>Ga0207695_10005198_pt1 | contig 17420 bp, 15 predicted proteins | sample KBSC54metaG_FD_184354 | JGI IMG/M metagenome (GOLD analysis project Ga0207695, IMG submission 184354) | Corn rhizosphere microbial communities from Kellogg Biological Station, Michigan, USA - KBS C5-4 metaG (SPAdes) (version 2) | ecosystem: Host-associated > Plants > Roots > Rhizosphere > Soil... | reverse complement strand
GGCTGCGGCCCGCGGCCGCGGTGCTGCGCCGCGCCGCCGCGCAGCTGCAGCGCGGGGGCAGTTAGGCGGAGCCGGACCCGCCGGCGACCACGGCCTCGACGCGCCGGCCTTCATCCAGATACCGCTGGGCGAGCCGCTGCATCTCGGCGGCCGTCACCGCGCTTACGCGCGCGTCGTGCTCGTCGAGCTCGGCCAGCGAGCGGCCGAACATCCAGGCGTCGAGCAGATCGCCGAGCACCGACGCCCCGCTCTGCTCGCGGATGGCGTGCATGCCGATGGCATAGGCCTTGGCGCGCGCGAGCTCGCGCTCCGACACCGGCGCCTCGCGGAGCTTGGCCAGCTCGCCGAGCATGCCGCGGCGCGCTTCGTCTTCGCGGCCGGGCGACACGGCCATGAAGGTCCGAAACATTCCGGCGCGGCGGAGCTCGACGACGCCCGCCGTCACCGTGTAGGCGAGCGACCGCTTGTCGCGCAGCTCCTCGAAGAACCGCCCGCCTAACCCACTGCCGACGCCGGCCAACAGATGCATCGCGTAGCGCGCGTCGTCGGTGCGATCCGGAGACGGAAACGCCATGGCAAGCGCGGTCTGCGCCTTGGCGCGCGTCTCACGGACCATGATCGGGTCGCGCGTCCACGACGGGGAGTCGGGCGCTCGCGCCGGCGCGGTGCCGAGCTCCTGAAAGTGACGGGCCGCCGTGCATGCGACGTCGTCGGCGTCGACGTCGCCGGCGATCGCGATCACCGACCGTCCGCCGAGACAGTGGGTCGCGTGCCAGGCGTGCAGCTGACCGGAATCGATGGTGGGCAGACTGCGCTCGTCGCCCGAGGCGGGAACGCCGTACGTGTGTTCGCGGAATGCCGCGCGCGTGAGGAGGCGCAATGGCCATTGCTGCATGTCGTCGCGCAACAGTGCGAGCGCGGCGAGTGCGATGTCGCGCTCGGTATCGAGCGCGGAGTCTTCGAGCGCCGGGTGTTGGGCCACGTCGGCCAGGAGCGCGAGCGCGTCGTCGACGCGGGCGTTGGGCACCGACATGGACCAGCCGAAGTGCTCGGCGCCGGCGGTTGCCGCGATGCTGCCGCCGAGCAGCTCGGCGTCGGCCGCGATGCGTGCCGCGTCGCGGTGCGCGGTGCCTTTGACGGCGGTGCGGACGAGCATCGAGGTGAGGCCGGCGTGCTCGGCGGGCTCGTCCGAGGCGCCGCCGACGATGGCGACGGCGATGTGGGCGAGGCGGGCGCCGGGGATGTGCCTAACGAGGATGGCGGTGCCGCGGGCCGTGCGGTAGGCGCGCACCCGGCCCGCGGCGCGCTCGAGGGCGGGCGCGGGCGCGGCAGCCGCCGATGCAATCGGCGGCGCCGCGGGCGCGCCACCCACGGAGACCGGGACGGGCGGCGCCTCGACGCGATCGCGCAGCGCGCCGCCGTTGGCGGCGAGCGGCGCGATCGCGTCGGGGCGGTACGAGACCACGCCGGCCGCATCGAGATCCAGCCAGCGCGCCGCCGCGTCGGCGATGTCCCGCGGCCCGACCGCCATCCGCCGCTCGTACTGCTCGATGCCTAACTGCCAATCGCCGATCGCTTCCCAATCGGCGAGCCAGCTCGCCTGGCCTTCCATCGTCTCGAGCGCGCGAGCGAAGCGGGCTTCGAGCAGACGCCGCGCACGGAACACCTCGTCGGCCGTGGGTCCGTGCTCGCGCAGACCGCGCACCTCGGCCCAGATCGCCCGCAGCGCGTCAGCCGAGGACTCGGGCGGCCCATCCGCGTGAACGACAAACACGCCGAGCTCGGTGGGCGCGTAGTTGGACGCCGTGACCGACGCCGCGAGCGCGCGGTCGCGCACCGCGCGGTAGAGGCGCGACGCGCGACCGCCGCCTAACACAATAGCCGTCATCTCCAGGCGCGGCGTATCCGCGTGCAGCGTGCCAGGCGTGCGCCAGCCCACCGCGAGCTGCGACTGCGTCACGTCGCCCGAGAGATCGTCGAAGCGGAACCCGTGCGGCGCGGAGGGTTCCGCCGGTCCGCGGTCGCGGCGCACGGGTCGATCGGCCAGCCCGCCATACTTTCGCTCCACCGCCGCGAGCGCGGCGTCGGGGTCCACATCGCCGACGACGGCGAGCACGGTGTTCGACGGCTGATAGTACGAGCGGTAGAACGCCGTCACGTCGTCGCGCGTGAGACGCCGAAGGTCATCTTCGCGTCCGATGCGCCAGCGCCGGATGCGGTGCCGGTCGTGGAGCACGCGATACAGCGTCTCGACCGTGACCGCGCCGGGCGTGTCCGCCTTGCGCCGTGCTTCCTGGACGATCACCTCGAGCTCGCGCCGGAGCTCGCCCGCGTCGACGAGCGAATTGGCGTACGCGTCCGCCTGGATCTCGAGGCCCTCGAGAAAACTGGTGGCGGGCAGCACCGTGTAATAGCTGGTCCGATCGTAAATCGTGCCGGCGTTCAGATAGCCGCCCGCGGCTTTGGTGGCTTGCGAGATCTCGCCGACGCCGCGCGCGGGCGTTCCCTTGAAGTACATGTGCTCCATTACGTGGGCGATGCCCGTGATGTCATCGGTCTCGTCGAAGTAGCCCGCCTTGACGTGGGTCACGATCGCGACGACCGGCGCGGAGTCGTCGCGGTGCACGAGCACGGTGAGGCCGTTGCCCAACACACTGCGGTGAACGCTGCCGCCCGAGACACCGAGCGGCGAGGTCACTGCGTGCCTAACGATGCGGCGCAGGTGGCCCACGGGCCCGGCCCCGCGCGCTTGAGCCACGTCGCGGCTTCGTCGTCGCGGCCGAGCCGGGCGAGGGCGCAGGCGAGGTAGCCCTGGGAGGCGGAGTCGGCCGGGTTCGCCTGGATCACGCGCACGTACGCGCGGCGCGCGGCCTCGTAATCCTGGGTGGCGAGGTCCGGCCGCCGCTGCGCGGCGAACGACGCGCCGCGCGCCAAGAAGAACGCGCCTAACTCGCGCTGGCCGGCGGCGCCCGCCGGGTCGAGCTGGATCGCGGCGTTGAGCTCCTTGCCGGCGGTGGCGTAGTCGCCGTTCTCGCGAGCGATGCGGGCCAGGTACAGGTGCGGCAGCGGCGACCGCGGCTCATCGCGCGCCGCGCGCGCAAACGACGCGACGGCCGAATCGCGCTGGCCGGCCGCGAAGGCCGCCTTGCCGGCCTTGAGCGCCGCGGGCTCGCCCCGTCCAACCAGGTAATACACGCCCAGCAGCACCAGCACCGCGATGACCGCCGCCACGATCAGCGGCCCATGGTGCGGCGCCGCCCCGCGGACGGGATCGATACTGGTATCGGGCGGCGCGCCGATCGATTCGGCCGGCGGGATGCCTAACGGAATGCCCGACGGCACCGCCACCGGCGGCTCGCTTGGCGCGCCCGGCACCACAGCGGGTTCGGCCGCCGCCGGCCGGAAGCCGTGCGCGAGCGCCTCGTACGCCTGGCGCGCGACGTCCAGGTCGGCCGCGTCCACCTGGCTCGACCCGCTCACCCGATCGCGCACCGAGAACATCTCGAGCGCGGCATGCCCCTGCTCGAGCGAGATCGATTCGCGCTGTCTCGCCTCCCGCACCAGCGCCTGGCCCGAGAGGTCGGTGCGACCGAGCAACGCGCCAAGCGCCAACTCGACGCCGGCGCAGATGGCAGTGAGATCGGATGCGTTGTCCTCGGATGACCGGCTCGGCGAGAGCCGCTCGACCACCGGCCGAACCGCCTCGAGCGCGTGTACGGCGCCCCGCGAGGCGGACGACGGATCCGTCACCGCACGATGCGCAGCAGTCCCGCGTTTGCGCTGCCGCGAATGAAGCTTTCGGCGTCTCCGATCGGAATCTTCACGCCGGTGATCGAATATCCGCGGCTCGCCTCGGTGGCCATGAACTCCTGCACCGACCGGCCCGTCATCGCCTTGTTCGCGTCGCGCATGGCGCGCACGATGCGATCCCAGCTGCCGACGTAGATGCGTCCGTCGTTGAGCAGGATGCGGTGCTCGAGCGTGTCCGACAGCTTCTGCCCTGCGAGATCCGACAACATGGCGCCGAACAATTCCAGTTGGCCGCGCTCGCGCGCTGCTTCCTCTTCGTTCACGCGCGTCTCGATTTCCGACAGCATCTCGTCGATGTCGTCGGGCTCGCCGGCGAGCTCCGCCAGCCGGTCTTCCCACGGCGCGAGCTCGGGGTCGCTGTCCGTTAGGCGATAGATCGATTTCTTGAGCTCGATCAACCGCCAGATGCCGAGCTCTTCCCAATGGTCGTCGGGCTCGGTGCGCTCGAGCTGCGAGAGGGAGGCCTCGTAGTCGCCGCGGTCGTACAGAATGTTGGCCAGATAGATGCGCGCTTCGGCGTGGTCATCATCCAGCTGCAGCGCGCGCCTGAGCGCGGTGATCGCGCCTTCGTCATCGCCGCCGCGATGCCTAACGTAACCGAGGCAGGCGGCGGCCTCGGCCATCTCGCTCGCCTCCCGCGCCGCAATCTCGAAGAAGTCGCGCGCTTCCGCGATCAGGTCCTCACGAAAGAGCGCGCGGCCGATCTGCAGCACGAGATCGATGTCGTCGGCATAGCCAAGCTCGAGGATGCGGCGAAAGCGATCCAACGCCTGGTCGCGCGCGCCGAACTTGAGCAGCGTCTCGCCGAGTCCGGCGATCGCATCCTCGTGGTCCGGATCCAGCACCAGCGCCTTCTCGAAACTCTGCCGGGCCCAGGCAAACTCATCCCGTGCCAGGCGAGCGTAGCCAACCCCAATGTGCAATTCGACTGAGTTCGGATACAGCGCGAGTCCTTCGCGCAACACCTCGAGCGCTTCGTCGTACTGCCCGTCGTTATAGAGTTGATGCGCGCGCTCGTCGTATTCTTCAGAACTCAGAAATGGGGTAGGCATGGCGATTCGCACCTCCGACGTGTCTCAATGAAGACCGATGTCGGTCAGCCTATTGTACAACTGGAAATCCGCGCAGTTCAAGATGTTGACTTTATTTCCGTCTCATTGAACTTTAACTTCCCTTCCACCCCTTTGGACCAAGGACGACAGACGCGCTCACGGGATATTACGCCCGCGCACGCACGATTTCGACATCTGTCGCCACCTCCACAGCAATCTCCGCGGCCAACGCCGCATTCGATTCGAGCAGCGCGACGTTCGCGGCCAGCGACGCGCCTTCCGTCTCCTGCTCCAAACGACCCAACAGCCACGGGGTGAGCGCTGCACCGGCGACGTTCGCACGGGCCGCCGCTTCCAGTGCCTGCTCGACCGCCGCGTCCACCAGCGCGCGCGGCAGCGCACACGACGCCGGCGGCGGTTGAACGACGAGCATCGCCTGCATCCGCCCGAGCGAGCGCTGGACCCGCCACGCCGCGGCGACCTCGGCTGCAGATTCCATCCGCCACGACAATGAAATGCCTGTACCGCTCGTGAGAAACCCCGGCAGCTCTCCGACACGGTAACCGACCACAGCGACGCCAAGCGATTCGAGACGTTCCATGGTCGCCGGAAGGTCGAGTACGGACTTGGCTCCGGCGCACACGACGATCATTGGCGTGCGAGCGAGCTCAACGAGGTCGGCGGATTCGTCCCGAACCATGAGCACCGCGCTCGGTGTTGCCGGAGGCACGCGGTGCACTCCTCCAATCCCGCCGGTGGCCAGCACGTCGATGCGTGAGGCGCGAGCGAGCACGAGAGATCCGGCAACGGTCGTCGCACCGTCCACGCCGGCCGCGGCAGCCGGTGCAAGGTCCCGGGCGGAAACCTTGCGCACGCCATCGCGCGCCAGGAACCGCTCGAGATCATCGTCCGCGAGCCCAACGACCGGCGTGCCGGCGGCAACCGCCGTGATTGCGGGCTCGGCGCCGCGCGCGCGAACGGCCGCGAGCATGCGTCGGGCCGCCTCGCGATTTTCCGGTTGCGGCAGTCCCTGCGCGAACACCGAGCTCTCGAGCGCGACGACCGGCCGGCCGTCGCGTAGGGCAGCGGCGACCGCAGGCGAGACGCGCACTGGTGTGGTCACCAGCGTACGATCATTCCGGCAGCGTCCGCGGCTTGTCCGCCTTGAACTCGGCGTTGGCGTTCCACGACGGAAGCACCGGCGAGTTGGCGAGCGCGGTGGCGAAGCGCAGCACGATGTCGCCGATCTGCGCGGCGCCGCTCAGATCGAAGTCGGGACTGTAGTTGTCCGCCGGCTGGTGATAGCGATGCGCGGTGTAATCGTCCTCCTGCTGCACGCCCCAGCCTTTCGGCCGTCCGACATAATCGGTGCCCGCGCCGATCGATACCGCGGGGATGCCGGCTTTAGCGAACGAGAAGTGATCCGACCGATAGAAGTGCCCGGCTTCGGGGTGCGCATCGGGATCGATCCGCAGTCCGTTAGGCGCGATCAGGTGCGCCAGCATCGGCCCGAGCGTCGATTTGTCGGCGCCGAGCACGTTGAGGTCGCGCACCCGTCCCAGCACGGTCACGACATCCATGTTGAGGTCGGCGACGATGTCGCCGTCGCGCATCGTCGGATGCTCGGCGAACCACTGGGAGCCGAGCAGTCCGGCCTCTTCAGCAGTCACGAACACGAACACCAGCGACCGGCGCATCGGTGGTGCGTGCGCTGCCGCGCGTGCGACGGCGAGCAGCGTCGACACGCCCGACGCGTTGTCTACGGCGCCGTTGTAAATCGAGTCTCCGTCCACCTTGGGACCGATGCCGAAGTGATCCCAGTGCGCGCTGAGCGCCACGTACTGGCGGGCGAGCGACTTGCCGCGTCCGGGAATCACGCCGACGACGTTCTTGCTCTCGAGGTGCTGCACCGTACTCTTGAACGCGACGTCGAGCGTAATGCCGGTGTTCACCGGGCGAAACGCTCGCGTGTCCGCCTGCCTGCGCAGCGCCGCCAGGTCGAGGCCGGCGTGGGCAAGCAGCGCCGTCGCGGCCGAGTCGGTGATCCAGCCCCGAAAGCCTAACGGAGGCGGCGCCGACGCATCGCGCGGCAGCATCCGCTGCGGGGTCGCCCACGACGCAATCACCGTGTGCCACGGATAGCTCGCCGTGGCCGTCGTGTGCACGACGAGTGCGCCAACCGCCCCACGCCGCTCCGCTTCCTCGAACTTGTAGGTCCACCGCCCATAGTAGGTCATGGCTTTTCCGCCGAACAATGCGGGCTCTTTGGCCGTGGCGGGCGGGTCGTTCACCAGCACGAGCAGGATCTTGCCTTTGACATCCACGTCCTTGAAGTCGTCCCACTTGTATTCGGGCGACGTGACGCCGTATCCGGCGAACACGATTTCGGCGTGCGCGGCGCTCGACGGGACGGCGGACCCGGCCCAGATGACGACGTCATCGGGAAATCGGAGTTGTCCCGCGGCTTTGCCGGACGCCGTCACGCGCATCGACGACGAGTCGACAGTGACGACGTCGATCGGGACACGTTGAAAGTAGGAGCCGTTCACCCCGGGCTCGATCCCGGCTGACCGCAGCTGCGACGCGATGTACGCGCTGGCCAGCTCGCCGCCTCGCGTGGCCGGCGCGCGGCCCTCGAGCAGATCGGATGCGAGGAAGCGGAGATCGCCGTCGATCTCGTTGGGCGTGATCCGTTGGGCGGCGGCCGGGGCGGCGGCGGCAATGGCAAGCGCGAAGGCAGCGACGAAGCGCATGAGGCGTGAATCCAGAGAGTTGTGCATCAACGTGGAGAGCATCGTGAGCGACGAGACCGAACAGCAAGCAGATCCCCCGGCAGCGGGAGAGCGGAACGGCGTGCAGGTCGTCATCCTGGCAGCCGTGCTCATTGCACTGGGCGTCTTCTTCGTGCGGCGCGCACTGTAGATCAGTCGGCTTTCCCTTCGCCCTCGAGCTCGGCCACGGCGAAGCCGACTTTTTTGAGCAGGCGACGGAGCTGGTTCTGCTCGTCGGGGGGAAGCGTGTCGAACAATTCGGCGATGTAGCGGGCGTGTGACGGGAAGATCTCGTCGATGAACGCCCTGCCCTTGGCGGTGAGCGCGGCGTACACCACCCGGCGGTCGCCGTGCCGCCGCTCGCGGCGCACGAGGCCGCGCCGTTCGAGCTGGTCCACCACATAGGTGATGTTGCCCGCGGTGACGAGCAGCAGCGATCCCACTCTGCCTAACGGAAGCGCGCCCTTGTGATACAGGGCCTCCATCACCGCGAACTGTCCCAGCGTTAGGCGGTGGCGGCTGACGTCGCGCGACACGGCGCGCACGATCGTGTGGTAGGCGCGCGCCAGCACGATCCACGTGCGCAGCGCCGGATCCTCGGCATTCCTCGTCTGAATGACCCGCGGGGCGCTGGTGACGCCGGACGGCGGGTGCGCGCGCGGCGGGGTGCCGGCGGCCTGGGACGCAGCGATTTTCGACACGACGCTACGATGCCCTGCCGCCGCCCGCTTGGGAAGTGATGCGACGTCAGACGCCGCGGCGAGCCCGCTCCAGCACCTTGGCCGTGATGATCAACCGGTCCGGCGCCGGACCCACATAACGCACCGGCCAACACGTCGTGAGCGTCAGCGTCGGTTCCACCGTCGCGAACAACGCGGGCTTGCCGCGTTCCACGATGCGACGCGCCACGATGACCCACGTCGTCCGTCCACCGTACGTCTCGGTGACGATCGTATCGCCGAGCGACAGTTTGTCCAGCGCGTGAAACTGCCGGTCACGGTGCGCGGAGATCACCGCGTTGCCGGGCTCGCCGGGCAGCGCGCTCTGCGGAAGATGACCGGGCGCGATCGCGAGCTGCGCGTCGCCAACGCCTTCGATGAACACTTCGTCGAGGTCGATCGACGGAATATCGATTCGCCCAACGGGCTCACCGCGCGCGAAGCTGCGGTGAGAAACGTCGCTGTCGGGCGTGCCCAGCGAGCCGTTCGCTTCGACGGCGGTCCACGACGCGCGCACGTGGCGGCGCGCGATGGCGCTGGCGCCGTACGCATAACCCACGGCGAGCAGCAAGCACGCGCCGGCGAGGATGAAGAAGACTCCGAAGAAACGTCGCATGTTAGCGTCGGACCAGTACAACACCAACGAGTAGCGTACCTACACCAGCGAGTGCCAATGCCGGAAGCGTTGAATCGGTTTGCGGAGCCGAGGCGCCGTCTCTGAAAACGGTGTCTCCGGCGGTGGAGGTGTCGGCGGAATGTACAGTGGAGCCGCCGCGGACGCTCGCCGAGGTGCTTTTCTCGGTCGGCGTGACCGAACTCGACGAGGAATCGAAGAATGTCGAATCGAAAGAGCCGAGCGACGAATCGACGTGTGTTCCGGCCGGCATCGCTGTGGGAGCGTGCGAGTTGTCCGTTAGCCGCGTGTGCGGAGCCGGAAGGTGCGCCGGCACCAGCGCGGCGGTGAACTGCGCAGCGGCGGCGGTTGGAGCAGTTGCGAGTGCGACGATCGTGGCGACGACAGCCCAGGTTCTCACAAAGATTCCTCCGGTCACGTTTCGATGCTGGCCGGGTGACGGACCGGGCATTTCCGGTGCCATGTCTGGACGAGTTGACGCACGCGGTTCGGTCGATCTGACGGTCGACCGCTGCGCCTTACGGACCGGCGACGGACGCGCTGTCCGGAAGGCCGAACGCACGCGCGATCACAGCGCCCATGTGCGCCATCGTGAGCTGCGGTTCGCTGTCGAGAATCCAGCGTTGGTCCTTGTTCTCCTTGGTGAACACGCAAGCGACCACGCGCGACCGGAGATAGAAGAGCGAGCACTCCGTGCGCGCGTCATCGACCGCGCCCGTCTTGTGCGCCGCGCGCACGCCATCCAGCTCGCGCTGCAGCAGCGTGTTGTCCTCGTTGTGCTCGAGAATGTCGAGCATCGACGAGTCGGCCGACGGATTCACGGCTTTGCCCTGCGCCAGCAGCACGAACAGGTGCGCCATTTCGTTAGGCGTGGACACGCCCAACCCGTACTTGGCCGAGCTGTCCATGGCCACGCTGGAGATGCGCAGGAACGTCTTCGAGTGCACCTTCGTGTGCATCAGGCCGAGCGATTCCATCTTCGCCCACACGCGGCGGATGATGATGCGGTCGAGCAGGAGGTTGGTGGCCGTGTTGTCGCTTTCGGTGGCCATGAGCCAGGCCGCGTCGTGCACGGTGAGGGTCGCTCCGTCGTGCATGAACTGCAGCGATCCCGACCCCGGCACCTTGTCGATGTCGAGCAGCGTGAGCGGGTCATCGAGCGAGATTTTTTTCTGCGCGGCCAGATCGTAGAGCGTGACGAGGATCGGGACTTTGATCAGGCTCGCGGTGGGAAACGTTTCATCGCCGCGGCGCGAGAGCGTGTCTCCGGTATCGAGGTCGATGATGCTGTAGCCGACGACACCGTGGTGTGCGTCGGCGAGCGAATCGAGCGTGTGGCGAAGCAGTGCGGTGTCGGCGCGAACCGGGGAGAGTTGTCCACCGGCGCCCTGTCCGCGCGCGCAGGCAGGAAGGAGCAGCAGGAAAGCCAGCGCCGCGCCGCGCGTCCACCGCGGCAAGGCGAGGCCGTCAGCCATCAGGAAATTCGCCTGCCTTCTTGGTCACGAGCAGCTCGCGCTCGCCCGTCTTCTTGTCGTAGACAGCCAGCACCTTCACCGTCTCGCCTTCGTACGCGTCGAAGGACTTGCTCGTGCCCTTGGGGACGGCGATCTCGTGCCCATCCTCGAAGCGCAGAATGACGGCCGGATGCTCGTTGTTCGTGTAGTGCTTGCGGAGCTTTTTTGGTGGCGTCGGCATAAGAGTGGTTGGGGAGAGGGACCAAACTACTGTCACGCGTGCAGCCTCACAATAGAGAGAGGCACACGTGGTACCGATTCAGTTTGGGGCGCCGTTCCCTCATGGCTTGCATCTACGCTCATGAAGACGCGGACACGCAGGACACAACGGACAAAGCACTGACAACAAACCAACGCTTGGTGTTGCTGGTGTCGTATCCGTTGTGTCCTGTTTTGTCCGCGTCTTCATGAGCGTAGCGCTCTGCCCCTCCGGCCTGCAACGAGTCTCATCCGGGTACCGGACCAAACTGTACCTCTACCGCACACGTGTGCGCGCCCGGCGCATGATCGCTCGCCGAGCAATGGACCGATGCGGCGCGCACTCGGATGATGCGGGACGCCGTCTCGCGGTCGCGTATTCTCGCGAGCGCAACGGCGGAGGGGTCGTGAAGTACGATGACTGGGAGCGCGGCGTGCCGGTCGACATCCGCACGGATCCCATCTGGTCGCTGCGCGTCTATCGCGCGGCGCTCTACGTGGCCGAGCTGGCGTCGCATGACGCGCGGCGGCTGGTGGCCAATCCCGTCACGGAAGGAATCGCGGGACGGCTGGTGGCGGCAACGGCGTCCATCGGCGCCCAGATCGCGGCAGGGTACAGCCGCATGTCGAGGAACGATCGCGTGCCTGCGTACGAGCTGGCGCTCGGCGCGGCACGGGAAGCGCGCGACTGGTACCTGCGCGCGCGCATCGAGCTCGGCGAAAACGCGGTCAATTCGCGCATCGCGACGCTCACGGCAGTGGCGAAAGTGCTGGTGGTGCTCATCGACCGCAGCCGCGCGGCGCAGCTGCACTGATTCGGGCGCGTCTTACGTGACCACCGAGCTCTTGCCGGCGAACCGCTGCCAGGCGCCGCTCTCGAGGATGGATTCCATTGCCTGCACCGCGTCGTCGATCTCGCGGTCGTCGGTATAGAAGTGGGGCGCGACGCGGATGCCGGCCTCGGGACGATAGTCGACGAGAATGTCGCGGGCGAGCAGCGCCTGCGCCACCGCGTATCCGTTAGGCACATCGAAGGCCACGGTACCGCCGCGCCGCGCCGGGTCCCGCGGGGCGTTGACGCGCCATCCGTGCGCGTCGGCAAGCGACACGAGCCGCGCGGTCTGTCGGACGCTCTTGGCGCGGATGGCCTCGATGCCCGCCTGACGCACGATCCGCGGACCTTCGAGTGCCGCGTACAACGCCGGAATCACGGGCGTCCCATTGAGCCACCGGCCCGCACCGTGGCCGTACTCCATCTCGAGCTCGAACGCGAATGGGCGCGCGTGCGCCTGCCAGCCGGTGAGCGCCGGCTCGAGGGTGTCGCGTACGGGCGGCGACACATACAGGAAGGCGCCGCCGGGTCCGCCGCACAGCCACTTGAGCACGCCGCCGGTGAGAAAATCGACGCCGCTCGCGCGCACGTCCACGGGCATCACGCCAACGGAGTGGAAAGCGTCGAGCGACACCAGCGCTCCCGCATCGTGCGCGCGGCGACAGACGGCCTCCACGTCCAGGATGTACGCGGAGCGGAAGAGCACGTGTGACACGGCCACCAGGCGTGTGCGCTCGTCGATCGCCGCCAGCACCCGCTCGACGTCGATGGCGATGCCGTCATCGCTGGGCACGCTGACGATGCGCGCGCCTAACCGGGCCGCGAGCTGATCGTACACGTAGCGCACCGACGGAAAGTCGAGCCCCGTCATGACGATCGTGTCGCGCGGCGGCGTGTAGTCGAGCGCCGACAGCACGGCGGCCTGGGCGAGCGTCACGTTCGGGAACATCGCCACCTCGCCCGGTCCCGCGCCTAACAACGGCGCGATCTCGTCGCCGACGGTGAGCGGCATGCTCCACCATCGGTCGGCCCAGGCGCGCACGCCGCGCTCGTTCCACGATGCGGCGTACTCGGCCAGCCGGTCGGGCACCGCGCGAGGCATCGCGCCGAGCGAGTTGGACACGAGATACGTGACCCGATCGACGATCGGGAATTCGGCGCGGTAGGCGAGCAGCGAATCGTTCATGGAGTGGGCACCGGCGGCGCGGCGCGGCGATACGGGGCAGTGATGACGAACAGGCACGCCGCGACGACGATCACCGCCAGCACGACGAGGATCTGGTGTACCGGCGAGTGCCAGAGGATCCAGGCGAGCACGGCGATGGCGACGTACGGAACGGCGCGGCCGCCCGGCATCCGAAAGGGCACGCCTGCCTGCCGTACATCCCGGCGTCGCAGCTGAATCGTGGCCGCGCAGCACACGAGATAGAGCGTGATCACCGAGACGTTCGCCAGCACGGCAAGCGCGACGAACCCGTTCGTCGCCGCCAGGCAACCGATAATGGTGCTCTGGACGACGATCGCCACGTACGGCGTGCGGAATTCCGGGTGGACGCGGGCTAACGACTGGGAGAAGAACGGCACGAAGCCATCGCGCCCGAGCGCGTAGAGCGCGCGCGGCGTGGCGAGCGTCATGCCGCTCACGTTGCCGAACATCGACAGCACCGCCGCCGCAGCGATGATGGATGCGCCTAACGGGCCGGCGATGCGCGCCGCGGCCGCCGACAACGGCGCCGCGCTCGCCGCTGCCAGGGCGCCGGCGCCGAGCACGCGCTGCGCGACGACCTGCACCGCGATGTAGAGCAGCATGACGGTGATCATCGCGATGGCCAGGCCTCGCGGCACCGTGCGCGCGGGATCGCGCACCTCGCCGCTCGGGACGAGCGCGCTCTCCGAACCCGCAAACGCGAAGATGAGAATGGCGACCGTGCCTCCGAGGTCGCCTCCCATCCGAGCCGCCGGCGCCGGCGCCGCCGCATGCCCGACGAGCGCGCCGGCCAGCACGAACGCGAACAGCGGCAGAAGCTTGACCACCGCCATGAGCTCCACCAGTCGCGCGCCGCCGCGCACGCCGCGCACGTTCACCGTGGTGATGAGCAGCAGCACCGCCACGAGCAGCAGCCCGCGCGGAACCGGTTGCGACAACGCCGGCCATAGCACCGCCGCGGAACCGGCGAGCGCGCTCATCACCGCCGACATCGCGAACACCGCCATCACCCACAACAGCACACCGCTCAAGAAGCCGACGAAGGGACCGAAGGCCAACGAGACGTAGGCGTAAGGCCCACCGGTGAGCGACACGCGGCTGCCGGCTTCGGCAAAGCAGATGAGGACGAGACTCATCGCCGCGGCGCAGATGACGTACGCCACCGGCGCGCGTTCCCCCAACGCAGCAGCGGCCGCGGCCGGCAGCACGAAGATGCCGCCGCCGATCATGATGTTGAACGTCGTGGCGGCGAGACCGGTGACGCCGATCGCGCGGACGAGCGTGTGCTCGCCTCCGGTCCGGGATGCGCTCATGGTCGCTCAATGTAGGGCGGGTGGGCGGCGCGCGCACGGGCCGCCGCGTCCGCCACGCGCGAGGCGGCTGGTCGTGTACGCGGTAGCACGGTGCCGCGGCGCGTGCCTTGCGTTGGCGACAGGTGCGGCGTGCAGAGACGTCGCGCGTCACCCAGTCCGCGTCGAACGCGACGCGGAGCGTACCATCACACACAGGACACGCGCCATGCTTCGGACAGGGCTCGTTGTCGCGGCCGCGGCCGCGATCGTCGCCGGCGTTTCTCCGTTAGGCGCTCAGAGCGTCGCCGCTTCCCCGGCGCCCTCGGGCCCAACGGCCGCCGCTGCTTCTCTCGCGCCCCGGCTCGCCGAGGAGCCGGCGGACGCGCCGACCCTCAGCAACTCCGCGTTTGCGCTCTCCAACGGCGAGAAGTTGATGGTGTTGGGCGGTGCGGCGCTCATCACCGGCGCGATCATCGGCGACACGCCGGGGACGATCATCATGATCGGCGGCGGCGCCGTCCTGCTCTATGGGCTCTATCTGCAGTTGGGCCGGCCGCATTCCGGTACCCCGTCCGAGATCGGATACTCGATCCGGTTCTGACGCGGCGCGCCGCATGATCCGGCAGCGGACGCGCGATCGCCGCACGGGACGCGCGCGCGTCCGGCACGGCGCAGGCTGGAACCATCCCTGTGCCGCGCGTTTATTTGTCGGTGGCAGGTCATCATGATCATGCGGCGAACCGACGGCCCGCGGCGAGGCCCGGCAACGCGCCGGGGCAGCGAATCGTCTGTCGTGCAGCGACGCGGCTCGTCCGCGCACCGCACCACCGCCTCCCGAAGGAGTCCCAACGGAATGTCGAACGTGCCCGCCCGCACCGCGCTCGTGTTAGGCGGCGGCGGATTGAAGGGATTCGCCCACATCGGCGTGATCCGCGCCCTCGAGGAGCGCGGCATCCGGCCGAGCGTGATCGCGGGCACGAGCATCGGCGCGCTCATCGGCGCGGCCTACGCCGGGGGCATGAGCGTGAGCGAGATGACGGCGCGCGCAGTGTCGCTCAGACGACGCGACCTGTTCCGCATCAATCATGTGGGCATGCTGTTCGAGCGCATGCGCAGCCCGTCGCTCTATCTCGAAGAACCGTTGCGCGATTTGTGCGCGGCCGTCTCGCCGCCAGGAACGTTCGCCGACCTCGAGACACCGGTGCTCGTGAACACCGTCGACGTGGAGCGCGGCACGCGCCTCGTGTGGGGACTTCCCGGCCTGCAGGACGTTCCGGTCGTGGACGCCGTGTACGCGTCGTGTGCCCTGCCCGGCTTCTTTCCGCCCGGGTACGTCGGCACGCGCACGTGCATCGACGGCGGCACCATCGACAACCTGCCGATTTCCATTGCCGCACTCGGCGCCGACGCGGTGATCGCGGTGGACGTCGGGAGCTTCGAGGTGGAGCGCCCGCGCGACATCGGGTCGCAGGGATTCGCGGCGATTTACATGCGTGCGGCAACCTTGATGATGCACGCGCTCCAGGCGCGTCCGTTAGCCGACTGGAGCGGGCCGCCGATGCTGCTGGTGCGACCCGATGTGGGACGCCATCACTGGTTCAGCTTCACCCACGGCGGCGAGATCGTGCAGGCCGGCTATGAGGCGGCGCGCACCGCGCTGGATCTGGCGGGGGATGCGCTGTGCACCGGCAGCGGCGTCTATCCTCGCAGCGTCGTGTCCGTTCACGTGAACCGCGACCGGTGCATCGGATGCGGGATGTGCGTCGCCCTCGCGCCCCGCGTGATGGCACTGGACGCGGAGCGCAAGGCGGTGGTCACGGCGACGCCGCTGCAATGGTCGCCGGCGGATGGCGACTTCGTGCAGCACTGCCCAACGGAAGCGATCACCGTGCAAACGCTCGATGGGACGCGTCGCACGACGCGCCCCATGAGCGAGCCGACGCTCGACACCGGCCAGACGCCGGCGGTCAAGCGGCGCTGATTCGATCAATAATCCGGCGGGAAGTCGAAGACCGGCGGCGCGACGCGGGGTCCGACCTCGATCGTGATCTGCTGATGCGCCGCGAGCACGATGGCGCGGGGGTCGCCGAAGTAGCGAGCGCCATCGACGTACACCGTCACGGCGCCTTGATTGCCGGCCACGTTGCCCGACGTGAGCGGCTCGCCCCAGATGTCGAAGTACTCGCCTAACGTAAACGTGTGGCCCGTCACCGACGGCTCGATGTGGATGATCCCCGTCCGGTCGTGCGAGTGCAGCCAGTAGAAGCAGGTGCCGGCGATCGCCAGGCTGTCGCCCTCGACGACGGCGTTCTTGATGCCCACGCCTAACGGCAACGCGATCTGCTGGCCGTTCACGATCAGGCTCAGGTGCGCGTGATAGTGCTCGGCGTCGGCGCCCGTGCCGCACGGGATCGTGTCCACCGGATCCCCCTGGCCGCCGCTCGCGGTGCTTCCGTTGGGAAAGGTGACGGCGCCCACCAGACCGCCTTCGTTCAGCTGGATCGGCGTGGGCGGTTGGACGGTGACCACCGCCGTGCCCGAGACGCCGCTGACCGTGGCGGTGACCGTGTCGGTCGACGACAGCAGCGTGTTCACGAGTCCGGCGGACGAGACGCTGACCGCGTCGGTGTCGCTCACGGTCCACGCGATCGACGGATTTGTGATTGGATTGCCTTGCGCGTCCTTCGCGGTCGCGGTGAGCGACACGCTGTCACCGGCGACGACCGTCGATGTCGCCGGAGTCACCGTCACGGTCGACGCTTGCTGTCCACCGCCCGTCGGACTGTTGCTACTGCAGGCCGCGACGCCCAACGCAGCGCACGCGGCGACGACACCGCGCGCGATCCAACTGCCGTTCGTGTGCATGAGTCCGGCTCCGGAGAATGGAAACGGCCGCCACATCTCGTTCCACTCCCGATGTGGCCGCCCGAAGGGCTATCGCACGGCGCGTGCCGAGGAAATGCGGCCTCACTCCACCACGTCGACGTCCCGGAACGCGGTGCCGTGAGCACCTGGCGTCTGCACGGTCACCTCGATCCGATAGTGGCCGGGCGGCAAGTCCGCGACGCCGAAGCGGAGGGAATGCGCCACCGTCGCGTCGGACTGGGCATCCTCCCAGGATACGGCCGGGCCCGCTTGCGACCGGCCAAGGCCGAACGCGTGGCCGAGGCGGCCGAAAAAGCCGGCGGCTTTCGTTAGGCGGACGGTGGTGCGGATCGGGACGCCGGGGGGAGGACGCAGGTAGCTCTCCCAATAGAGCGCGAGCGTGTCGCGCGCCGTGACGCGCAGCGCGGGCATGGCCACGCGCGCGGCGCTGTCCGGCGTGGCCGGCGCGAACGCGGCGCCCGCGCGTCCCACGAGCAGGTCCGAGATCGCAGCCGACGCCGGCAGC
>Ga0207695_10005194_pt1 | contig 17425 bp, 14 predicted proteins | sample KBSC54metaG_FD_184354 | JGI IMG/M metagenome (GOLD analysis project Ga0207695, IMG submission 184354) | Corn rhizosphere microbial communities from Kellogg Biological Station, Michigan, USA - KBS C5-4 metaG (SPAdes) (version 2) | ecosystem: Host-associated > Plants > Roots > Rhizosphere > Soil... | reverse complement strand
CCGTGATTTTCGGCGTCATGCTCCTCCACACCGCATGGACATCGACGCGCCCGCGGGTCGATCACATCGCCGGTGGTCCGTCGGATCCGATCGCACTGCGCTTCCGACTCGACTCGACGTATCCGACACCTGAGGGCCCGCAGCACTATCAAGTGCAGCGCGTGCCGCTCGGGTTCGGTCTCATGTACATCGCCGGCGTGCTCTCGGGATTGTTGGGCATCGGGTCGGGCGTCGTGAAAGTGTTGGCGATGGATCGCGCGATGCACTTGCCCTTCAAGGTGTCCACGACGACGAGCAACTTCATGATCGGCGTGACGGCAGCGGCGAGCGCGGGCATTTACCTGCACCGCGGGTACATCGTGCCCGGCCTGGCGTTCCCGGTCATGCTTGGCGTCCTCGCCGGGGCGTTAGTCGGCGCACGCATGTTACCGCACCTGCACACACAAAAATTGCGCGTCGTGTTCAGCGTGCTCGTGGCCGCACTTGCCGTCGAGCTTCTGCTCAACGCGTTCACGGGAAAGATCTGAGATGAGCGTCCCGCATACCGTCGTCACCGGGCACACGCAGGCCGACGACCGTACCGAGCAGATCGTGGGCACCGTTTTGCGGTTCGGCGTACTCATCGCAGCGGCGGTGACACTCGTTGGCGGCGTGCTGTACCTCATGCAGGCCGGCGGGACGCATCCCGATTATCACACGTTCCGCGGACAGGTGTCGCCGCTCCGATCGCTGGCGGCCGTGGCGCACGGCGTTGCCGCCGGCAGCGCCGAGGCGATCGTGCAGGCGGGGGTCGTGCTGCTGATTGCGACGCCGATCGCGCGGGTCGCGCTCACGCTCGTGGCATTCGCGATGCGCAAGGACCGGTTGTACGCGGTGATCAGCGCCATCGTGCTGGCGCTGCTCGCGTATGGATTGTTAGGCGGCTGATCGGACGGCGCGGGCGGGTACGCGAGTCGGCGACGTGTGACGGCCGCGGCCGGCGCCGGGTCGGGCGGACTCGCCGCGGCTTGAGCGATGGCCGTGCGTGCGCCATCGTTGTGGACCGCGCGGCCCCGGGTGGCGGCATCCGGACAGTGGCAGGCGCGCCCGGCCGTACAGCGATAGCTTTCCTGGTGTGCTCGTCTCTCCGCAGTCGAGGCTCGAGGGATTGACCCGATACGTGCGACGATCGTGATCGCGTCCCGCCCTGGGTTCGCGAAGCCGAAGAGCCGGCCGCTGGTGCGGCGCAGGTTGACAATGGTCGCGCAGATGACGGCGACCGCCGTGATCGCCGCCGCGTCCGGCTGTCTGCCGCTGATCGGCGCGCGACCACTGGTCCCGGGTGCGCTCAAGCCCGGCGACTCGTATCACACGATCACCGTCGGCGCGGCCGCGCGGACGTACCTGCTCCACCTGCCTCCCGACTATGGGCGCAAGGGCGACCGGCCGCTGCCCATCGTGATCGTGCTACACGGCAGCGGGACCAACGGCAGTTGGCTGGCGCAGCAATCCGAATTGAACGACGCTGCCGACGATCATCACTACGCCGTGGCGTATCCGGACGGCAGCGGGACGCTGGGCGTCGAGTTTCTCGACTGGCCCACGGGCGACACGACGGCCGACGGGCGCGCCACGGTGTTGGGCAACGTCCATTTCATTTCGGCGTTGATCAAATCGCTGGCGCGAGTGCCGGCGCTCGACCCGACGCACGTGTATCTGGCGGGCGTGTCCAACGGCGGGATCATGACGTACACGCTCGCGTGCGACATCGCCGACAAGCTTTCCGGCTTCGCGGTGATCGCCGGTGAGATGCCCGACTCGGCGTGCGCAACGACGAGGCCGTTGCCGGTGATGGTCGTCCACGGCACCGCCGATGATGTGATTCCGTACGACAACCATGGCGAGCGCGTGCCCGGTGCGCCGGTGTCGTACTTGTCGGCGCCGGAGGCCGTCGCGTTCTGGGCGCATCACGATGGATGCTCGGCGCCGGTCAAGCGGTCCAAGAGCGGACACGTGATCAAGGAAGTGTACGCCGAATGCACCAATGGCACGGTTGTGGTGTTCTATACGGTAGTCGGCGGGGAGCACGAGTGGCCTGGCGGCAGGCGGAGCTGGCTGTTCGGACACCTGCCGACGCGCGAGCTGTACGCATCGCCGACGATGCTCGATTTCTTCTCGCGGTACGGTGTGGCCGCGGAGCGAGGTGTCGTCAATGAGGGCAGCGAAGGGCGCGGACGGCGGTATCGTTAGGCGGAACCCGCGCCGCCGGCTGCGGCGGCTGATGGCGTGCGCCACGGCGATGGCGCTGATTCCCCTCGCTGCCGGCGCCGGTCCGCAGGGAGCGACGATCACGTCGGTGTCGGTCCTCACGTCCACCTGGATGAAGATGACCGTGGCCATCACCTACTCCGAGCCGGCGTCGACGGACACGTTGCGGCTCGATCTCGAGTGGCGGCGTCTCAACGGACGCGTGCTGCGATTCACGGCGGCGAGCGCGCGTATGGCGCCGGGGAGCGGCCAGATCGAGCTCGAGACGACGTATCACGGCGTGCTGCCGCCGCCGACGCCGATGGTGATGCACCTGGCCGTCGCCGCGCCCAACGGAACCGTCCTCATGCAACGCGATTGCGAGATGACGCTGGTGACGGCGCAGGGCAAAGACGCGTGGGCGGGCGATCTGGTGACGAAGAACGCGAACGCGTTGTCCTGGCGCGTACGTTCGTGCAAGTGACCGCGGCCGGCGCGGCGCTGGCCGTTTCGTTAGGCATCGGATGCGCCGCGGCGCCGCTGGCGGCGCAGGCCCGGGACACGGCGCGCGCGCCGGCGCGGCCGATGTTCACCCGGCACGACGCGGCCATCGCATCGGCGCTCGTCGCCGGGGCGGTGGCGCTCATGCCGGCGGACGACTGGCTGCGCGGCCGCGTCGAGCAGCGCGGCGTTCAATCGAGCGCATCGGCCCACGCCATCGCGAACGACTTCTCCCTGTTAGGCGATCCCGGCACCGTGCTGCTGACCGTCGGCACGTATGCCGTCGGGCGCATCGCCGGCAATCACACCGTCACCGACGTCGGCCTGCACGCCGCCGAGGCGCTGGTCTCGAGCGCCGTCGCGACGGAGCTCGTCAAGGGCGTGGCCGGACGCAACCGGCCGTACCTGCGCCGGGCCGATGGCGATGACTTTTTGGTCTTTGGCGGGTTCACCGGCGGCGGCTTCACCTCGTTCCCATCGGGCCACACGAGCGCGGCCTTTTCGCTCGCCGCCGTGGTCGACGAGGAAGGCGCGGTACATTGGCCGCACGCCGCGCGCTTCGTGACTCCGGCGACGTACGGCCTCGCGACGCTGGTTGGCTTGTCGCGCATCTACAAGGACCGCCACTGGGTGAGCGACGTCGCGGTGGGTGCGCTCCTCGGCGAGTACAGCGGCCTCATCGTGGAGCGGTACAACCAGCGTCATCCGCACAATGCGATGGAACGGTGGCTCGTGCCGTCAGCGCTGGTGCCCGAGCACGACACGGGCGCGCACGGCGGGACCGCGCTCATGGTCGAGTGGTCGTTCCGATAGCGCTGACGCGGCTAACGCGAGAACCGGCGAGCGGGACGGCGGCAAGAGAATTGCTTCGGCAGGTGGGCGCTCGGGGTCCGGCACGGCAGCGTGGGGCTCCTTCGCCGGCGAGTGATGCACATCGGATCACGTCTTGGAGGAACGCCATGCGTAGCAATGCGATCGCCGTCCTTGCCAGTGCGGGAGCTCTCGTCGCGCTGGCAGCGTGCGGAAGCAGCTCGAGCACCGGTAACAACCAGAATCCTCACCCGGTCAATCACAACGTCACCATCTCCAACAGCGGCTTCACGCCCGACACGGTGACCAGCGCAGTTGGCGATACCGTGACGTGGACCGCCACCGACGCGGTGCACGCGATCAGCTTCATCGCCTCGCTGTCACCCGATTCCTTGCAGGGGAGCGGTCCGATCGGCGTTGGTCAGTCGAAGTTCACCGTGTTTCTCAAGAACGGGACATATACGTATCTTGACGACTCGGTGAAGGCCGACACGGGCGTCGTCATCGTGCAGTAAGGTGTCGCGCCGGCGCTGCGTTGGGCGGTGCCGGCTTACTTGTCGAGATAGGCCTGAAACGAGAGCCGGAGCAGCGACAGTCCCGCGCGCTGCTCCGGCTCTCCGGCATCGCCGTAGCGCTCGGTGACGCGCCGGGCGAGCGCGTCGTACACGAGACTGCCGCGCGCATCGGCGACGCCGAAACCATCGAGGAAGGAATAGTAGGCAAACGACGTTGCGCCGGGCGCGAGGACGTCGTGGCCGAAGTGATACTGCACGTGACCGAGGCCCAGTTGGGCGAGCAGCGTCGGCGCGAGATCCGTTTGTGCGCCGAAGCGCGTGATGACGGTATCGCGGCGCGTGAGCGCGCCGCCCAGCCAGAGCATCGGAATGCGCTGCCGCGAGTCGGCCTGCGTCCCGTTGGGCAGGAGGAGGTGCGGCAGCGGATGCCCGTGGTCGGCGACGATCACGACCAACGTGCTGTCCCACCACGGCTGGGCGCGCGCGGCGCGAACGAAGGCGCCGACGCTGCGATCCGCGTACACCTGTGAGTTGAGGAACTTCGCGCGCTGGTCGTGACCCGGGAACACGGGCGCCATCGGCACCTCGAACGGCTCGTGGCTGCTCAGTGTGAACAGCGCCGAAAAGAACGGGCGCCGCATCGACGGCACGTCGCGCAGCAAACGGCCTAACACATACTGGTCGTGCGCGCCCCATTTCGAGTTGCGTTCGTCGCGCGGGAACGCGCGCTCGCCCACCAATGTATCGAAGCGTCCGTTGAGCAGATACGACTTGATGTTCGCAAACGCGAGCTCGCCGCCGTAGTAGAACGATGTCGCGTACCCCGCATCGCCCAGATCCCGGCTCAACATGGGAAGTTTGGCGGCGCGATTCGGCGTATTCATCACCTGCACGTGCGGCAGGGGCGGAAAGCCGCTCAGGATGGCGACGAGCCCCTTGGCGCTTCGGTCTCCCGAGGCGTAGAAGTGGTCGAAGAAGACGCCGTCGCGGACGAGCGAGTCGAGGTTCGGCGTGACGCCGGGCACGCCGCCTAACGGAGACACGACCTTGGCCGTCAGACTCTCCCAGATGATGAGAATGATGTTGGGCCGGCGGATCCGGAGCAGCGCGGGCGGCGTGGCCGCCGGATCCGCGAGCAGGCTGTCCACCACGCGGCGCGCGGTGGCCGCGTCGATGGTCGTGTACGGATTCGCGCGGCCCAACGCATTCTCGGTGGTCAGCGAGTGCGCGACGTTCCACGGCACGTTGAGCGCGGCCTGGTTCGCGAATTCGTTGCTCGAGAAGTACACGCTGCTCTGATTGAGCGGCGTCCACTGCACGCCGCCGCGAATCGGCACGATGAGGAGAGCGCCGAGCACGAGGGCTGTGGCCGCGGCTCCGGTCGTGGTTGGGCGCGCGTCCAATCGGCGCGCGACGAGCCGGCGATACGCGACGATGCAAAGCGCGCCGAAGACGAGCGCGACTATGGCGCAGAGGACCACCGGGCCGGACTCTGCCGACGCATACGCTTCCACCGGGGTCCGCAAGTAGGTGAGAGGCGTTGCGTCCAGCCGCACGCCCCACGCATCGTAAATACCGAGGTCGGCCGCCGTGAACAGCGTGACCACGACGACCAGGGCATAGGTATATGTGGTGAGTGCCGCCCGAACCACACTCGGCCGCACGACGCGGCCAAGGATGATGAGCAGTGATGGCACTATCGTCGCGTACGCAGCAGCAGAAAGGTCCATGCGCGCGCCGTTGAGGAACACCCGGCCGATGGTGCCGATGCCCAACTGCGCGGCAGCGTGATGTTCGTAGACGATGAAGATGCCCCGCGCGACGAGGAACGCGGCCGTCCAGAACAGCAGATAGGATACGAGAAACAGCGCGCGATCGGCGACGACGGATCGCGCGGCCGGTTGGGGATGGAAGTGCACGCCGAACGATAGAAGAGCATCGCGGCGGCGGCCAGGGCGATCGCGTTCGGCGTCCTCGACGGGGGACGCACGCTGTGTCGGAATGCGGTCACTCGCTGCGGCAATGCATGCGGGACATCGGCAGACAACACCATCTTCCGGTGAGGCTGACCTGTAGTATCGTACGTGCGCCATATGCAAATCGTCTCGCGCGAACCGCGAAGACGGGGCGTGTATTGGTACAACGATTGCGCGATGCATTCGCTCGTCGAGTCGCGCGCTCACCCCCTACGAGAGGCTAACGTGCCGAGCGTACGCATAGCAGGGAGTAAGGCTCTCACGATCGCGGCGACGCTCGCGATGGGATTCGCCTTTAGCCTGCCGTCCACTGCCGCCGCGCAGTACTTCGGCCGCAACAAAGTCCAGTACCAGACGTTCCACTTCAAGCGCCTCAAGACGCCGCACTTCGACATCTACTACTATCCCGCGGAGTCGCTCGCGGCAGTCGACGCCGCGCGCATGGCGGAGCGGTGGTACGCGCGGCACAGCAAGACCTTGACCGACGAATTCGATCGGCGCTCGATCATCCTCTACGCCAACCACGCCGATTTCGAGCAGACCAACGTCATCGGCGGATTCATCGACCAGAGCACCGGCGGCGTCACCGAGGGGCTGCGGAGCCGCGTCGTCTTGCCGTTCACCGGCGTGTACGCCGACGACGACCACGTGATCGGCCACGAGCTGACGCACGTGTTCCAGTACGACATCGCCGGAAAGATGAAGGGCGGCGGCATGATCGCACTCGACCGCCTCCCGCTCTGGCTCATCGAAGGCATGGCCGAGTATCTCTCGTTAGGCAGGAACGACCCGAACACCGCGATGTGGCTGCGCGACGCGGCGCTGCGCAACGACATTCCGACGATCAAGAAGCTGAGCACGGACCCGCGCTATTTCCCGTACCGCTACGGCGAGGCGCTGTGGGCGTACATCGGCGGGCGCTGGGGCGACGACGTCGTCCAGCAGCTCTACCGCGCGTCCCTGCAGAGCGGATTCGAGTTGGGCATCCGCCGCACCCTCGGCATGAGCAGCGACACGCTGTCGGCGCAGTGGCTGCAGGCAATCCGCGACGCGTACCTCCCGCTCATGCAGGGCCGCCAGGTGCCCGATTCGTTAGGCAAGCGCCTCCTCCGGCCCGGCAGCAAGTACGGCGACATGGACGTCTCGCCGGCGCTGAGCCCCGACGGGAAGTACCTCGCGTTCCTGACGACGCGCGGCCTGCTGAACATCGACCTGTACGTCGCCGACGCGCAGACGGGACGGATCGTCAAGAAGCTCACCGGGCCGAACAGCGACCAGCACTTCGACGCGATCAGCTTCATCAACTCGTCGGGCTCGTGGTCGCCGAACGGCAAGGACTTCGCGTTCATCGTGTACGCCGACGGCAAGAACGAGATCGACGTGTTCAACGTCGACAGGAAGGACATCATCCGGCGCATCAAACCCAAACAGGGCGTGAGCGCGATCACCGACGTCTCGTGGGGGCCTAACGATCAGATGGTGTTCTCCGGCATGGTCGGCGGCATCAGCGATCTGTTCCTCTACGACCTCAAGACGGGCAACCAGGAACGCCTCACGCACGATCGCTACGCGCAGATCCAGCCGGCGTGGTCGCCCGACGGCAAGACGGTCGCGTTCGTCACGGATTCCGGCCCGCTCACCAATCTCGATACGCTCAAGTACGGGCCGATGCACCTCGCCCTCATGGACATGGACACGCGCAAGATCTCGCTCGTGCCCGTGTTCCCGAACGCGAAGTCGATCAACCCGCAGTATTCGCCGGACGGCAAGAGCATTTACTTCGTCTCCGACCGCGGCGGATACGATGACATCTATCGCATCAACCTCCAGACGAACGAAGTGTACGAGGTGACGAAGTCGGCGACGGGCGTGAGCGGCATCGAAGCGCTCTCCCCCGCCCTGTCGGTCGCCAAGGACGAAGGGCGGCTCGCGTTCTCGTTGTTCGAGCGCGGCGGGTACTCGCTGCACACGATGCAGCCCGACGAAGCCGGCGGCACGCTGCTCGGGCCTAACGTGGACACGACGTCGATCGCCGGCAACATGCCGCCGCTCAAACCGGTGGAAGTCGGCGAGATCACGCAGCGCGTGCACGATCCGGTCACCGGCTTGCCGCCGGCCGAGCAGTATGCGTCGCTCCCCTACAACCCGAAGATCTCGCTCGAGTACCTGGGCTCGCCCGGTGTGGGCGTGGGCGTCGGGCCGTACGGAACGATCGCCGGCGGCGGCGTCACCGCGTACTTCGCCGACCAGTTGAGCAACAACGTCATCGGTGTTGAGTTAGGCGGCGCGGGCGACATCCAGGACTTCGGCGGATCGGTCTTCTACGCCAACCTCGCCCACCGATGGAACTGGCAGGTGGGTCTCTCGCACACCGTCTATCCCCTGATCGGCGCCGATGCATTCGACACGACGCTCACGGACAACAGCGGCAACCAGGTTCCGACGACGGTGTTCGAGCAGCGGCTCATTCGCCAGTACTACGACCAGGTGAACGCGGCCACGCAGTACCCGCTCGATCTCACGAAACGCTTCGAGTTCGGCATTTCGGCGACGCACCTGAGTTACGGCACGCAGCTCTTCCGGCTGTTCATCGACCCGACTACCGGCATTCCGTTCGGCGAAACGCAGCAGAACGTGTCGTCGGGATTGCCGACCTGGAACTACGTGTCGCTGACGGCGGCGTTCGTGGGCGACTACTCGTACTACGGATTCACGTCGCCGATCGCCGGCGGCCGCTATCGCTTCGAGGTCGACCCATCGTTCGGATCGCTGCGCATGGAGAACGTGCTGGCCGACTACCGGCGCTACTTCTTCATGCGTCCGATCACGTTCGCCTTCCGCGCCATTCACATCGGCCGGTATGGGCCGGACGCGGACAACCCGGAGTTGTTCCCGCTGTACGTCGGCGATCCGCAGCTCGTGCGCGGCTACGACGTGAACTCGATCAACGCAAACGAGTGCGTCGCGTCCGCGACCAGCAGCTGCCCGGTGTTCGACCGATTGATCGGCAGCAAGATGGCCGTGGCCAACGTGGAGTTGCGCATTCCTGTGTTAGGCACCGACCAGTTCGGGCTGATCAACTTCCCGTACCTGGCCACCGAGCTCTCGCCGTTCGTGGACGCCGGCGTCGCCTGGACATCGGCCGATCAGCCGAACATCGAGTTCTCGACCACGTCGCAGGGCCGCGTGCCGATTTTCAGCGCCGGCGTGAGCATGCGCGTGAACGTGTTGAGCTATCTCGTGGCGGAAGTCTGGTACGCGCACCCGTTCCAGCGTCCGAACGCGAAGAACCAGTGGGGATTCCAGCTCACGCCGGGATGGTAACGGACGGAGGGAAGCGCGCAGTACCGCGCGCTTCCCTCACCCGTCACGGCTCGAACTTGGGCGTTCCGTTGTCGGCGCCGTTGCTGGTGACGCGCGTCTGATTGGTGCCATCGGCGTTCATGATCCACACGTCCGAGTGGCCGCTGCGGCTGCTTTCGAACACGATCTTCTTGCCATCGGACGACCACGCCGGCGTGCCGTCGAATCCGGGGCTCGTCGTGAGCCGCGTCTGATTCGTCCCGTCGGACTTCATCACGTAGACCTCGACCTCGGACGTATCACCGGCGGTGCGATCCCGGTCCGACTGGAACACGATCATGCCGGTGGTCGACCAGGAGGGCGAGGCGTCATTGAACTGATCGTTGGTCAGCTGGTGCGGATTGCTGCCGTCCGCGTTCACCACCCAGATCTGCGTTGGGCCGGAGGCGTCGGACTGATACGCGATCTGCGATCCGTCGGGCGACCACGCGGGCGCGTTGGCCAGCGCGTCATCGTGCGTGAGCTGCACCGGGTTGCTGCCGTCGGCGTTCATCACCCAGATTTCAGCGTGCCCAACGGTCGTGTCCGTGCGCGTGGAGGCGAACGCGATCTTGCTCCCATCGGGCGACCACGCCGGCAGGCCGTTCTCGCCGGTCGCTGTCGTGAGGCGCTTGAGCCCCGTGTTGCTTGGCGTCACCACCCAGATGTCGAAGCCGTGGCCGGTGTGCTGGCGGCTCGACGAGAACGAGATGAGCTGCCGGTTAGGCGCCCACGACGGCAGCCCGTCGAAGCTCGGCGACGAGGCCAGCTGGTGCGCGTTGGTGCCGTCGTCGGCGATCGTGAAGATGTCGCCGCTGTCGGACGGAAACGACGCGAACACGATCTGCCGCAGCGCGCACGTCACCTGGAACGACACCGACGCGGCCGAGCCGCTCGTCACCGTGACCGTCTGCGTGTCACTCGGCGAGACCACACAGTTCGACCCGACCGACGCCAGCACCACCTGATGGCTGCCCGACCCGACCCCGGATACCGTAACTGAATCGGTGATGCCGATGGAGTGTCCATTGCCGTTGTCGATCACGACGCTGTAGCCGCTCGAATCGACATCGGCGCCCGTGGTGGCGGCCGACACGTTGACGGACCCGGTATTGACGCCGGTGCCGTTGTCGCTTCCGCACGCAGCAAGCGTTGCAGCCGAGGCGAGCGCAGCCAGAGAGAGCGCGAATCGGCTGACACGTCGCGACGCAAAATGGCGCATTGAGCCTTCCTCCGTACGATTTGACTTGAGGATGCGGTCGCAACGACGTCATGAGCGCCGCAAATCGGGGTGACGTGGGTTCTTCGGGCAAAGGCGATGCCATCCGGTCGGCTATGGCTGCGCCCGCTACAATTCCAGCCCGGAGGAAGGCACAGTTCGTTCCATAGTCGAGCGCGCATCGAAGTTGGTGCTCTCGCGCGTCGATTTTGGCCGCGCTGACCGGGCTGACGGGTCGACGGCGATGGAATCCGGCTTGCACTCGAGCCGGCCATGCATTCTCACCATGAGTCGACCGGCCCCCGTCTCTCTCGCCTCGCGCTCCTTGTCGCCGCGGGCTTCGCCGCGCTCACCTGCGCCTCGCCATCGGCACCGATCGCCCCGGCGGCACTGGTGAACGCCGCACCGCTCACGCCGCCCTCCTGGTACGCCGCAGCGTACGCGGGCATGGAGCGATGCTCGGGGCTCGTGGGTGACTACGCACGCATCCGGTGGTATCACGTGCCCGGGTCGATGGTGCATGCTCCAGACGCGGGCGGGTACGCGGCCGCCGTCACCTATCCGAGCTTGCACACCATCGTGATCGCGGACTTCTACGCGAGCGATACGCTCGTGGTGCGTCATGAGGTGATGCACGACCTGGCCGACGTCACGTCGCATCCGACAGTGTGGTTCGATGGGAAGTGCGGGGATCTGATGCCTTAAGGCGGACAAGGGCGCGGACAAAGCCGGACAAGGCCGGACAAGGCCGGACAAGGCCGGATCAACAGCTAAGGGCGGACAGGGGCGCGGACAAAGCCGGACAAGGCCGGAGAAGCCGAAAGGCGCCGGTTTTCGGCTCAGTTACTTTTGTTCATGTCCGAGACTGATCTTTCCCGTCAACGCTTGGGCGCGTTGCGACGGGCGCTGCTGGGGTTGCACAAGACGCTCGTGTATTCGGAGCGAAGGACGTTCGAGCGGGTCGTGGGGCGTGTGTCGACGAGCGGCGAGCTGCTGCAGCTGGTGATTCACGATCCGTGGTTCGTGTGGCTCAGGCCGATCTCGGCCCTCGTGGTCGAGATCGACGAGCGACTCGACTCGGATGAGCCGCCGACGATGGCGGACGTGCACGGGCTCATGAGTACGGCGCGCAGCCTGCTCACGCCTGTCGAAGAGGGAGTAGGTTTCGGAACGCACTATTACGAGGCGCTGCAGCGCGACCCGGATGTCGTGCTGGCGCATGCCGCAGTTTCCAAAGTGCTCGCGACGGATACCGAGAAATGACCGAGCAGAACTCATCCAAGGGGTACGCGATGACGCCCACCACACCGCCTCCATCGTCCGAGGAAAAGGTCCACACCGAGGAGCACAAGGTGAGCGGCGAGCGCTTGTTGTCGCGCGTGAAGGAGCTCGTCCACCAGGGCAACATCCGCCGCATCACGATCAAGAACGAGCAGGGGCACACGCTGATGGAAGTGCCGCTGACGGTCGGCGTGGTGGGGGCGGTGCTGCTGCCGATCTGGGTGGCGATCGGCGCACTGGCGGCGCTGGCGGCCAACTACACGCTCGTCGTGGAGAAAGTCGACAAAGCCTGACGTTAGGCGGCTAGCGGTCGCGTGATCGTTCGCGGGCCGCGGCGCGGAGCGGCTCGGGCGTCGTGGACCATTCGACGGCGGCGAGCAGGGCATCGACGATCAGCGCGAGCACCGCGGCGGGAATCGCGCCCGAGAGAATGAGACGGGTATCGTTGAGGGCGAGGCCGGTGGCGATCGGTTCGCCCAAGCCGCCGGCGCCGATGAACGCCGCCAGCGTCGCCGTGCCGACGTCGATCACGGCCGCGGTGCGAATGCCGGCCATGATGCCGGGCGCGGCCAGCGGTGTCCGTATCCAGCGCAGCACCTGCGCCGGCGTCATGCCTAACGCTCGCCCCGCGGCCACGGCCGACGGATCGGCGTCGCGCACCGCCGTGAACGTGCCGCGCACGATCGGATAGAGCGAGTACAGCCACAGCGCGACCAGCGCCGGCCACACGCCAACGCCCAACAGCGGGATCATGATCGCGAGCAAGGCGATGCTCGGAATCGTCTGGAGCACGCCTACCGCGCGAATCACCGGCTCCGCCGCGCGGCGCCGGCGCTCGAGCCACAGGGCCAGCGGCACTCCGGCGATGATGCCGGCGACCAGCGGCACGGCGACGAGCAGCAAATGGCGCAGCGTCTCGTTCCACAACGTCGCGCGGCGCTGCCAGAGATAAGCCGTGAACGACGGCTTCGTCGTCTGGGGCGCCGCCGCGACCGCCCTGGGTGCTTGCGTTAGGCCGAGCGATGCGAGCGCGGCCGTGGCGACGGCGGCGACCGACTCGCCGCCGATTTCGACGCGCTGGTTGAGCGCCCGCATGACCGGCGCGCTCAAGCGCCCGCTCAGTTCCGTTAGCACGGTGACCGCGGCCGGGTCGTCGCGCTGCAATCGGGCGCCGACGAGCGCCGCGGCCTGATACGGCGGGAAGAAGTGGCGGTCGTCGCCTAACACCACGAGGCCGTAGCGCGCAATCGACCCGTCGGTGGAATATCCGTCCACGACGTCGACCTTCCCCGACGCCAACGCGCGATACTTGAGCGCCTGATCGAGCGGCCGCACGGCCGCGAAGTGGAGGCCATAGACGTGGGCCAGGCCCGGCAGGCCGTCGGCGCGGCCGATGAAGTCGGGCGTGAACCCCGCCGTGAGCCTGGGAGCGACGCGCGCCAGATCGCTCAGCGTCCGGAGCCCGTACCGGCTCGCGGTTCCGGCGCGGACGGCGATCGCGTAGGTGTTCTCGAAGCCTAACGGAGGCAGCCAGCGGATGCCCCACCGCTGCTCGAACGCTCGCTGCACCGTGTCGAACACCGCGCCGGCGTCGTGCATCGGCGCCGCGTGCAGGATGGCGAGCAATCCGGTGCCGGTATACTCGGGGTAGACGTCGATCGCGCCCGATCGCAGCGCCGCGAACGCGACCTGCGTGGCGCCGAGCCCGGCGCGGCGCTCCACGGGAATGCCGCGCGATTCCAGCAGTTGGGCGAACATTTCGGCCAGCAGATACGATTCGCCGAACGGCTTGGACGCGACGACCACCGGCCGCGCGCCGGCCTGGCGCAGCCCCGCCGCTGCTCCGTTAGGCACGAGCAGCGCCGCCCAGAGCGCCGCGGCGGCCAGCCGAAGCATCACGGCTCGACGCCGGCGCGCGCCAGGAGCGCGGCCACGTACGGCGTCGCCGGCGCATTCCGGATGTCGGCCGGCGGCGCGTGCTGCTCGACGCGGCCGGCGCGCATCACCACCACCGCGGTCGCCAGGCGGAACGCCTCCGTGAGATCGTGCGTGACCAGCACGAGCGTGAGCGATGACTGCTCGCGCAGCGCGATCATCATCGCTTGCAGATCCGAGCGCGCGATCGCATCGAGGGCGCCGAACGGCTCATCGAGCAGGACCAACGACTGCCCGCCCGCCACGGCGCGCGCCACCGCCGCGCGCTGCTGCTGTCCTCCCGATAATTCGTGCGGCCATCGCTCGGCCATCCCCGGCTCGAGCCCGACCGCCGCCATCGCGCGTTCGGCGCGCGTCGATGCATCCGGCGCGCCGTCCAGCCACGGAACGAGCGCGACGTTGCGACGCACCCGCCAGTGCGGCAGCAGGCCGCCGTCTTGCGGCACGTAGCCGATGGCGCGCCGCAGCGCTACCGGATCGCTTTCGAGCACATTGCTGCCGAACACCGTGATCTGGCCGGCGTCGAACGCGACCAACCGGTTGATGCACCGCAGCAGCGTCGTCTTTCCCGAGCCGCTTTCACCGACCAGCGCCACGCACGCGCCCCGGGGAACGTCGACCGAGACGTCGATCAACGCACGAACGTGGCCGTAGGACTTCGAGACCCGCTCGATGCGGACTGCCGGTCCGGTCACGTCCCGCCTAACGCTGCGGCGGCCGAGTCGACCAGGGCCGCTTCGTCCGTCAGCGCCTGCGCCACCACCGGGATTTCGCGGCCGGCCTCGGTGAAGTTGCGCTGCTCGATCGCTTCGCGCACCGCCGGAATCGTCTTGACGCCGTAACCGGTGTAGAAGCCGGGCGCGTACAGCTCGTGGACGTACCACGGGCGCCGCGGCAAGCCCTGGGCGTTCGTCAGGCGCCGCTCGCTCTGCATCACGAGCGCGTCGACGCGCGCCAGCACCGCCTCGTTAGACATCCCCTTTGCGTGCGCGGCAGCCGCGGCGCGCGCGTAGCGATCCGCGCTCCGCGTCAGCGAGTCGATGGCGTTGTCCAGCGGCGAAAAATCCAGGTGCGGCGGCACGGCCTCGGCCGGCGGCGGGTTCGTCGGCGACCAGGGATCCGAGGTCGCCGCGAACACGCCCTCGCCGAGCTCGCGGTTCCGCTCCAGCGCGCTGTCCCGTTCTGCGTCGAGCAGTTTCTCCAGCTCGCCGACGTAGCCATGCACCGTGCGCGCGAGGTCGCTGAAATCGAACGGCAGGAGATCCGCATCGGCCAGGCGCATTACCATGGTGCCACCCGTCTGCGCGAGCGCGCGGCCGTACACGAACGATGTGTCGCCGAAGTGCGTGTACCAGTAGAAGTCGTCGTACACCGAGTGATACACGCCGGCGCTGCTCACCTCGCCGCCGTAGCCGATGTTGAGCGACGCGATACCCAGATGCTGGAGGAAGGGCGTGTAGTCCGAGCCCGAGCCGAGTGCGTTGATCGGGAGCTCGCCGTTCGGACTGCGCAGCTCGCTGCGTTCGACGGCCGACCGCGCGCGTTCGATGCGCACGAGCTGCGAGCGCTTCCACACCGTGAGGTGCGTTTCGGGATCCTGGATGCTGCGCGCGACGTCGTTCACGAAGCGCTCGAGCGTGTGCGATCCGCCCACGTTGAGGTATCCCCGATCGTTGCCGTCGCTGTTGATGTACGCCACCGCCTTGCCGCGGAGCTCATCGGCGTGCGTCTCGACCCACTCGGTGCTGCCTAACAGACCGGGCTCTTCCCCGTCCCAGGCCGCGTAGACGATGGTCCGGCGCGGATGCCAGCCCTGGCGCACCAGCTCGCCTAACCCGCGGGCCTCCTCGAGCAGCGCCGATTGCCCCGACAGCGGATCGCCGGCCCCGTTCACCCATCCGTCGTGGTGATTGCCGCGAATCACCCACTCGTCGGGGCTCGTCGACCCCTTGAGCATCGCGATCACGTCGTAGATCGGCTTGGTGGACCAGTCCGATTTCACACGCAGGTGCACGCGCGCGGCGCCCGGTCCGAGGTGATACGTCACCGGCAGCGCGCCGCGCCATGCGGGCGGCGCCACCGGACCGGTCATCGCCGCCAGGAGCGGCTCCGCGTCGCCATACGAAATCGGCAGCACTGGAATCCGGGTGAGCGTCTTCGCTTCGGCTAGCGTTAGGCGCTTGGCTCCCGGCACCGCGCCCACCCCGGGCGTGAGCGGGTCGCCCGAGTAGAGCGGCATGTCGGCCACGCTGCCCCGCTGCACGCCGTCGCGCGGGCGGAACGGTCCCTTCGGGAACACGTCGCCCTGCGCGTAGCCATCGTCGCGCGGGTCGGAGTAAATGAGACAACCCACCGCGCCATGCTCCGCGGCAACCTTCGGCTTGATGCCGCGCCACGACCCGCCGTAGCGCGCGATCACGATCGCACCCTTCACCGAGATGCCGTGTCGCGCGAGCTCGTCGTAGTCCGACGGGATGCCGTAGTTCACGTACACGAGCGGTCCGGTCACGTCGCCGTCGGCCGAGTATGCGTTGTACGGCGGAAGCTGTTCGTCGTGCTGCGACGATGTAGGGTCGCCGGCGACGGCCGGCTCCTCGAGCTTCGCCCTGAAATGCGTCGGCGCCACCAGCTCGACGACTCGCTCGCGCGGCGTCGGGAAGAGGACGTCGAATTGCTCGATGTGCGCATCCCAGCCGAACGACTTGAAGCGCGCCAGCAGCCACTGCGCATTGTCGTGATCGTACGGCGACCCGACGTGGTGCGGCCGCGCCGACAACCGGCGCATGTTGGCGCGGATGGTGTCGGGGGATGGAATGGCGTCGAACTTCGATTCCCAATCGAGCTCGAGCCGAGCCGACTGCGCGGAGAATCCAGGCAGCGTGTCGGTTGACGGAAGCGTCGTGATCGGCAGGAACGCGATCGCGGCAACGGAAGAGGCGGCAAGGAAACCGATACGTCGCATTGCGAGGCTCGAATGAGGTGAGGACGCGAGCAATATGCGGCAACGAAACAGAGATGCGCCACGTGGAAGAACTGGGTCGTTCGACGCTCACATCGCCGGGCGCGATGGCTGGCCGCGCCGGGCGACACGGCGATTAGTTTGCAGCCTCGGGCGCTGCGCGGGGGCGTCGGACTTGCATGCGCCGGCCGCCACGACGCAACATGGCGTGCGCACGAAGCTCACGGTGCATCCAGTCCTCTCGCTCGGAGACCATCGATTCTGACCTCGACAATCAGTCGCGCGCTCGGCGTGCTCGCGCTCGGCGGCGCCGTCGCCGCCGGCGCGGCCGCGGTGACGCATCCACGCCGAGCCGACATCCGGCTCGTTGCCCAACGGAGCGGAACGGCGGCGCTGCTGCAGGACGTGAGCGCCGTTGATTCCAACGTCGTGTGGGTGGGCGGGCATTCGGCGACCTGGGCCGTGAGCACCGACGGCGGCGAGCACTGGCGTAGCGCCATGATGCCCAACGCCGACTCGCTGGAGTTCCGCGACGTGCACGCCGTGGATGCGCGCACCGCGTACCTGTTGTCGAGCGGGTTAGGCGAACATTCCCGCATCTACAGGACCACCGACGGCGGTGCGTCCTGGGCCCTCGAGTTCACCGCCCGCAACTCCAGGG
>Ga0207695_10005191_pt1 | contig 17435 bp, 6 predicted proteins | sample KBSC54metaG_FD_184354 | JGI IMG/M metagenome (GOLD analysis project Ga0207695, IMG submission 184354) | Corn rhizosphere microbial communities from Kellogg Biological Station, Michigan, USA - KBS C5-4 metaG (SPAdes) (version 2) | ecosystem: Host-associated > Plants > Roots > Rhizosphere > Soil... | reverse complement strand
CTTGGTAGTCGCTCAGGATGCCCGGGCCAATTTTACGTTGAAGCCGGGCGCGGTTTCGGAGACTGTTTCCGTGGAAGCAAGCGCGGTGAGTCTCGATACTGACACCTCGGCCGTCACGCAGACCGTGACTCAAAAGCAAGTTGATCAGCTACCGCTCAATGGACGCAATTTTGTGAACCTGTTATTCATCGGCGCCGGCGCGGTCCAGACCAACGGAGAACAGGGCCAGATGCGGCAAGGCGAAGGTAACGCTATCAGCATCAACGGCGGCCGCCCGACCTCGAACAATTACACGCTTGATGGCCTGATCAATACCGACACCGCCCTCAACACGCCTGCCGTCATTTTGTCGCAGGATGCAATCCAGGAATTCAAGATTCAAAGTGAAACCTACTCAGCCGAATACGGATTCAGCGCGAACCAGGTCAACATCGTCAGCAAGAGCGGCTCGAATCAAGTGCATGGCACCGCTTTCGAGTTCCTACGTAACGACGCTTTTGACGCGGGCACACCTCTCCAAAGTTCGAAGAGCGTATTGCGCCAGAATCAATTTGGCTTTGTTCTTGGCGGGCCGATTTATATCCCGAAGGTTTATGACGGACGAAATAAAACCTTCTTTATGGTCAACTATGAAGGATGGAGAATTCGAAGGGGCATTAACCAAAACACCTTCAATGTCCCCGATCCCGCTTGGTTAAACGGGGACTTTTCTGGATCGGGGTTGACTCCAGTTCCGGGATGCGTTCCAGGTTCTCTACAATTTTGCCTTCCAGTCGATCCACAAACTGGCGCGCCCTTCCCTGGCAATCAAATTCCATCAACCCGGTTCTCGAAGTTAGCACAGGTAGAGATTGCGGCAGGGCTTTTCCCCAAGCCAAACTGCATTGGTTGCAAGGGAGGCAATTACCGGCTCATCACGACGCTCCCCAATACAACCGATCAACAGACGTACCGTTTAGATCAGGAACTTGGCCGCTTTGGCAAAATATTTTTCCGATACACAACAGCCACCTACTCGAATGAGAACATCAACGGTTCGGTGAGCATTCCTTTTGGCGTCGGTTCGTTCAACGAAAAATCAGAGAGCTGGATGATCTCGCACACAAAGAACATTGGGTCGCGCATGGTCAACAATTTCCGGTTTGGCCGACTCGAGCCGATTGCAATTCAAGGAGGAGTTGCTGCTCCCGATACAGATGTGAGTGCTCTTGGTTTAACCGGTGTCTTTCAAAATCTTCCAGCATATGCCCGGTTGTATCCCTCGGTGGGTTTCCAGGGCATCGCCGGCACTTCCTTCGGAAGCCAGGGGAACGACACCACGACGAGCGACATCCCTACGTGGCAGTTCTCCGATTCACTCACGATAATTCATGGACGACACACCACGACTGTGGGGTTCGACTATCGTAGGTGGCTGCAGAGGCGTGACCTTTCGGCCGATTTCCTTGGCGACTTTAATTTCCAAAATGACACCATCAATAAGAACAGCTCCGGCTGTACTACGCCGAAATGCGGGACCGGCAATTCGGTAGCAGATTTTCTGCTCGGCTACTATCATGACGCCTCAACGTTTCAACCAGGTCCATTCAGTCCTTCAGGAATCGCCGGCAATTTGAATCAATACCGGTTTATGTACTTCGCTCCCTTTGTGCAGGATGACTGGAAGGCCACTAACCGGCTTACCGTGAATCTTGGATTGCGTTGGGATTACCGAGCGGTTCCGACCGAGAAGGACAATAAAATGTTTTGGTTCGATCGCGCGAATCCCGGTGGCGGCTTGTGCTTTGCCGACAAGAACCTGCAAACACAAACGATTTCCAGCCTCGGAGGACCGATTGCCCCATCTGGCAATGGTTTCTACCGATATTGCGGCCGTCCGAATCCGGCGGCTGGCTCGAAAAAGCCCTTTGCGCCCCGAATCGGACTTGCCTATCGTCTCGGCGATAAAACGGTCATTCGTGGAGGCTATGGAATATTCTTTGACTCATCTGAGACCCGTGAGATTGATGACTCGGGAGATATTTACCCGTTTGTGGTGCGCGCGTCGCCAAACCCCACCACTGATGATCCAAGCTGTGGCACCCCTGGATTCCCGCCATGCCAACCAAAGCTGACCGATAATATGTTCCCTGCCGTACCATTGCACCAGGTCCGCGCAGCAAACGACGGAAGTCAGTTCTTCGCGGTAATCATTTCAGAGTTTCCGCACAATCCATACGTCCAGCAGTGGTCTTTTTCCGTACAACGAGAGTTGGCGCGAAACACTACACTCGAAGCCAACTACGTCGGCAACAAGGGCACACACCTGCTGAATCGGATCAACATTGGCCAGCCTCTCCCGCCTTCCGATCCTGCGCTATGTACGAACATCGCAAACACCGGGACTCCATTTCCTCAAACAGGTCCGGGAAGCGATTGTCCCGTTTCTGCACGTCGGCCGTTCGCAAATATTACGTCCTCGCTCGGCTTTCTCGATAGTCAGTGGAACGGCTATTCCAACTACAACGCAGGAAATCTAAAGCTGGAGCGCCGATCCAGTTCAATGGCTCTACTCGCAGTTTACACTTGGGCGAAAAGTCTCGACGACAAGTCTGCGGCAGCGGGGGTCGGCTCAACCAATGCCTTTGCTGGGCATATGGACGAGCACAACCCAAGACGCGACTACGGGCTTTCAGATTTCAATGTGGATCATCGCTTCGTTGCAAGCGCCGTGTATCAACTACCGATCGGACGAGGCAAGCACTACGGCAACGACATGAACAAGGCTGCCGATTTTGCAGTTGGCGGATGGCAGGTCACAGCAATTACAACTTTCCAGAAAGGATTTCCGTTCTCGGTATTGTGCAACGACAATTTCGGTTTGCTCCTCAGCTTCACGCAACGTTGCAACCAAGTTGGCGACCCGGGAAATGAGCATAGCGTGAACCGCTGGTTCAATACTGCCGCATTTGTTCAGCCTTTGGCCGGACAATTTGGCAACAGCGCACGTGACATCATTCAAGGTCCCGGCATTAACAACTGGGACATCGGAATCGGCAAGGACTTCAAGTTCACTGAACGAGTTGCATTCCAGTTCCGCACAGAATTCTTCAACGTGTTCAATCATCACCAGTACGGCTACGATCCCTTTACCAGCACCAGTATTGGTGCACCGGTCGATAACAATCCTAATGATGGTCCTATATATGGCACGGTCATTGCCGCCCGCCCCGGACGCATCATTCAGTTCGGAGGCAAGATCGTGTTCTAAAACTGAAGTCGTAAGGCTACTGCAATGCCGAAGGGCTGCGCTTCCACATCCCGCCAGGTCAATCAGCCTGGCGGGATTTCTTCTGATGTAAACTCGGTTCCAATGGACGTACGATCCCTTGTATTGCTCATCGCGTTGTGCGGTTTCACTATTCCAGTGCCGGCGAGTTCGCAGACAACACCGCAATCAGCACAGCAGTACGCTGAGACTGGCAATCGGGCACTGCAGGAAGGCCGCTATCCTGAGGCCGAGCAAGCGTTTGAAAAGCTGAGAGAGCTCGAGCCCAATACCGCGGAGGTCCACGCTAATCTCGGACTTATTTATTTCGAAGAAAGAAAATTCGACCAAGCTGTTTCCGAGTTGCGACGAGCGCTGAAGTTGAAGCCTTCACTTACCAATTCTGCTTTTATTTTGGCCATGTCGCTTTCAGAACTCGGACAGTACAGCGAAGCTCTGGCCGGCCTAGAGAAGGGCTTCCGCTCTGGAAATCCGCAGATGAAGCGAATGTGCGGCCTGCAACTGGAGCGTGCCTATACAGGATTGAAGCGTGATAGCAAGGCGGTGGAAGTTGCTTTGGAATTGGAGCGTCTTTATCCCAACGATCCCGAAGTCCAATACCACGATGGCAAGATCTTCGGAAATTTTGCGTTTCTGACGATGCAGAAGCTTTGGCAAGCTGCCCCCGATTCAGTGTGGAAGCATCAAGCGGAAGGTGAGGCACTGGAAAGTCAGGGATCGTTTGAAGCCGCAATCGGCCAGTATCGAGACGTTTTGGCGAGGGATCCGCAACGGCCTGGGATTCACTACAGGTTGGGGCGAATTCTATTGGCCAGGTCGCAGAAAACCGGCGCCCCAGAGGACACAAACGCGGCAGCGAAAGAGTTCGAGCAAGAGCTTCAACTTGATGCTGCGAACGGGAACGCCGCCTATGAATTGGCGGAGATCAATCGTAATCTCGGCCGATTTGATGATGCGCAAAAGCAGTTCGAGCTTGCGTTAAAAGGGCATCCTGATTTTGAAGAGGCGCACCTGGGGCTCGCGGCTACGCTTGTTTCCGCGCGCAAGCCCGAGCTTGCACTGCCTCATCTAGAAAAAGCGATTTCGTTAAATCGTGATAACGAAGTTTCGTGGTGGCGGCTTGCTCAAGTCGAACGATTGTTGGGGGATTCCGAGGGGCAGAAGAAAGCCTTGGCGGAGTTCCAACGCTTGCACACTCAAGTGGCGGGACGCCCACAGCTCAGTGGATCAGAAGGCTTTTCGGCGAACGAAATCACGCGCCAGCAGCTTGACCCTGCTGCCCAGCAATGAAATGGCGCTACTTTAGAGTCAGCACTGCAACCGAGAATCCATTCAGGCTGATCTTGTCGCTGTTCACAGAGACTTTTTTTGCCGGATCGAACCCCGTTGTCTGGTCGCAGTATTCCATCTGGCTTCCACTCGCGCCCGCAAGCTGAACGTCCATCGGGTTCTGGCTCTTGTTCACCAGCAATGCTCGTTTCTTTCCGTCTTTGGTGATGACCGGCATGGCATAGACATACGGATTGTGAGAAAAGAAATCTCCTCCGAGCCCTACAACTTTATCGCCAGGGCCGAAATTGTCGTGCAGCAGTTGCAGCACTCTGAAACGAGGGTTGGGATTGCCGGTATTCCAATCAACCATGGAAACCGAAGGAAATTGCGTTGGGTAGCCGACCAGCTGCGATTCTCCGGCAACGTCAATTCCCATCCGCGTCATTTCCCCGAACAAGTACGCATACATAGCGCCAGTAAGGCTCCAATAGGAACTCGGGATTGGCTTGGCAACATGGCCGGGCTCTCCCTGGGACAGATCATCGGCGGAGATAGCGCCAATTTCGTCGATCGTGGTGCGCGTGGTAGGGGAAAGCCGCTTTCGAATCTCCTCAACATAACGAACAGTATTCAGAAATCCGTCCGCCTGCGCGAAGAATGTGTAACCCTGAATCTCGGGAGTTTGATCGGGCGTGGGAATGGCATAGAAGTGATAAGAAATAAAATCCAGCGGAATCCCAGGCAGGTGGTTCTTGCGGTCCAGAAAATATTCGAAGAAATGCGGAGTCTGCGAAGGCATTGCCAATGCCATACCAACAAACTTTAAGTCGGGTTGTACCTTGCGCATCGCCGTGACTACAGCGTCATACAACTTTGTATACGTCTCCGGCGACATCTTATGTTCGAACTCAACTTCGTTCAGCACCTCCCAGTACGGAATCGAATAGTGATAACCGGATTCGTGCCGCTTTCCCAATTCGTCTGTGAATCCGCCCTTGGTGTACCACGCAAGCAGGCGGGCATAGTAATCGGCTACCTCCTTAAACGTGGGATCTCGTGGTTCGGTGCCCTGCGTATAGTCCCATGTGACCTGATCGGGATCTGATGGATAAGGTACAGGCTTGTCGGTCTTCCACATCCATTGCGGCATCGTGCTGAAATTAAGAATAGCGGGATGGCCTTTCGTAGCTTCCAGGAAATCAATCGTCATCGGATCGATGAGAGAGAAATCCCAGGAAGTCTTTCCGTTTGTTGGCGGATCGAGTTCTGCGACTGCGAGTTTTGGATACGGTAACCAGGGAACGTATCGGACATAATCGGCGCCGAGATCGCGCACCGCTTTGTAGGCATTTGTGCTGACGATCGTTCCATGATGCAACGGCGGATTGACCACCACTTGCAGAGTAGGCGAAGTTTGCGAGGTCCGCTCGACCTTGTCCCAGTTCACGTCGAGCTTCACTTGCGCGAGTCCGGGAAGCGCGAACAAGCAAACGACAGCCGCAAGAAAACTAAATAACCACCAAGGCCGCATTTTCATTTTCCTGATTTCCTCCGCTGCCGACCCGCAAGCATAAGTCCGCAGTGCGAAACCCGCAAGCGAAGGAATGCAACGAACATCTGTTGTGCATTGCGAAACAAGCGCGTCTCCGTCGGGTACTCTTTGGTGCGACTCAATTCCGACTCAGACCTTCCAACAAGACCATCGCCCAGGACACTTCATTTGCGAACCGGCGGCCGCATTTCTCACAGCAAAACAACTTCCGAGCATTCTCACCTCTTGACGCGAGCGGTCACCAAGTGGGAACATCGCGTCGCTCTAACCGACTTCTCAATGGCCTTAGCTCAGTCAAACGGTGATCTCAGGGTGGGTCTGTTTGGAATTGGCCTGGATACTTATTGGCCTCAATTTGAAGGTTTGTGCGAGCGACTTGTCACCTACACCGAACTGGTAGCGCAGCGCCTCGGCCGTCCCGGAGTTCAGGTCATCAATTTAGGATTAATTGATACGCCGGAGAAAGCGGTTGAGGCCGGCCACGCGTTTCGTCGCGAAGATGTGGACGTGATTTTTCTTTACGTAACTACCTACGCCCTGTCTTCCACCGTATTGCCAGTCGTCAGGCGAGCTAAGGTCCCAGTCATCATTCTGAATCTATCCCCGAAAGCTGCAATCGATTACGCGTCATTCAACCGCCTTAACGATCGCACAAAAATGACGGGCGAGTGGCTGGCGTATTGCCAATCATGTCCGGTGCCTGAGATTGCTAACGTTTTCCGTCGCGCCCACATTCCTTTTTTTCAAGTCACGGGCACTCTCGAGGATGACCCGATTGCCTGGCAGGAGATTAATGATTGGGTTGAAGCCGCACGCGTTGCGCACATCATGGAACACAATCGTCTCGGCCTGATGGGCCACTACTACGGCGGCATGCTCGACATTTACTCCGACCTGACGCTGCAATGCGCGACTTTCGGCGGGCACATCGACATTATTGAAGTCGAAGAACTCGCGGCCCTGCGCGCGAAGGTCAAACCATCCGAGATTGACCATCGAATCGCTGAGATTCGGGCCGCCATGGATGTCCAGCCCGACTGCTCGGACGAAGAGCTTGCTCGTGCCGCAAAGACTTCCGTCGCACTGGATCGCCTGGTTCACATTCATCAGCTAGGGTCGCTCGCTTACTACCATCAAGGGACGGGTAACGCCGACAACGAAAACGTGATCAGCTCCATCATTCTTGGAACCAGCCTGCTCACAGCCCGAGGTATTCCAGTTGCCGGCGAATACGAGATCAAGAACGCGCAGGCAATGAAGATTATGGATTCATTCGGCGCCGGCGGGTCATTCACCGAATACTATGCGGTCGATTACAACGATGACGTCATACTGATGGGCCACGACGGCCCGGGTCATATCGCAATCGCACAAGGTAAAACACAAGTCAGGCCCTTGAAGATTTATCACGGCAAAGTCGGACGCGGACTATCGGTTGAGATGTCAGTGAAGCACGGGCCGGTGACGCTGCTGTCCGTGGTGGAAACCGGAGAAGGACGTATCAAATTGTTAGCCGCAGAAGGAGAGTCTGTGGCCGGTCCAATTCTTGAAATCGGAAATACCAACAGCCGCTACCGGTTCAGCATCGGAGCGCGAAATTTCATGACGCAATGGAACTCGCATGGCCCTGCGCATCACTGTGCAGTCGGAGTCGGGCAGATAGGTACCAAGCTTGAAAAGTTAGCCGCGCTGCTGGGAATTGAATGCATCCGGGTGTGCTGATTCGCGAAACGAAAGTTTTTCATTGCGAAACACGGTGGATTCATTGACGCGCAAGTTGTCCCGGTGAGACCATCCGTGATCTAAATTCCTGCTGAATCGCCGCCGATGCGACTTCGGCGCTCAACACACCTGAGGAGGCTTCATGAGCACATCACGACGTGTGACCCGATGCGTGGCCATTCTTGCAGTTTGGATGATCGGGTTGGGACAGCTTCACGCGCAAAATTCTCCAGACGCTCTGAAGCAAGGTTTCGAGAATCCCCCGAACGGCGCTCGTCCACGCGTGTGGTGGCACTGGATGAACGGCAATATCACGAAAGAAGGAATCAAGCTGGACCTGGAATGGATGCACCGAGTCGGACTCGGCGGCTTCCAGAACTTTGACGCCGCACTCAGCACCCCGAAACTGGTCGATCAACGCCTGGTTTACATGACTCCAGAATGGAAGGACGCGTTCAAGTATGCGACCACTCTCGCCGATCAACTGGGCCTGGAGGAAGCGATTGCAGGATCTCCGGGATGGAGCGAATCCGGCGGCCCCTGGGTGAAGCCGAGCCAGGGGATGAAAAAAATTGTTTGGAGTGAAACCCGTGTGGAAGGCGGAAAAGCTTTCAGCGGCGTGTTGCCGCATCCACCCACGACCACAGGTCCTTTCCAGAATCTTCCGGTTTTCGATTTTCTCGCATTCTTCACCGGCCAGCCTCAACCGGTCGAACCAACGTTCTATGCCGACACTGCTGTAATCGCCTATAAAGTTCCCGAGAGCGATGTGCCCACCGCTTCTCTGAATCCGAAAATCACCTCCAGCTCTGGCAACCTTGACACTGCACTGCTTTCCGATGGCGATTTGGCAAAAACCACGGATTTGCCGAAGGCTCCTGTCGGCCAACAGGCATGGGTTCAATATGAGTTTCCTTCGGCGCAAACCATGCGCGCCGTAACTCTGGTCCTAAACGATCCGGCTTCAGCCGCGGCCAATGCGTTCGGAGCAGCAGAATCCATTGCTGACATCGAGGCCAGCGACGATGGCCAAACGTTTCGAAAGTTGACCGACATTCCAAATGATGGCGGTGTTGAGCACACCATTGCCTTTCCCGCCGCCACAGCGAAATTCTTTCGTATTGCTTTCACGGAGCACCCGCCGGCAGGTCCGGGGGAACTTGAGTTTGACGTGGACGAACCGATCGGCCGATATGCTTCCGCCAAACCGAATCCCAATTTCGAAATTTCAGAACTGGTGCTCCATCACGGACCACGCATCAGCCGTTTCGAGGAGAAGGCTGCTTTTGCCAATCTCCCGAGCTTCGATCCGTATCCCACACCCGCAGTTGATGCCGCCGATGCGATTCGCAAAGAAGATGTGATTGACCTCACGTCGAAAATGCAGCCCGATGGCACACTCAACTGGACTCCGCCAGCGGGTAATTGGGTGGTAATGCGCTTTGGTTATTCATTACTCGGAATCACGAACCATCCGGCGTCTCCTGAAGGAACAGGACTCGAAGTTGATAAGCTCAATCCGGATGACGTAACGCAATACATGAATACGTATCTGGATAACTACAAGAGCGCGGTTGGTGACCTGATGGGCAAGCGCGGGCTGCAGTATGTGATCAGTGATAGTTGGGAAGCAGGCGCGCAAAACTGGACGGACAACCTGATTGCGGAGTTCACCAAACGCCGCGGCTATGATCCGCGTCCGTGGTTGCCCGTGCTCACTGGCCGTGTAATTGAGAGCACGCAGGCGAGCGAAGGCTTCTTGTGGGATTTTCGCGAGACGCTTGGAGACATGCTTGCCGAGTACCACTATGATCTGCTCACCAAAATGCTGCACGATCGCGGCATGGGCCACTACGGCGAGTCGCATGAAGAGGGCCGCGCATTTATTGGCGATGGGATGCAAGTCAAACGCAGCAATGATGTTCCTATGTCCGCCACATGGACGCAAAGACCGGGAGTCAACAACGACCAGCCCGGATACAACGCCGATGTGCGTGAATCCGCATCAGTCGCACATATTTATGGACAAAATCTCGTGGCCGCGGAATCTATGACAGCATCGCTCGGTGCGTGGGCGTGGTCGCCTTCAACCCTGAAGCCCACAGCGGATAAAGAGCTTGTGAACGGGCTGAACCGCTTTGTGATTCACACGTCGGTGCATCAGCCACTTCTGGATCGTAAACCCGGACTTTCTCTTGGGCCATTTGGGCAGTGGTTCACCCGTAATGAAACCTGGGCCGAAGAGGCAAAACCATGGGTGACATATCTAGCGCGCAGCTCGTACCTGCTGCAGCAGGGGCACTTCGTTGCCGATATCGTGTACTTCTATGGTGAAGACACGAACCTGACAGCGCTTTTTCTGCGTAGAAATCCCGACATGCCAGATGGATACAACTGGGACTACATCAACTCCGACGCGCTAATCAACGTTCTCACATTTAAAGACGGCATGCTTGCCACTCCAAGTGGGATGCGATACCGCGTGCTCGCGCTCGATCCGCACGCCCGGCAGATGTCGCTTCCTGTGCTTCGCAAGATTCGCGATCTAGTGCAGGCCGGAGCAATCATGTGTGGCGCAAAGCCTACTGGCGATCCGAGCCTCGCCGATGACCAGAATGAATTTCACCAAATCGCTGACCAGCTCTGGGGTTCAGGCGATGGCGCCAAGGTCGGCAAGGGACGCGTTTATGGAAAACAAACTCTAGGGGAGACACTCGCCGCGATCAATGTGACACCCGACTTCACTTACACGCATCCCCAGCCGGACACCAATTTGCTCTTCGTCCACCGCAAGTTGTCGAACGCCGATCTTTACTTTATCGATAATCGCAACGACCGCTTCGAAAACCTCAGTGCCACTTTCCGTGTGGCGGGCAAGGCCGCGGAGTTGTGGCACGCCGACACCGGCAACATTCAGCCGGCTTCCTATTACATTTCCGGCGATCGAACAACCGTGCCTCTATATCTCGCGCCATGGGAGACGGTATTCGTAGTTTTTCGTTCGCCTGCGAGCGCAGCGTCGCGCACTCTGCCCACCGTAGTTGAAAACCCGCTCGGTAATATCGATGGCCCATGGCAAGTCAGCTTCCCGCCCGATCTCGGTGCGCCGGCTTCGGCGACTTTTGAAAAGCTCACGGACTGGAAGGACAACGCTGACGAGGGAGTAAAGTATTTTTCCGGTACCGCGACATACACCAACTCAGTCGATGTCCCAGCTTCCTGGCTGAAGGCCAACACACACATTTGGCTGGACCTCGGCAGCGTGAAGAATCTCGCGGAGGTCTCGGTGAACGGCAAACCGCTCGGAATCCTCTGGAAGCAGCCTTATCGTGTAGAAGTAACCTCAGCGCTGAAGCCTGGCGCCAATTCGCTGGAAGTAAAAGTGACCAATGGTTGGGCCAATCGCATCATTGGTGATCGCCAACCGAATGCCACCAAAACGTACACATTTACATCGCCGAAATTTTATAAAGCCAGTGCGCCGCTTTGGGCGTCAGGCTTACTTGGTCCGGTGCAACTGGTTCAGACCAGCACGGCCTCAGCGAAATAGATGCGCTGAACACCTTGAAGCAGGAGCAATCTCGCATGCGACCAGTCTGTCCGTTTTGCGCGGTAATAGTTTGTGTTCTTTCCGCAGTGTTGGCGCAAGCAGCGCCGGTTAAGCTGCGCTGCGATTACCGCGAGAATCCTCTCGGCATTGACGACACGGCTCCTCATTTTTCCTGGCAGAGCGACAGCACCGAGCGCAATTGGCGGCAGTCCGCATATCAGATCCTTGTAGCCAGCTCGGCCGAAAATCTGCAATCCGGAAACGCTGATGTGTGGGACAGCGGAAAGCAATCTTCTGACGAGTCCGTCAATGTCGCATACAGCGGACCCGGGTTGCAGTCGCGCGAACGATATTACTGGACTGTGCGAGTGTGGGATGCCAATGGCCAGCAATCGCAAGCATCGGAGAACGCCTGGTGCGAAATGGGCCTGCTCCAGAAATCGGACTGGTCTGCCCAATGGATCACGCGCACCGATCCCGAAGCAGCGGCTGACCGCGACGGCATTCGATGGATTTGGGCTGCGGGGCACGACGCACTGCAAGCCGTCCCGAAGAGCGTGGTTCTGTTCCAGGCAACGGTGAAGTTGAAAGAGAAGCCAAAGGACGCGGCCTTGTTCGTCATTACCCGCGGCGACTTCAAAGCGCAGATCAATGGAGTTCAGGTCGGCGCCAAACATAACTGGCACGAGTTTGATCGAGAAGATGCAACCGATTTTCTAAAGCCTGGCAAGAACACGATCGATATCGAGGTAACGGTTGCCGAACCCAATGAATTTGGCCCAGATGCCGGCGCCAAAACTGTGAAAGCGGCACTTGCAGCTCTATTAAAGATCACACGCCCCGATGGCGCGGTCGTCAGAATGTTCACCGACTCTAAATGGAGAGCGCGGGCAAAAAATGAATCGAAGTGGAAGAAATCTGCCGTAGTGGCAGAACTTGGTGATGCAAAATTAGATCCAGTTCCACTCTTGCCTTCGCCAGCCGCGCTTCTCCGTCGCGGCTTTGAGGTTACGAAGATCGTTCAATCGGCACGCCTTTACGTGACCGCGCTCGGAAGTTATCGCATGTTTCTGAATGGCCAACGCATTGGGGAAGACCTGCTCACGCCTGGCTTCACTGATTACAGCAAACGTGTGCAATACCAGACCTACGATGTAATGAAGCAGGTTGCGAGCGGCAAGAATGTTTTGGGTGCAATCCTCGGCGAAGGCTGGTTCGGCAGCGGAATGACCTGGAGCGGCTTGGCTTATTTCTTTCAGTCGCCGCCAGTCCGTCTGCTAGCACAATTGGAAATTCAGTATTCGGATGGAACTCACGACAGTATTGTGAGCGACGGATCCTGGAGAACTGCGGCATCTCCCGTCCTGCATTCCGAAATCTACTCCGGCGAAACCCACGATGCGCGTGATGAAATCGCGAATTGGAACCAGTCTTCCTTCGACGATGCCACATGGCAATCGGCAACGCCCGCGCCTGATTCTTCTGCTCCCGTCGTCGCTCAACTCGACACTCCGGTTCGCGTCGTTCAAACCATTGCTCCCGTATCAGTAACCCTCGTCAACGGCGCTTACATATTTGACATGGGCCAGAACATGGTCGGCTGGGCGAGGTTAAAAGCAAGCGGCCCGGCAGGGACACGCATTCGGATGCGCTTCGCCGAGCGTTTGAATCCCGACGGCAGCATTTATACGGAGAATCTTCGCAATGCCGATGCCACCGATACCTACGTCTTGCGCGGCGGCAGCGACGAGTCCTTCGCTCCAAACTTCACCTTCCATGGTTTCCGCTACATTGAAGTCATTGGATTTCCCGGCACACCAACGACCGCAAACATTCTCGGAGAAGTTACCAGCAGCGTGTCCGGCGACCCGACCGCCCACGTAGCCACCGCGAGTGATCTAGTGAATCGCATGTGGTCCATCGGCATTTGGGGGCAGCGTGGAAATTTTGTGAGCATTCCCACGGATTGTCCGCAGCGCGATGAACGCCTTGGCTGGATGGGAGACGCAGGCGTGTTCTGGCGCACCGGAAGCTACAACTTCGACGTTGACGCTTTCTCGCACAAATTCATGCACGACGTGACCGACGGCCAGACCGATACCGGAGACTTCACCAACGTCTCGCCCGATTCGCTCCGCCCGTACGGCAGCGAAGGCGCGCCGGGCTGGGCCGATGCCGGCGTTATCATTCCCTGGACCACATGGATGCAGTACGGCGACCGCTCGATCATCGAACGCAACTGGGATGCGATGCAAAGGTTCATGGATTTCATCGCGAAGGCGAATCCTGATTTCATTCGCAAGAACGGCGTCGGACCGAACTATGCCGACTGGTTGGCTCCGGACGATCGTACAAATAAAGATTTGCTCGCCACAGCTTATTGGGCCCTAGTTGCGCGAATGATGGAGCAGATGGCTCACGCAATCGGCAAAGAAGACGACAGCAAGCGTTATGCTGATCTTATTGACAAGATCCGAAGCGCATTTCAAAAGGAATATATAAAGGACAACGGAGAAGTTGGCACTGGCACGCAAACATCCTATGTAGTCGCGCTATACACGAAGATGGCGCCGGAATCGCTGGAGCCGGAACTGGTCAACAATCTAGTCAAAGACATCGAATCGCGGAAATGGCATCTCTCTACCGGGTTTCTGGGTACACCATTTCTGCTCTTCACGCTCGCCGATCATGGACGCGCTGATGTCGCGTACCGCCTGTTGCTGAACGAGAGCTATCCCTCTTGGGGATACATGCTTTCAAAAGGCGCGACCACATGGTGGGAGCGTTGGAACGGAGACACCGGCGATCCCGCAATGAACTCGTACAATCACTACGCCTTCGGATCAGTAGTGGCGTGGGTTTACCGCTATCTCGCCGGAATCGATACCGCAAGTGACTCGCCCGGGTTTCACCACATTGTCATTCATCCTCATCTCGACGCCTCAATGCCGCATGCATCCGGAGAATATGACTCTGTGTATGGAAAAATCGCCACCGATTGGACCAGCGATTCGGGCAAATCAATGTCGCTGAAAGTCACCATCCCTCCAAACACCTCGGCCACAATTTACCTTCCTGCAATTCCCAATACTCAAATCTTAGAAAGCGGGACGCCGGTCCACGCTCGAGAGGAAAACGGCGTCAACATTGTCGAGACCGGATCGGGATCGTACGTTTTTGAAGTGAGATGACGGTCGGGGTCAGTCTGAGCTACGCCGTGTAGATCTCGTAATCGGCACGTGATCGATGCTATTTTCTAATTTCTAGAGTTAGGCACGCCGATCACGGTGCAACAGCCTGTCATGCGGCATGGCGACATCCGGGTCACGATGAACTACGGAGATGCGATCGGTGAGGGCTTGCGAGAAGCCTCAGCGAAAGTTGCTGCGCAGGCCATACCTCAATGAAGTGATAAACGGAGCGCAAAATAGAGCGCAACGTCAGCTAAACGATTGAAAAACTGGGGTGGGAGACGGGAATCGAATCTCACTCGCAACGTGAATACAACAACTTAGAACGCAGCAGACGGCATGTTATTACGTGTTTTCGATGCAGTGCGGCGCGAACGGCATGTAAACGGCATGTGAAACACAGCGCGGATAGAGCGCACTATTTCTTGCAAGTCTTCGCGTGTTCCGGCCAACTTAGTGCAGTAGTCTCTGTGGCAAACGCCGCATTTCTTTAGCGGGTGCCGGGGATGGTTTTCGTTGTCGGCTGGCTCAATCTCTACAACACGGTTTTCTCGGACGACTACAATCCGCTCTACCGAAATGAGGGCGACGCAAATTTCGCCGACGTGAGTTATCCATCGGGAATTGCCGAGGTCACGATCCCGTTCCTTGGCTGGGGAACGGGATTTCTAGACTACGACAACGACGGATGGCTGGATCTGCTTGCGGTGAACGGCCACGTATATCCTGGCGTGGATCAAAGTGATTGGGGCACCACATTTGCCCAGCGTCCATTGCTGTTTCACAACTTGAAGGCAGGAAAATTTGAGGTCATTCCTCCAGTGAAGGGGACTGGCTTGGCGATAACTCTGGTGGGCCGAGGCGCGGCCTTCGGAGACTTATTTAAGCCCTCGGAACAGCTCGTCGCAAAGAAGCGCCGGGTGCCCGGCGCCCAGTTCGGCGTCAACTTCTAATTTCTGAGGATGTGAACAGAATGCAGAAATCATGAAACGAGAAATCTTGTGGAATAGTCCGTGGGCGCTTTTAGCACTCGGGTCTACTTCGATTCCTTAATGATCGCTTCCGCAGCGTTGCCGGCCACCACCCAGCTTGCCGACCCGGCCACGACGGCTTCATCCTCAAACCATAGGAATCCGAAATTGTCGATGCACTCTGGAAAATCAGGCTTGATGATGATGTATCCCGGAATCACAGCACCGGGGATATAAGCATTGTCGGCGCGATTGTTGCTGTATGTCATCGTCTTCGAAACGGTACCGACTCCAGCTACATACGAAGTGCTAGAAACCGGGTGTGTGCCGAGAATGTAGTTGACGGCACGAAGTGTGTATTCGGGACCCACGAGATCCGGAAACGCCTTGTGCAGGAAATACATTCGGATGGCCATGTCCACCACGGCGCCAGATCCGCCCCAGGTGCCGAGGCTCGGGGGCACGCCGAACGGGGTGACGTCCAACCGCTTGTCAAAACCCGCCATGTACGTCTTCACCGCTTCGCGCATTTGATCTTTCGCGCTCGCGTCCAGATAAGGCAACGCCCGGACTGCTGTCCAACCATCGATCTCCATCTGCTGCGGGGTGATCATCTGCGGGAACAATTCCTTCAGTCGGGACTTGTATGGTTCGGCACCATTCGTGGCGATGGTCAATTCCAGGGCAGCAGCCCAGTCCAGTCCGACGCCAAATCCGCGACCACCGAACCCGGACGGCGGAGCGGTTTGTGCGCTGGTAGTGGCAGAGCTTGTTTGAGCGCCCGAACTGGCAGCTGGCCTACGACTACCTTGAGCGCTAGAGACCGCACCCTGAGACGCAGCCAACACACCACCTCCGGGAGAACCAGCCTGAGACGCTCCGCCTAACCCGCCGCCCCCCGAATTCTCCGTCGGGTGAGACTTCTCGTCCTTCCATGCTGTGATCGCGGTGACGAGGCAGTCTTTGGCTAACGCGTCGTCCCAGCCTTTCAGCGTATCCGCCGCTGCAGCCAGCGCCGCAACGGCATTCCACTGGAAATACGGATTGTTAGTAGTGAAGATCCAGCGATCGTCCGGCTTGCCGGAGTACTCGCCCTTCGTTTCGTTCGGCCTGAGCTTCGGATCGTAAATCCGGCCATCAGTTTTCGACGCGCCGTCGCCCACCTGCGTGTACTGGCGCAGATCTGGTTCGTGAGTGCCGCGGATAGCGTGACCGATATTGTGAAACTGTGCCAGGATGAGTAGTGCGCCGTGCTTGACTTGCTGCACCGTATCCGGCACCCCATCGGGACGGTGCATCTCAACGGCACGCGCTGCTTCATCCACCGTAAGCTCGTCGTACTTGAGATTGAATTCGCGATACGCAAGTGCGAGGCTCTGAATCACGCTCAGTTGCGCAGGCTCCTCGAGATCGAAGTCGCCTGCATCGTACCAGCCGCCTACATTCATCCCGGGAATGTGATCGCCGCCTTTGTACTTGCCGTCCGTTGCCGTGGCCTGATTCCAGCCATCAAATTGCTCGCCAACTACGGGTGCCATACGGCCATCATCCAGGTGTGAAGCGCCATGCCACATGCGATAGCCTTCGCGAACGGAAACATGATCCATCTGCTCCGCAATGTGATGGTCCAGGCTGTCCTGCCAGATGTTCGCGTAAGCGTCCTTTGAGATGGGAAAGGGCGCCGTGCGCTGGTCTGCATATTCAATTACATAAAGACCGGGATCCTTCACGGGGCTGAAATCGAATTTCGAGTAGACGTAGCGCAGCCAAGGTGTTGAAGGCGTGATCGGGCCCTCGAACACCTGCTTGTACGATCCATCTTCCATCAGGCGCAGCACTCTTGCCGTTTTCGGCGCGTTGTATTTCGGGTCGAGTTCGAGCACCGCCACTTTTGGGAAGCCCGGCACAT
>Ga0207695_10005190_pt1 | contig 17435 bp, 10 predicted proteins | sample KBSC54metaG_FD_184354 | JGI IMG/M metagenome (GOLD analysis project Ga0207695, IMG submission 184354) | Corn rhizosphere microbial communities from Kellogg Biological Station, Michigan, USA - KBS C5-4 metaG (SPAdes) (version 2) | ecosystem: Host-associated > Plants > Roots > Rhizosphere > Soil... | reverse complement strand
CTGGCACACGGAGATCACGTGCAGGTTGCGCGCGCCGATGTGACGGATGAATTCCTGGATGTACGCGACGTAGTCGTGCAGGTGGAACGGGCCGACCTCGACCGGCACCATCCGCGCGTCGATCCAGTCGGTGATGTACACCTTGTGATCCTGCAGCAGCGTGCGCACGGTATCGCGCAGCAGCGTCGAATGGTGGCCCGACAGCGGCGCGCAGACCAGCACGACCGGCTCGTCCTTCAGTTGCGTGACGGCGTCGGCGTCGTCCGAATAGCGCTTGAAGCGCAGCAGCCGGCAGAACGGCTTCTCGATGATCGTCTGCTCGACGATCGGAATGTTGTGGCCGTCCTTGACGATCTGGTGCAGGTTGAACTCGGGCTTTTCGTAATCCTTGCCGAGCCGGTACATCAGCTCGTAAGCGGCCGCCATCCGCGTCGCGCCGGGCATCAGCGAGAACGGGCTGGACGGATTGGCGAACGACTTGGAGGCGGCCTGGGCCCAGGCCGTGAGCGGGCTCAACATGGCCCGCTGGAATTCGTGCAGTTGGTAAAGCATGCAGACTACTCCCGCTTGGGGGACGGTGCGCAGGGGCGGTGTGGTGCGTCGCGGCGTGCCGTGTGGGTCAGCGACCGGCCATATTGCAGTGCAGCCGGACAATCGAGTTGATCATATCGGACAACGATGAATGTTGCAATGCAACATTTCCCCGATTTTTCATCAAATTTTTGCGAATTGACGATCTCTGAAGAAGCCGCGCCGCCGCCGGTCAGCGCCCCGTCGCGACGGCCGGGGCGGGCTGGCCTGCCGCGCGCGCCATTGCCTCTTCGTGGTGCATGAGGTTCATCGCGGTATGCACCAGCGCGACGTGCGAAAACGCTTGCGGGAAATTGCCGACGAGCCGGCCTTCGACCGGATCGTATTCCTCGGCAAGCAGCCCGAGGTCGTTGGACAGCGCGAGCAGCCGGCTGAACAGCCGGTGCGCGTCGTCGATCCGGCCGAGCAGCGCGTAATTGTCGACCAGCCAGAAGCTGCACGCGAGAAACGTGCCTTCGCCGGGCGGCAGGCCGTCGTCGTATTCGGTCGTGCGGTAGCGCATCACGAGCCCGTCGTGCAGCAATTCCCGCTCGATCGCGTCGACGGTGCCGACGATGCGCGGGTCTTCCGGCGGCAAGAAACCGAGCAGCGGCATCAGCAGCACGCTCGCGTCGAGCTCGTCGCTGCCGTAGCTTTGTGCAAACGACTGTTTGCCTTCATGCCATGCGTTGTCGCATACATCAGCGTGGATCCGGTCGCGCAGCGCGCGCCAGCGATCGAGCGAGCCGGGCAGCCGGAACATCTCCGCCGACTTGATCGCGCGGTCGAACGCGACCCACGCCATCACCTTCGAGAACGTGAAATGGCGGCGTCCGCCGCGCGTTTCCCAGATGCCTTCATCCGGCTCCTGCCAGATCTTCTCGAGATGGTCGAGCAGCGCGCATTGCACGGACCAGACCGTGTCGTCGGCCTGCAGGCCGCCCACGCGCGCGAGGTGCAGCGCGGCCATCACCTCGCCGAACACGTCGAGCTGCAGCTGGTTCGCGGCGCCGTTGCCGATGCGCACCGGTTTCGAATCCTGATAGCCGGGCAGCCAGTCGAGCTCCATTTCCGGCAGCCGGCGCTCGCCGGCGATCCCGTACATGATCTGGATCTGCTCGGGCGAGCCGGCCATCACGCGGCCGAGCCACGTGCGCCACGCGCGCGCCTCGTCGTAGTAGCCGCCGCGCATCAGCGCGAGCAGCGTGATCGTCGCGTCGCGCAGCCAGCAGTAGCGATAGTCCCAGTTGCGGTTGCCGCCGATCTTCTCGGGCAGCGACGTGGTGGGCGCCGCGACGATGCCGCCGGTCGGTTCGTACGCGAGTGCCTTCAGCGTGATCAGCGAGCGGCGCACGGCGGCCGCGTAGCGGCCCTGCACCTGGCAGCGCCCCGACCATTCGAGCCAGTAGTTCTCGGTGCGCGCGAGCATCGACAGCGGGTCGCGCGCGGGCGGCAGACGCAGGTGGGACGCCGCGTAGCCGAGCGAGAACGGGATGCGCTCGTCGGCGCTCACCGTGAATTCGGCGAGCGTGTGCAGGTTCTTGCCGGTGAGCTCGACCGGCGTGCGCAGCACGACCGTATCGGGTCCGGCGATTGCTTTCATCCCGTTCTCGCGTGACAGCTGCGTGACCCACGGGATCGAGAAACCGTAGTCGAAGCGCAACACCAGCTCCATGCGCATCTTCATCGTGCCGTGCCGGCCGACGACGATCCGCACGAGTTCCGACCAGCCGTTGCCGGGCGGCATGAAGTCGATCACGGTGACGGCGCCGTCGGCGCTTTCGTAGTCGGTTTCGAGAATCAGCGTGTCGCCGCGGTAGCGGCGTGACGTGTGCGTGATCGCGGCATCGGCGGCGGGCGCGAGCAGCCAGCGGCCGTGCTCGGGGGTGCCGACCAGCGCCGCGAAGCAGGCGCCCGAATCGAAGCGGGGCCAGCACAGCCAGTCGACGGAGCCGTCTTTCGAAATCAGCGCGGCGGTGTGTCCGTCGCCGACGAGGGCGTAGTCTTCGATCAAGGCGGGCATGGGCAAGCGGTCCTTGGGTTATTCGAGTTCACAATGCAGGCTGCGGCGCCCGGGCTTCACGTGTCGGCGTCGCGCCCCGTATACTCGGCCGGGCGGCGGAGCGCATGAACGGCCGGCGTTTCGTCCTATCTCAACACTTGAAGCGACTCGATGCAAGGAGGATTCAATGCCCAACCGTTTACGCGAGCATGACGCACGCGCTTCGACACGAGGGTTCCCGCTTAGGCTCGCTCACTGGATGAAAGGTTTCGCGATCGTGCTTTCCTTGTCCGCGACCCACGCATTTGCGCAGCAATCGCCCGCCCCGGCCGACGGCGTCTACAACCTGCTCGTCGGCACCTATACGGGGGGCGGCAGCGACGGGATCTACGTCTACCGCTTCGATACGAAAACCGGCAGCGTCGCGCCGGTGTCGTCGGCGAAGACCGTGAATCCGTCATATCTGTTGCCGAGCCGCGACGGTCGCACCGTCTACGCGGTCAACGAACTGCCCGGCGACGACGGGCCGGCGACGCAGCGCGGCGGCGTCAGCGCGTTCCGCTTCGACGCGAAGACGGGCGCGCTGACCTTCATCGACCGCGTGTCGTCGGAGGGGAACGATCCTTGCTATCTCGCGCTGTCGCCGGACGGCAAGTACCTCGTGACGGCCAACTATTCGGTTGCGGCGGATCCGGGCGGCAGCTTCGCGGTGTTCCCGCTGCGCGACGACGGCGCGGTCGGCCAGGCCGTGCTGACCGTGCACCATGAAGGCACGGGGCCCGTGAAGGGCCGCCAGGACGGCGCGCACGTGCACTCGACGGTGTTTTCGCCGGACGGCCGTTACCTGTTCGTGCAGGATCTCGGCGCGGACAAGCTCTACGGCTACCGCTATACGGTGGACGGCAGCCGCGGGCTGATCGGCCCGACCGACACGCGCTACACGACGGTGAAGGCCGGTTCGGGCCCGCGTCACATGGTGTTCGGCGACGACGGCCGGTTCGCGTACGTGACGAGCGAGCTGAATGCGTCGGTCGAGGTGTTCGGCTACCACGACGGCAAGCTGACGCCGGTCGAGACGGTGCCGATGACGGCGCCGGGCTTCAAGGGCAAGGTCGGCGGCGGCGCGATTCATCTGTCGCCGGACGGCCGCTTCCTGTATGCGAGCAACCGCGGCGACGCGAACGACATCGTGATCTACGCGGTGAACCGGGCCGACGGCCGGCTGAAGCACGTCGGCCGCCAGTCGAGCCTCGGCAAGACACCGCGCGAGTTCCTGATCGATCCGACCGGCAAGTGGCTGATCGTCGGCAACCAGGACAGCGATACGTTCTACGTGTTCAGCCGCGATGCCGAAACGGGGCAGCTCGGCGCCAATCCGCAGAAGGTCGCGGTCGGCAAGCCGGTCGATTTCAAGCTGGTGCCGGCGCTGTAAATGACGAAGGGCGCTGCCGATGCAGCGCCCTTCGTGTTCCGGGGCGGCCGGTTTCGCGGCGCGCCCGCGCCGGCCGATCGCGGCCGGGCGGCCGCCTTGCTCAGTCGGCCGCGGCCGGCACGAGCACCTCGCGGCTGCCGTTGATGCCCATCGCCGATACGAGCCCGGCCGCTTCCATCTGCTCGACGAGGCGCGCGGCGCGGTTGTAGCCGATGCGCAACTGCCGCTGCACCGACGAGATCGACGCGCGCCGCGTGCGCACGACGAACGCGACGGCTTCGTCGTACAGCGGATCGGCTTCCGCGTCCGGCGCTTCGCCGAACAGGTCCTGCGTCGCGCCGTCGGCGGCCGGGCCGTCGAGAATCCCTTCCTCGTACTGCGGCTCGCCGAACTGCTTCAGGTACTCGACGATCCGGTGCACTTCCTCGTCGGCGACGAACGCGCCGTGCACGCGCTGCGGATAACCGGTGCCCGGCGGCAGGAACAGCATGTCGCCCATCCCGAGCAGCGATTCGGCGCCCATCTGGTCGAGGATCGTGCGCGAGTCGATCTTCGACGACACCTGGAACGCAACGCGCGTCGGGATGTTCGCCTTGATCAGACCCGTGATCACGTCGACGGACGGACGCTGCGTCGCGAGGATCAGGTGGATGCCGGCCGCGCGCGCCTTCTGCGCGAGGCGCGCGATCAGCTCTTCGATCTTCTTGCCGGCGACCATCATCAGGTCGGCCAGTTCGTCGATCACGACGACGATCAGCGGCAGTTTCGACAGCGGCTCGGGATCCTCGGGCGTCAGCGAGAACGGGTTGCCGATCTTCTTTTCCTTCGCTTCCGCGTCGCGGATCTTCTGGTTGAAGCCCGCGAGGTTGCGCACGCCGACGGCCGACATCAGCCGGTAGCGCTTTTCCATTTCGCCGACGCACCAGTTCAGCGCGTTCGCCGCGAGCTTCATGTCGGTGACGACCGGCGCGAGCAGGTGCGGGATGCCTTCGTAGACCGACAGTTCCAGCATCTTCGGGTCGATCATGATGAGCCGCACGTCCTCGGGCGTCGCCTTGTACAGCAGCGACAGGATCATCGCGTTGATCGCGACCGACTTGCCCGAGCCCGTCGTGCCGGCGACGAGCATGTGCGGCGCCTTCGCGAGATCGGTCACGACCGGGTGGCCGGTGATGTCCTTGCCCATCGCGATCGTCAGTTGCGACGGCGAATGCTGGTACTCGCGCGCGGCAAGGATTTCCGACAGGCGGATCATCTGGCGCTTCGCGTTCGGCAGTTCGAGGCCCATGCAGGTCTTGCCGGGGATCGTCTCGACGACGCGGATCGACGTGAGGCCGAGGCCGCGCGACAGGTCCTTCATCAGGCCGACGATCTGACTGCCGCGCACGCCGAGCGCGGGCTCGATCTCGAAGCGCGTGATCACGGGGCCGGCCGACGCGCCGACGACCGCCACCGGCACCTTGAATTCCTGCAGCCGCTGTTCGATCACCTGGGCCGTCTGCGCGAGGTGTTCCTCGGTGATCATTTCGACGTCGTCGGACGCGGGCTCGAGCAGGTCGAGCGTCGGCAGTTCGACGTTGAACGACGCAGGCGCGTGGAATTCGAACGCGTTCGGGCGCGGTTGGCGCGCGGGGGTGTCGGGGGCGGCGTTTGTGTCGGCCGCGGCAGGCGCGGCCGGTTCGGTTGCCACGGCGGCGATTGCGCCGACGGGTGCGGCAGCGGGAAGCGTCGGCGCGGCAGCGGCAGTCGCCGGCGTGGGCAGGCCCGCGCCGGGAACGGTTGTTGCCGGTTGCGGTGCCGCGATCGATGCGGCAGTCGGTGTCGCGGACACATTCGGCACCGACCAGCTTGCCGACGATGCGGCAGGGGCGGGTGGTGTAGCGAACGCCGTAGTTGCGGTTGCCGCAGGCGCCGATGCGATCGGCAGAGGCTGCGTCGCGGTCGTTGCCGCGATGGACGCCAGCGATCCGGCCGCGATGACAGGCGCGCCTGCGACCGGTTGAACCGGGGCCGCCGCGGTCGTGGTCATCGGGGTGATTGCGCCCGAGGACGATGTCGTTACGACGGAAGCGGCTGGCGGAACCGGCAGGCTGGCCGCCGGCTGCGGTGTGGTTGAGCCGGATCTGCCGAATGTCGTGCCGGTCGACGAGGCTGCCGGGTTGGCCGACAGAGTCGATGCGGGCGCGAAAGGCTGTGCGGCGATCGAGCCGGACGCGAAACTCACGGGCGCCGCGGGAGCGGGCGTAGGCGTTGCCGCCGGTGCAGGCGCTTGCGCGGTCGAGCTGAATGTCGAATCCGACGCGCCGGCCGTCGATGGTGCCGTGGCGGGTACAGCGGTCGATGCGGGCGTTGATTCGCGGGAGAGTGAACCGTAAGTCTCGCCCGAAACGCCGACCGGCGCCGCCGATACTACCGATGCGACGGCCGGTGCCGATGCGGCTGGCTGTGAAAGCGGAGCGGATGCCGAACCGGTTGCACCGACCGGTGAAGTCGAAGCGACCGGTGCAAAGGTCGATGCCGAGGCTGCCAGCTGCGAAAGCGAAGCGGGCGCAGTGCCGGTTACGCCGACCGGTGAAGTCGACGCGGCCGATGGAACGGTCGATGCCGGTGCGGCCGGCTGCGAAAGCGAAGCGGATTCAGTACCGGTAACACCGGCCGGTGCAGCCGCAGCGGTGTCGGGCGCCATGCTCGATGCAGATGCAGGTACCTGCGCGGTCGCACCATGAGCTGCGCCGCCGAGCGGCGAAGTAGCGGCGGCCGAAGCCGTCGGTGCTGCGGCAAACGGTTGAGCTGCCTGCGATTTCGGCAATCCTGCGAAGACGGCCGTATTTGTCGTTGCAGGTTGCACCGTCGGTGGAATCGACGGCGTCCGTGCCCAATCAGTCGCAGGCGTGGCGCCCTGCGCGATTGTCGACAGCGGTGCGGCGCGCTCTGCGGCTTTCGGCTCGACGGTTTCAGATGCGGCACGCGATGCAGTCAGTGCCGACCCTGCCGCAAGCGGCACGGCGTCGGAAACGGCGCGTGCCGACGATTCTGCGATCGAAGAAGAGGAGAGGGCTGCAAACGGAACGATCTCCGCGGCGGGTTGGACGTCGGCGTGAGCATCGGCGATGCCCTGCGGCGCATGGGCCGGTGCAAGGCGATCGATCGCAGGAGCCGGTTGCGCGTCGTACTTGTCATCGGTATCGACGGACGCTACCGGATTGCTTGCAGCGATGTCGTGAACCGCCTCGTCTTGCGGTTGCGCGGAGGCCGCATCGGCCGGCTCCGATCCCGTCGCGTCCGCCGGCGACGCAGCGATCGGGCTACCGGCCGACCCGTCGAACGCGAAAACCGGCCGGCTGGCGAGGTCTTCCCACGGAGCGAGGTCGATTGGCGCGTCGAACGACGGCGCGGGTGCGATTCCGAATGCCGGCGCGACGGGCGCATCGTTGGCGTGCCGGATCTCGGGGGCGCCGCGATGCGAAAACGCCGCATTGTCGATGCCGGTATCCGGCAGCGTCTGCGGGACGACATCGTCGAACGTCGTGGTGCCCGTATCGGCAACCGGAGCATGCGCCGCGCCGGACGCTGCCGGCATGAACGCATCCAGACTGATCGGCGCGTTGTCGTCGTAAGCGGGCGCTGCATCGTGTTCGACCGTGGCGCCGGCGTCATGGGCCGCGACGCCGTGCGTCGCGGAGGCGAACCCGTTCGACACGGCAGCCGACACCGGCGCGGCAACGCTGCCGGCTGTCGCTGCCATACCGGCCACGGTTGCGGCGGCTGCCGCCGCGTGCGCGGCATCGGTCGACTGCGAACCGCCGAGCGTGGCCCATTGCGCGGTGCTGGCCTCGATCGAGCGCAGCGTGTCGTGAACGCTCGGCGCCGGTGTGATCGGCGCCGCGGGTTTTTCCGTCCATGCATAGAGTGGCGCGCGCACCGGCGTTTGCGATGCCGGGCGGCGGCGCGCGGTGTCGGGCGGCAGGCCGGCCGCGCCGATTCCCGCCGCCGGCCGCACGGCAGGGCGCGGCGGCGGCGCGCTGGCCGGCCGCGGCGTGACCGTGGTGTGCGGAGCGGCCTGCTTCAGCGCAGCGGTGGCCGGTCGCGCAGCCGTCGGCCGCGGCCGGACGGGTTCGAATCCGACCGGAAGCGGGGCGGGATCGGGGCGCGGCACTTGCGAGTTCGCCGCCGCACGCGCGAGGCTGGCAGTGCTGCCGGTCGTCGGGGGCGGCATCGCGCTGGCCGGCATCGGCGCGGGCGGTGCCGGCATGCTGCGACCGGTCGCGGTCGGTTTCAGCCAGCCCGACGGCGCAACGGGTTCCGTGTGCGGACGCGGAGGCGTCTTGCTGCGCGGCTTCGGCCGCGCCTGCGGGTCGGGTTTCCACAGCGTCGGGCGCGAATACCGGCCGTTCTGGCGCGGCGCCATCGAGTTGACGGTATGCGCGGTGGTCGGCTGCACGACATCGTCGTCGCGATGCAGCGCGCTGCGCGGCAGGTCGGCGATACCGCGGGCGTCGTCGTCGTCGCGCTCGCGCGACAGCTTGACGCCGAACGACGTGTCGACCCATGCGGCGAACTGGCGCCAGCCGATGCCGGTCAGCCAGGGCAACCCGGCGAAAAACAGCACGACCATCGCGACCGGCGTGCCGATCGGACCGAGCACATGGGCGAAGCCCGCGGAGAACGCGTGGCCGAGCGCGTTCGTGTCGGGGCCCGACAGCGCGCTCGTTAGCGTGCAGCTTGCGACGAACACCGCGGCGAAGCCGAGCCACAGGCGGATCGAGCCGCGGCCGGCGAGGCCGCCGCCGCCGGGCAGCATCGCCTGCACGAGACGCCAGAAGAGAAGGAGGAACCAGACGGCGGAGATGCCGAACCAGCCGAAGACAACCGTGTGCATGCTTTGAAACAGGAGTGGGGAGGGGCGCGCGGGGCGCGACCCGCCGAGTTTAACCGGCCGGCGAACAAGATTCTAAGGCGGCGTGAATTCGTTTCACGCCGTGCTGCGCGTGCGTCCGGCACGCGCGCGCAACGCGAAGGCGGTCGGCCGGCCTTCGCGTGCGCGGTGCATCAGGGGCTCCGGTGCGTGAAGGTCAGCGTTGCGCCGGCATTGGTCACGATCTGCAGTTGCTTGGGTTCGCGCATCTGCACGCCGGTCTTCTCGATATGGGCGAGCGCGTCGAGGTACGCGTGTTCGAGCTGGCCGCCGAGCGTATTCGGGCAGGCCATCCGCGTGCCGGCGAGCGGCCCGAAGCTCAGCAGGCCGTTCTTGATCGCGTAGGTGCCCATGTAGCGGTTGCAGCCCGAGAACCCGCTGGCGCGCCGGATGCCCGAATCGGTCGACAGCGCGAGCTTGATCGGCTCGCCGTTGTCGCCGTGCGGGATCGTGCGCTGCGTGCCGTCGGCGTTCAGCCAGCTGGTGAGCTCCCAACTCGTGTCGTCGAGCAACTGGACGGCGGCCGGGTTGTACGGGTCGGGGGCGGGGGCGGCGGAATCGGGGTGGGTCGGCATCGCGCAGGCGGCGAGAAGCGTGGCAAGCGTCAACGCGCAGAGCGGCGCGCGCAACGGACGAAGCAGGCCGGTGCGGGCGCGTGCGGCTGCGAACAGGTGGGACATGAGCCTCGTTCCTCATCGGATTCTGATCAAGGCGTAAGAGTAACGCACCCGCCCCGCGGCAGGCGAGCCGACACTTCACGCGCGAAAACGTTCGCAGCCTGCCCGCGCGCGGCGCACGGCCGGGCAGCGGCACGGCGAAACCGCCAAACCGGCGTCGTGGCGCGTGTTAACATCGGAGCCGTTTTCGTCCTCCACCAGAAGCGGGAAATCACATGCAGATCGGTCAGCGGCTCGGTACGCCGCTTTCACCCTCGGCCACGCGCGTCATGCTGCTCGGCGCCGGCGAACTCGGCAAGGAAGTCATCATCGCGTTGCAGCGGCTCGGTGTAGAAGTCATCGCGGTCGACCGCTATCCGGACGCACCGGGCCACCAGGTCGCGCATCGCGCGCACGTGATCGACATGACGGACGCAGCCGCGCTGCGGGCGATCGTCGAGGCCGAGCGCCCGCACCTGATCGTGCCGGAGATCGAGGCGATCGCGACCGACGCGCTCGCGGCGATCGAGGCGGCCGGCCTCGCCGAGGTGATCCCGACCGCACGGGCGACGCAACTCACGATGAACCGCGAAGGGATCCGCCGGCTCGCGGCCGAAGAGCTCGGGCTGCCGACGTCGCCATATGCGTTCGCGGAATCGTTCGAGGCCTTCAGCGCGGCGGTCGCGAAGATCGGCATGCCGTGCGTCGTGAAGCCGGTGATGTCGTCGTCGGGCAAGGGGCAGTCGGTCGTGAAGACCGAAGCCGACGTGAAGCCCGCGTGGGACTACGCGATGGCGGGCGGGCGCGTGAACCACGGCCGCGTGATCGTCGAAGGCTTCATCGATTTCGAATACGAGATCACGCAACTGACCGTGCGCGCGATCGACCCGGCGACGCTCGGCACGCGCACCTACTTCTGCGAACCGGTCGGCCACGTGCAGGTCGCGGGCGACTACGTCGAATCGTGGCAGCCGCAGCCGATGAGCGCGGTGGCGCTCGAGAAGTCGCGCGAGATCGCGCACAAGGTCACCGAGGCGCTCGGCGGGCGCGGGCTGTTCGGCGTCGAGCTGTTCGTGCGCGGCGACGACGTGTGGTTCTCCGAGGTGAGCCCGCGGCCGCACGATACGGGCCTCGTCACGCTCGCGTCGCAGCGTCAGTCGGAATTCGAGCTGCACGCGCGCGCGATTCTCGGGCTGCCGGTCGATCCGGCGCTCGGAACGCCGGCCGCGTCGGCCGTGATCTACGGCGGGCTCGACGAGCGCGGGATCGCGTTCGAAGGCGTGCGCGACGCGCTCGCGGTGCCGGGCGCCGACCTGCGCCTGTTCGGCAAGCCGGAAAGTTTTGCGAAGCGGCGCATGGGCGTCGCGCTGGCGACCGGCGCGACCGTCGACGAAGCCCGCGAACGCGCGAAGCGCGCCGCCGCGGCCGTCCGGCCCGTGTCGGCCCGCTGACGGAACGAGGAGAGGGCGATGGCGCCGATCTGGCTGCGTATCGGAAAGCTGGGCGCCGCGCTGGCGCTTGCCGCGAGTCTCGCGGGTTGCGGCCTCGCGGCCGCGCCGTGCCGGGTGGCATCGGCCGGGCTCAAGATCGTGCCGCTCGTCGGCCATGTCGCGGCCGCGCCGACCGACGCGTGCGCCGACGTCATCGATCCCTGACGACGATAACCGGTGCGATAACCAACAATAACCGCGCCCCGCGAGGGTGCGTTTCCACCCGTCTCGCGAGAGGATCTGCATGATTCGCCAAACCGTCGCCGCACTCGCGCTCGCCGGCACCGCCGTTTCCGTCGCGCATGCCGCGCAACTGACCGTCGAAGAGATCGACGCCGATTCGCGCCAGCAGGCCTTCTACCAGTGCGCGAACCAGAAGCAGCCCGTGCGCGTGTCGTACTGGCTCGCGGGCAACGGCCAGAGCTTCGCGCTCGTGCCGGTCAACGGGCGGCAACTGCTGTTCGTCGATACCGTGTCGGCCTCGGGCGCGCGCTATCAGGCCGGCCGCTATACGTGGTGGACGAAGGGCAAGGAAGCGACGCTGCGCGACGAGATCGCCGACCCGAAGTCGCCGCCGCTGCTTGGCGACTGCGTGCAGGTCGAGAAGAAAAGGAAGAAGGGCTGAGCGCCGGGCGCGATCGTGGATCGTGTCCGCCAGGCGCCAGCGCCAGCCGGCTGCCGGACCTGAAGGTTCGGCGCTCAGACCTGCCGCGGACGCCTGGGCAACGCCATTCTTGATCGGGCCCCTGATGTCGCTCGACGACCGATCGGGATAGCCCGACCGGGCCGTTCGTCGGCCGTGCGGCGCTGTCCGGGCTCGCCGCGCGAACTGCCGCTGCGGCCGTTCGCGGCGTTGTCACGGACAGATGGCCGCGCAGTGCTACAATACGGCCCTTTCCGCCGGCATTCGCGCCGAACGGAGTCCGCACGGCCTGGTGTCCAGCGTTCGCATTGAACCGGTCCCAAGCGCCAGAGCGGCGCCGCGCGGCGCGCCGCGGCTCCGTCTATTTCCGAATTGTGATGAGCGCAGGCCCGGCTGGCCTGACGCACGATGTCCCCGCCGCGCCTTTTGAGCGAAACGCCACCATGTCCGATTCTGTCGCCAAGCCCGTCGACGCAACCTTCGACCAATTCGGCCTTGCCGCCGATATCCTGAAAGCCATTGTGGAGCAGGGCTATACGACGCCGACGCCGATCCAGGCGCAGGCCATTCCGGTCGTGCTCGCCGGCCGCGACGTCATGGGCGCCGCGCAAACAGGCACCGGCAAGACCGCGAGCTTCTCGCTGCCGATCATCCAGCGCCTGCTGCCGCAGGCCAACACGAGCGCATCGCCCGCGCGCCACCCGGTGCGCGCGCTGATCCTGACGCCGACCCGCGAACTGGCCGACCAGGTCGCCGCGAACGTGCATGCGTACGGGAAGCACACGCCGCTGCGCAGCGCGGTCGTGTTCGGTGGCGTCGACATGAACCCGCAGATGGCCGAGTTGCGCCGCGGCGTCGAGATCCTGATCGCGACGCCGGGCCGCCTGCTCGACCACGTGCAGCAGAAGACCGCGAACCTCGGGCAGGTGCAGATGCTCGTGCTCGACGAGGCCGACCGGATGCTCGACATGGGCTTCCTGCCGGACCTGCAGCGGATCCTGAACCTGCTGCCGAAGGAGCGCCAGACGCTGTTGTTCTCGGCCACCTTCTCGCCGGAAATCAAGAAGCTCGCGTCGACCTACCTGCGCAACCCGCAGACGATCGAGGTCGCACGCAGCAACTCGACGAACGCGAACGTCACGCAGATCGTCTACGACGTCGCCGAAGGCGACAAGCAGGCGGCCGTCGTGCAGTTGCTGCGCAGTCGCGGGCTCAAGCAGGTGCTCGTGTTCTGCAACAGCAAGATCGGCGCGAGCCGGCTCGCGCGCAACCTCGAGCGCGACGGTGTCGTCGCGTCGGCGATCCACGGCGACAAGACGCAGATCGAGCGGATGCAGGCGCTCGACGCGTTCAAGCGCGGCGAAATCGAGGCGCTGGTCGCGACCGACGTGGCCGCACGCGGCCTCGACATCGCCGAACTGCCGGCCGTGATCAACTTCGACCTGCCGTTCAGCGCGGAAGACTACGTGCACCGGATCGGCCGTACGGGCCGCGCGGGCGCGACCGGCGACGCGCTGTCGCTGTGCAGCCCGAACGAGCGCAAGCAACTCGCCGATATCGAGAAGCTGATCAAGCGTCCGCTCGAAGTGCAGACGCTGGCGATCGACAAGCCGGCGCGCCATCGTCAGGACGACCGTGGCGGCGAGCGTAGCGGCGACCGCAGCAGCGAACGCGGTGGCCGGCGCGAACGCGACGAGCATCGCGGTGCATCGGCGCGCCGCTCGGCCGGTTCCGAGCGTAGTGGTCATCACCGTCGCCACGAAGCGCCGGTCGACGATTTCTTCCTGAAGCCGTATGAGCCGTCGGCGGCGGCGAAGCAGTCGGACGACGCACAGCCCGCGCAGCAGCCCGAGAAGAAAGGGCCGAAGCGCCAGGTCGCCGCGCTGCTCGGCGGGTTCGGGATGCCGCGCAAGCCGTCGGCGTAAGCTCGACGGACGTGGCGGTGCGGCGCGCGAGCGCTGCCGGAAAAGCGGGTGCATGCGATGAGCATGTGCCCGTTTTTTATTGGGGCCGTGATTGGATGGGGGCGGGAGAGGGCGCAAGGGCGAGCGATGCAACCGGCACTCGATCGGCACGAGACCGGCTGCCGGGCGCGTGCTTTAGCCGGCCAGCGGCCCGAAGCGCCGCGCCCATGCGGCCGTCGCGGCCGCGTAGAACGCATCCAGCGTCGAGCCCGCGAGCGCGCCATCCGGCGCGAGGCCCAGATGCGCGGCCGCGGCCTGCAGTGCCGGCAGCGGATCGTTGCGCTCGAGCGCGGTCGCGCCTGTCTGCTTGCTGAGCTTCTCGCCGTTTGCATCGACGACGACGGGTACGTGCAGATACCGCGGCGTCGGTACGCCGAGGCAGTGTTGCAGATGGATCTGGCGCGCGGTCGAATCGAGCAGGTCGGCGCCGCGCACGACGTGCGTGATGCGCGCATCGGCATCGTCGACGACGACCGCGAGCTGATAGGCCCATTGCCCGTCGGCGCGCTTCAGCACGAAATCGCCGACTTCGGTCGCGAGGTTTTGCGATTGCGCGTGCTGCCAGCGGTCGTCGAACGTGACGATCGCCGCGTCGCCGTCCGGTACGCGCAGCCGCCATGCGCGCGCAGGCTTGCCGTGCAGACCGGTGCGGCAGGTGCCCGGATACGCGAGCGTCGTGTGGCGCTCGTGCGCGGCGCGCAGCGAATCGGCGATTTCCTTGCGCGTGCAGCCGCACGGATAGACGAGCCCCGCTGCGACGAGCTGCTCGAGCGCGGACGTATACGCGGCATCGCGCGTGCTTTGCCATACGGGCGGCTCGTCGGGCGTCATGCCGAAATGCGCGAGCGTCGCGAGGATGTCGTCGGCCGCGCCGGGTACCGTGCGCGGGCCGTCGAGATCCTCGATTCGCACGAGCCATGCGCCGCCGTGCGCGCGCGCGTCGAGCCAGCTCGCGAGCGCGCCGACCAGCGAGCCGAAGTGCAGCGGCCCGGTGGGCGACGGCGCGAAGCGGCCGCGATAGCCGTTCATTTGAGCGCGGGGCGCGCGCTTACGCGGCGCTGGCTGCCTGCGCGCAGGCCGGGCACGACGTGCCGGGCACGTAGCCCGGCGACTGTTGAGCTTGCGGCGTGACGACCGCGCGGCACGCGAAGCACGTGACGTTCTCGGTAGGCTGGAGTTGCGGGTTCAGCGCGGTGCGGTAGTCGAACACGAAGCAGTCGCCGTGATAATGCGCGCCGCCGACTTCCTCGAAATACTTCAGGATCCCGCCTTCGAGCTGGTACACGTTCTCGATGCCGATTTCCTTCATGTGGATCGCGGCCTTCTCGCAGCGGATGCCGCCCGTGCAGAACGACACGACCGTCTTGCCGTCGAGATCGGCACGGTTTGCATCGATCACTTCCGGGAATTCGCTGAACTTGTCGATCCGGTAGTCGAGCGCATCGTCGAACGTGCCGACGTCGACCTCGAACGCATTGCGCGTGTCGAGCATCACGACCGGGCGGCCCGTGTCGTCATGGCCGCGGTCGAGCCATGCCTTCAGCGTGCGCGCGTCGACGGACGGCGCGCGGCCGAGCTCGGGCTTGATCGCCGGCTTCTTCATCGTGATGATCTCGCGCTTCAGGCGCACGAGCATGCGGCGGAACGGCTGCGAGTCGGACAGGCTTTCCTTGAACTGCAGCGTCGCGAACTTGCCCTCGAACAGCGGATCGTGGCGAAGATAGTAGACGAACGCGTCGGCCGCTTCGCGCGTGCCGGCGATGAACAGGTTGATGCCTTCCGGCGCGAGCAGGATCGTGCCGCGCAGGTCGAGTTCGTTGCAGCGGGCGGTGACGAGCGGGCGCCATTGCTCGTTCGCGTCGAGCGACACGAAGTGGTAGGCGGCGAGGTTGACGATGGTCATGATGATCCGACGGGAAAACGGCCGCACGGCGGCTCGCAAAAAAGGGTGCGAAGCCGTGGCGATGATTCGAAAAACCGTATTATCCCGCAAACCGCGCGCGCTTCGGCATCTGGCCGTTGGGCAGGCAGCGCGACGCGGCGTCGCGCGCATCGGCCGAACGGCCAGTGCGGGGATTTTTTGGGCAGCCTGCGCGGCGACGCGGCTACAATAACGCCCATGTCAGATCCCCGCTTCGTTCATCTTCGCGTTCACTCCGAATTCTCGATTGCCGACGGCATCGTGCGTCTCGACGACATCGTCAAGGCGGCGGCCGCGGACGGCCAGGGCGCGCTCGCGCTCACCGATCTCGGCAACGCATTCGGCCTCGTCCGTTTCTACCAGGAAGCCCGCGGCAAGGGCATCAAGCCGATCGCCGGCTGCGACGTCTGGATCATGAATCCGGACGATCGCGACAAGCCGTCGCGGCTGCTGCTGCTGGTGAAGGACAAGGTCGGCTACCTGAATCTCTGCGAGCTGCTGTCGAAGGCATGGCTCACGAACCAGTATCGCGGCCGCGCGGAACTCGACGCGAGCTGGCTCGACGGCGAACTCGCGCAGGGGCTGCTCGCGCTGTCGGGCGCGCAGCAGGGCGATATCGGGCTCGCGCTCGCGGCCGGCAACGAAGAAGCAGCGCGCCGTCACGCCGAGCGCTGGGCGAAGGTGTTTCCGGGCGGCTTCTACATCGAGCTGCAGCGGTACGGCCAGCCGGGCGCCGAGGCGTATATCCAGCAGGCCGCGACGCTCGCCGCGTCGCTGAAGCTGCCGGTCGTCGCGACGCACCCGACGCAGTTCATGACCGACGACGATTTCACCGCGCACGAGGCGCGCGTGTGCATCTCGGAAGGCGACATCCTCGCGAACCCGCGGCGCCAGAAGCGCTTCACGACCGACCAGTATTTCCGCACGCAGGACGACATGGTCGCGCTGTTTGCCGACCTGCCGTCGGCGGTCGCGAATACGGTCGAGATCGCGAAACGCTGCAACCTGAAGCTCGAGCTCGGCAAGCCGAAGCTGCCGCTGTTCCCGACGCCGGACGGCATGTCGCTCGACGACTACCTGGTCCAGCTGTCGAAGGAAGGGCTCGAGACACGGCTCGTGCAGCTCTATCCGGCCGAAGCAGAACGCGACGCGCAGCGCGACACGTACTACAAGCGCCTCGAATTCGAGTGCGGGACCATCACGAAGATGGGCTTCCCCGGCTACTTCCTGATCGTCGCGGACTTCATCAACTGGGCGAAGAACAACGGCGTGCCGGTCGGCCCGGGTCGCGGCTCCGGCGCCGGTTCGCTGGTCGCGTACGCGCTCGGCATTACCGACCTCGACCCGCTGCGCTACAACCTGCTGTTCGAGCGCTTCCTGAACCCGGAACGCGTGTCGATGCCCGACTTCGACATCGACTTCTGCCAGCACGGCCGCGACCGCGTGATCCAGTACGTGAAGGAGAAGTACGGCGCGGACGCCGTGTCGCAGATCGCCACCTTCGGCACGATGGCTGCAAAGGCGGCCGTGCGCGACATCGGCCGCGTGCTCGACCTCGGCTACATGTTCACCGACGGCGTGGCGAAGCTGATCCCGTTCAAGCCGGGCAAGCACGTGACGATCGCCGACGCGATGAAGGAAGAGCCGCAGCTGCAGGAGCGCTACGACCACGAGGACGAAGTCCACCAGCTGCTCGATCTCGCGCAGCGCGTCGAGGGCCTCACGCGTAACGTCGGGATGCACGCGGGCGGCGTGCTGATCGCGCCCGGCAAGCTGACCGATTTCTGCCCGCTGTACACGCAGGGCGACGACGGCGGCGTCGTCAGCCAGTACGACAAGGAC
>Ga0207695_10005189_pt1 | contig 17438 bp, 14 predicted proteins | sample KBSC54metaG_FD_184354 | JGI IMG/M metagenome (GOLD analysis project Ga0207695, IMG submission 184354) | Corn rhizosphere microbial communities from Kellogg Biological Station, Michigan, USA - KBS C5-4 metaG (SPAdes) (version 2) | ecosystem: Host-associated > Plants > Roots > Rhizosphere > Soil... | reverse complement strand
GCGACCAGTTGGACAAGACGAACGCCGAGTTAGAGCGGATCAAGAAGCGCCTGCAAGAGCGAACACCGTAAGGCGGACACGTCGGACAAAGCCGGACACAGCCGGAGACCGCGGACGAAGGAGGCGCGAACACACCGTAAGGCGGACACGTCGGACAAAGCCGGACACAGCCGGAGACCGCGGACGAAGGAGGCGCGAACACACCGCTAGGCGCTGAAGGCGTTGCCTAACGGAGCACTGGGGGCTCTGCTTGTGACAACAGAACGCCCAACGCCGTGTCCGGCCGTGTCCGCCTTACGCTTTTTGCTCCCGCTTTGTCCGGCCGTGTCCGCGTTGTCCGCCTTTCGCTTTTGCTCCCGCGTTGTCCGGCCGTGTCCGCGTTGTCCGCCTTTCGCTCTGGCTCCGGCTTTGTCCGGCCGTGTCCGCCTTACCCGACGCGGAACAGCTCCAGCGCTCGGCGGTACCGCTCGCCTAACGCTGCGCGCAGCGGCGCGTGGTCGCGGGCCCGGAGATCGGGGTCGGACGCCAGAATCGCTTCGGCGGCCGCGCGGGCGATCGCGAACAGGGCTTCGTCCTTGAGCGGGTCGGCGATGCGGAAGGTGGGGTCGCCGCTCTGCTGCGCGCCGAAGAGGTCGCCCATGCCGCGGAGCCGGAGGTCGGCGCGGGCGATCTCGAAGCCGTCGTCCGTGCCGACGAACACCTCGAGCCGCGCGCGCGTCTCCGGGCCCGGGTCGCCTAACAGAATGCAATAGCTGGCCGACCCGCCGCGACCGACGCGGCCGCGGAGCTGGTGGAGCTGCGACAGGCCGAAGCGCTCCGGGTGCTCGATCACCATCACCGTCGCGTTGGGCACGTCGATGCCGACCTCGATCACCGTCGTCGCGACCAGCACGTCGATCTCGTGATCGCGGAACGCGCGCATCACCTGGTCGCGCTCGTCGGGCGGCAGGCGGCCGTGCAGCAGCGCCACGCGCCGGTGCGCGAACGGGCCGCGCGAGAGCTCGGCGTGCATCGTCGCAGCGGCCTTGAGGTCGGTCTTCTCCGATTCCTCGATCACCGGATACACCACGTAGGCCTGCCGCCCGTCGGCCAGCTGGCGCTCGACCGCATCGAGCACGGCGCCGCGGCGCGACGACGGACGCAGGACGGTTTTCACCGGCAGACGGCCGGGCGGCCGCTCGTCCAACACGCTGACGTCCAGATCGCCGAGCGCCGTGAGCGCCAGGGAGCGCGGAATCGGCGTGGCGCTCAGGAGCAGCACGTCGGGACGGCCGGAGGGCGCGCCGGGGGCGGCCTTCGCGCCCAACGCGGCGCGCTGCTCGACGCCGAAGCGCTGCTGTTCGTCGATGGCGACGAACCCCAGGCGCCCGAACCGCGTGTCTTCCTGCACCAGCGCGTGCGTGCCCACCGCGATGAGCGGCGACGTACCCGCCAGCCGCGCCGCGCGCTCGCGGCGCTCGGACGCCGTGAGGCGGCCCGTCAGCAGCACCGGTTCGATGCCTAACGGACTCAGCAGCCGCGTCAGCGTGGCGGCGTGCTGCTCGGCCAGCAGCTCCGTCGGCGCCATCATCGCCGCCTGATAGCCGTTCTCGAGCGCCAGCAGCGCCGCGAACAGCGCCACTACCGTCTTGCCGCTGCCGACGTCGCCCTGCAACAGCCGGTGCATGCGCCGGTCGCCGCACATGTCGGCCACGATGTCGCGGATGGCGCGCGTCTGCGCCCCGGTGAGCTCGAACGGCAGCTCGCGCTTGAGGCGGCTCGTGAGCTCGCGCTTGTTCACGAACGCGATGCCCGCGCGCCGCTCGCGGGCCAGCTCTTTGGCGCGGAGCTGCAGCAGGTTCACGAACAGCGCTTCCTCGAGCGCCAGCCGCGAGCGGCCGCGCTCCGCCTCGGCGAGCGTCGCCGGACGGTGCACCATGCGCAGCGCCTCGCGGAGCGGCGGCACGCCGGCCCGCTCCATCAGCTCGCGCGGCAGCGACTCGCGGACTAACGGAAGCAGCGCGTCCAGATGCGTGTGCACGATCGCGCGGATCTGCTTGAACGACAGCCCTTCCGTGGCCGGGTACACCGCGAGCACGCGTCCGCCGCTCACGTCGTCCGTCTCGGCGCCTCCGCCCAGGTTCACCATCTCGCGCGGCTGCAGCTGCCGGCCGTGGAAGAACCGCACGCGGCCGGTGACCAGCAGCACGTCATCCTTCTCCACCACGCGGTCGAGGAACGGCTGGCCCGGCCACGCCGCTTCGATCAAGCCCGTCGCGTCCTTGAGCACGGCCTGGAAGATCCGCAGGCCTTTGCGCGTGGGGATGATTCCCTTCGAGATCACCGTGCCGATCACGGTCGCATCCATGCCCGGCGCGAGCGTCGAGATGCGCGCGACGGTGCTCGCGTCGTGGTAGCGGTGCGGGAGGTGGTAGAGGAGGTCGCGCGCCGTGCGGACGCCGAGCCGGTGCAGCGCTTCGGCGCGGCGCGGGCCGACGCCTTTCAGATACGCGACGTTGGTGTCGAGGTTCGCCACGGTTAGGCGTTAGGCGGCTACTCGGCGAAGAGATCGCGGGCGTACTGCGCCGCGTCGAACGGCACCAGGTCGTCCGCCTTCTCGCCGACGCCGACGAACTTGACCGGCACGTCGAGCGCTTCGTGCACCGCCACCACGATGCCGCCGCGCGCCGTGCCGTCGAGCTTCGTGATCACCACGCCGCTGAGCGGCACCGACGCCGAGAACGAGCGGGCCTGGGCGACGGCATTCTGGCCGATGGTGCCGTCGAGCACGAGCAGTGTTTCGTGCGGCGCGCCGGGCAGGCGTTTCGCGATCACGCGCGCCACCTTCTGCAGCTCGGTCATGAGATCGTCCTGCGTGTGCAGACGGCCCGCGGTGTCCACGATCACCACGTCGGCGCGGCGCGCCACCGCGGCGTCGATGGCGTTGTACGCGACCGCCGCCGGGTCGCTGCCCTGCGCGCTGCCGATGAATTGCGCGCCGACGCGCTCGGCCCACACGCGCAGCTGGTCGATCGCGCCGGCGCGATACGTGTCGCCGGCGGCCACGACCACCTGCTTGCCCTGCCGGCGCAGCCGCGCCGCGAGCTTGGCGATGAACGTCGTCTTGCCGGCGCCGTTCACCCCCACGACGAGAACCACGGTCGGCGATGCGCCTAACGCCAACGCCGGATCGCTGCGCCCTGCGCGCAGCGACTTCTCGACGCCCGTGCGCAGCGCGTCCAGGAACTCGTCCTGCGTCCGCACGTAGCCGAGCTTCGCCGCGGACTCGACGTCGGCGACGAGGCGCACGCTCACGGGAACGCCGAAGTCGGCGTCGAGGAGCAGCTCTTCCAGCTGCTCGAGCGAGCCGGCATTGACGCCGCCGCGGACCACCACGCCGACGTCGAACAGCGCGATGTCCTTGAGGCGCTGCCAGAACGAGCGTCGCGGGGCGTCGTCGGCGCGGCGAAGAATGCGCATGGCTACGAATCGAAATCCGGTTGCAGTTAGGCGAAGCCGCTAGCGCAATCCGCGCCGGCGGCGCAGGAGCCACTCGATGCACAGCGCGGCGATGAGCGCGATGTAGCTCCACCACATGTCGCGCAGCCGCGGCTGATCGCCGAACGACGTCGCCCCGCCCACCGGTCCGCCGCGCACCGCGCCCGCGCGCGGCAGCAGCTCGCGCGAAGGATTCACTACCAGCACCGCGGCGCCCCCGACCACGCGCACATCGTACACGCCGGGCGGCATCGGGTCTGTCTGCGCAACCGTGGCGCCCGCGCCGAACCGCAGCGTAAGCGAATCATCGCGCGCCGTACCACGACGTCGCAGCACGACGCGCACGACGCTGTCTTTCGATGTAGCAGTCCCGCGCCGCCAGCGCACCGGATCGCCGGCACGCACCACGCCGTCGGCAGGCGTCGCCGCCCGAGGATCGGGACGCTCCGCACTCAACCAATCAAATATACTCCCCCACAACGCGACGAACGCGTCCGCGCTGGCGCCGCCGCGGAACTGCCACCGCCAGAACCCGGACGCGCTCACGACGACCACGCGGCGACCCTGCGCCGCGCCGCCGGCAATCGCCGGCCGCCGATCGTACTGCCTCGCGCGCGCCACCGTGAGTGCCTCCCACTCGCCGGTGGGCGCACGCGGCGATACCGTGATCGGCGGCAGGCTGTCCCACACGATGCCCGCCAGCGCGCCCGCAATCGGCGACGGCGGCGCATCGATCGCGTACCACTCGCCCGTCGTATCCGCGGACGGAACGATGAGCGCCAGCGAACCCGTCATCGCCGTGCGCGGCGCACCGAAATAGCTCGTGTCGCCGTGCAGAATGGCCAGCGGGGCGTCGTGCATCGCGCCCTTCACCGTACGCTCGTCCACCGGCGCCAGTGATCCATCCTGGCGCCACTGTCCGGGCGCGACGCGAAAGTACGCACGCGTGGGCAGGGCGACGGCGCCGCGCAGCACCGGCAGCACGAACCGCGCATCGAAGTCCGGCGACGTCGACGCGAGCACGGCGCCCGCCGCGCGCGCCACGTCCACGGCTACGCCTAACGTATCGTTGCGCGCTTCGCGATCTCCCGGCACGGTGACGACGGCGTCGAGCACCGATGGCCCAACGGGGCCGGCGATCGGCGCCCGCACCGTGATCGTCCGCTCGGCCCGGGCGGGCATCGAGTCGAGCGCCACCGACGTCAGCACGCGGCCGCCGAGCAGAATCCGGATGCTGCCCGGCGGCGTGGCGAGCGAATCGGCGCGGACGCCCACGTGCAGCTCCACCGTGTCGCCGCTGACGGCTGCGCGCGGCGCATCGAGCGACACGACCGCGACGTCGCGCACGGGCGGGTGTGCGAGCACCACGATGCGCGAGCCGGCGGGAAAGCCGGGCAGCGCCGCCGGGTCGTCGATCTCGCCGTCGGTGATGAGGTCGAGCGGCCGCCCCGCGCCTAACGCACGCTCGGCCAGCGCGCGGGCGCGGGTCGACACGTCGGCCGGCACCGGCGTGCGCGGCGCGCGCCGCACGCTGTCGCCGAAGAGCAGCACCGAATCGGGCGTCAGCGACTGCGCCTGGCGGCGCGCGCCGTTCCAGAGCGCGGTGTCGCCGTCGCGCGTCCAGCTCTCCGAGGCATCGAGCGCCACGAGCGGCGGCAGCGGATGGCGCGGGCCCGCCGGCGCGTCGAGCAGCAGCGCCACGCCTAACGCAATGGCGATGGCCCGCAGCCCCGCGGGCACCCATCGCCTCGGGTACAGCCAGGCGGCGATCCCCGCCCCGATGGCGACGGCGATGATCCAGGAGAGCACGAGTGCGCGGGACGCTTGACGTGACGGGGAAGGAAACCGGTGAAGGCCCCTTCCCTACCCCACGGCGCCCGAGAGTTTCGCCAGCAGCGAATCGCGCGTCGCGTCGAACTTGGACTGCTCGGCGGCCGCGACAGGAAGGCCGGTATCACGCTTGAGCGCCGTGCGCGGGTCGCGCTGGCGTCCGTCCACCAGGATCTCGAAGTGGAGGTGCGGACCCGTCGCCAGACCCGTCATGCCCACGTAGCCGATCGTCTGTCCGATCGCGACCACGCGGCCGGGGCGAATGCCGCGCGCGAATCCGCGCAGATGGCCGTAGCGACTCACGATGCCGTTGCGATGCCGGATGTCGATCATGTTGCCGTAGCCGCCGCGTCGGCCCGCAAAGATGACGACGCCGTCGCTGATGGCGCGCACCGGCGTGCCCGCGTTGGCCGCGTAGTCGGTTCCCGTGTGGTTGCGCCAGATGCCGAGGATTGGATGCAGGCGGCGTCCGAAGGTGCTCGAGATCCGTCGAAACTCGAGCGGCGCACGCAGAAACGCAGCGCGCATCGAACGGCCCGTCTGGTCGAAGTACTCGGCGCGCCCGGGCGCTTCGGTGAATCGCACCGCGTCCGTCTCGGTGCCCGACAGATCGAACCGGGCGGCGAGGATGTTGCCGACGCGTACCACGCCGCCGGGCCCCTGGGAGCGCTCGAAGAGAACGCGGAACGCGTCGCCGGGCTGGAGCTCGCGGCTCATGTCCACGCGATACTCGTAGATGTCGGCGAGCGACCACGCGAGCTCGGAGCGCGCGCCCTTGGGCAGCACGCCGGCCGCGGAATCGTCGAGCGCGGCGTACAGGTTGGAGGTGATGACGCCGTGGACGGCGATCGTATCGGTGTGCCACGGCAGCCGTTCGTCGGCGCCGGTCCAGGCGCTGTCGCCTAACCGTGTGACGTGGACCAGGTGGTCGACGGCCAGCTGGAACACGACTTCCGACGGCGTCGAATCGCCGCGGGGGGTGCGCACGACCACGGGCATGCCGGCCGGCGTGCGGCGCGGATCGAGTGCACTGGCCGCGGTGAGAATCTTCGCCGCATCGGCGGTGCGGATGCCCGCGCGCTCGAGGAGGCCGGAGAGGGTTTCACCCGCGTGCAGGGTGTCGTCGTGAACGGTGATGCCCGAATCACTTGCGTTAGGCAGCGACCGGGGCGCCGAGGCCCTGGTGTCGGGGCGAACGGGAGTCGCGGCCGGTGCGAGACGCGACCAGTGTGGCCAGACGATGCACACCACGACCACACCCAGCGCCACGATCGCCGCCGTCGTCCACGCGCGCGGCGACGGGCGCTTCAATCCATCTGCCTCCGGATGAACGTCGGAATCTCCATGTCACTGAGATCCTGCGACGTCTTGTCCGACGGCGCGCCCGGTTGCGACGCCCGGCGCTCGGCCGGCGGCGCCGCGCGCGGCGGCACCACGGGCTGCTGGCGCTGGCGCTGCGCCGGGAACGGCAGCACCGGCGTCGTCGGCATCATCGCGGCGCGCGACGACGGTTCCATGACGGAGCCCGTCTGCAACGCGCGATCGAAGCCGGTCGCGATGACGGTGACGCGAATCTCGCCCTGCATCGCCGGCTCGTTCACGGCGCCGAAAATGATTTCGGCGTCGTCGCCCACCGAGTCGTGCACGATCTCGTTGATCTGGTGGACTTCGCCTAACGTGAGGTCGTTGCCGCCGGTGATGTTGATCAGCACGCCCGTCGCGCCGCCCACGGAGATGTTGTCGAGCAGCGGCGACGAGATCGCCTGCTGCGCGGCCTCGATCGCCCGGTTGTCGCCGCGGCCGATGCCGGTGCCCATGAGCGCCGAGCCGCCGCTCTGCATCACGGTCCGCACGTCGGCGAAGTCGACGTTCACCAGCCCGGTGACGCTGATGAGGCTCGAGATCCCCTGCGTGGCGTGCAGCAGCACTTCATCGGCCTTCTTGAGCGCGTCGCCGAAGGGAATGTTCTTGGCCACCACCGCCAGCAGCCGCTCGTTAGGCACGACGATCATCGTGTCCACGTGCTTGCGCATCTCGGAGATGCCCGCGTCCGCCTGCCGCATGCGCTTCCGTCCCTCGAACAGGAACGGCTTGGTGACGATGCCCACCGTGAGCGCCCCCGCCTCGCGCGCCATCTCGCATACGATCGGCGCCGCCCCGGTCCCCGTCCCGCCGCCCATGCCGCACGTCACGAACACGAGATCGGCGTTGGTCATCGCCCGCGCCACCTCGTCCCGGTTTTCCTCGATGGCCTGCCGTCCAATCTCCGGACGCGCCCCCGCCCCGAGACCCCTCGTCAGCTTCTTCCCGATCTGAATCTTGACGTCTGACTTCGAGTTCAGCAGGGCCTGCGCGTCCGTGTTGACGGAGATGAACTCGACCCCTTCGAGATGCTCCTCGATCATTCGATTGACCGCATTGCCGCCGCCACCTCCGACGCCGACCACCTTCATCCGGGCGTTCTGTGAGGTGCTCTCCTCGAACTCGAAGATCATTGCGGGGGGAACTCCTAATGAGTGACGAGAGAGGGGGACCTAAGTTCGGACGGAATATAATGCTTTCGCTTCCGAAACGCGCCAGAGACCAAGGGGCAGTAGAGGTACAGTTTGGTCCGGTACCCCGATGAGACTCGTTGCAGGCCGGAGGGGCAGAGTGCTACGCTCATGAAGACGCGACCCTCGTACGAGAGCGCGCTTGCGCGATCAAAAAAAGTCCTGCAACCAGGTCTTCACTCTCTGCGCCAGCCGGTCCATGCCAGGCGCGGACACACCGCGTCTGCGCCCCGACGCCGCCCCCGGAACGCCGAGCGCCAGTCGCTGACCGCCATACAACGCCAGTCCAACCACCGTCGCGAACCGCGGCGACTCGACCGCGTCGCTCAAACCGCCGACGCTTGCCGCGGGTGAGCCCACGCGAACGCCCGTGCCGAAGACGTCAGCCGCCAGCTCGGCTGCGCCCGGAATGGCAGAGGCTCCGCCCGTAAGCACCACACCGGCACTCAAGCGTCCCGCGAAGCCCGCGCCCGTGATTTCGCGATTCACCATCTCGAAGATTTCATCCATCCGCTGATGGATGATGTGTGCGAGCAATTCGCGCGGAATCTGGCGCTCGCCCTGCGCGACGGTGCTCGGCAGCTGAATCACCTCGTGTGAATCCTTCATCATCGGCTCGTACGCGCAGCCGTAACTCTCCTTGAGCCGTTCCGCATCAGCTTGCGTGACGCCGAGTCCGTGCACGAGATCGCTCGTCACGTTGTTGCCGCCAAACCCGACGGTGCCGAGGAATCGGATCTTGCCTTCGTGGAACACGGCGAGATCGGTTGTGCCCGCGCCCATTTCGACGAGCGCCACACCGAGCTCTTTCTCGTCGTCGGTGAGCACGCTCAACGCGCTGGCCAGCGGTTCGAGCACCAGCTCCCGCACGTGATAGCCCGCCCGCTCGACCGCCCGACGAAGATTCGTGGCCGGCGACGCACCGATCGTCACCAGGTACATCTCCGTCTCGAGACGCATTCCGACCATTCCGATCGGATCGCGAATGCCGTGATTCTTGTCCACGCGGTATTCCTGCGGGATCGCGTGGAGCAGCTCGCGGTCGGCGGGAATCGCTTGCGTCCGCGCCACCTCGTTCGCGCGTTCGACGTCGGCGCGCGTCACGTCGTCGCCATTGACAGCGACCACACCGGAACTGGTCATCGCTTGCACGTGCTCGCCGGCAATGCCGGCATACACGTGCTCCACCGTCACGCCTGCCATGCGCTCGGCGTCCTGCATGGCTTTGGTGATCGAACGCGTGGTCTCTTCGATGTCGGCAACGACGCCGCGGCGCATCCCGGACGTTCGCGCCTGTCCGACGCCGAGCACTTTCAGGTTCGGGTGCTTCGGAAAATCGCCCACCACCTCCGCGATGATCGCGGTGGTGCGCGAGGTACCGATATCGAGCCCGGCAACGAGGCGTTCGGGATTCATTGCAGCCTGGCGATGACTTGATCTCTGAATCGAAGATCGAGCTCCGCGACGCGCGCATGACGCCGCGCGAGGTCGGCCTCGACAGGAATCACATCCGCGAGCCGATCTGCGCTCACGCCAACCAATGCTCGCACCATGACCGAAGGAAGTGCCACGTCCAACTCATCGCCACCCGGCCGTGCGCTGTGCCGCACCGAACTGATCTGTGCAAACAGTCGCGGCTCGTGCGCCTTCACGTCGGCCAACAGCGCGAGCACCGACGGGTCCGGGGACTCGACCACCGGCAGATCAATGTTGGTTCGACTTGGATCGATGGGCAACGCATGACCGACTGCGTCCACCACACGAATCGCGCTTCCAGACGCACCTTTGCCTGGTGGTCCTGAAGTCTCGACGAGTGCGACGGGCGCGTTCTCAACCAACCGCACGACAAGAGTTCCGGGAAGCTTACGCTCGATCACAACGCTGCGCACCTGTGGGTCGCGTGCCACACGACGCTCGACCGGCGTGAGATTCATCCAGATCGACATCGTCGTGTCGACGTGCATACGCCCGATGATGCGCGACGGTTGCGCGTACACCGCGCCGTAGATCTCGACTTGTCGCACGTGAAAATAACCGAGCTGCGACAAGACGAGTGGTCCCCACCACGGTGCGGCGACGATCGCCGCGAGCGCCGCCGCGCCGGCGGGAATGCGCCATCCGATATTGCGCAGTCGTTCGAGGAATGCCGTCACGCGACTCACGCGGCTGCGGCCAGACGGTCGAGGAGCTCTCGCCCCGTGCGCGTGATGTCGCCGGCGCCGAGCGTGAGGACGACGTCGCCTGCGGCCACGTTCTGGGCGAGCGCGGCGGCGAGATCGGACCGCGCACCCTGCCATGCGAGCGCGCCGCCGGCCGCGCGCGCGGCGTCCGCAATCAGGTTCGCGCTCACGCCCGGGATGGGTTGCTCGCGCGCCGGATAGATGTCGGTGAGAAAGATCGCATCGGCGGTGGCTAACGCAGCGCCGAAGTCGGCGGCGAAGTCGCGCGTGCGGGTGAAGAGGTGCGGTTGAAACGCCGCCACGAGACGCCGGCCCGGGAAGGCGTGGCGCGCCGCGGCGAGGGTGGCGCGGATCTCGGTCGGGTGGTGGGCATAGTCGTCCACCACCGTCACCCCGCGCGCGTCGCCTAACCGTTGGAAGCGGCGTTCGACGCCGCCGAAGGCGGCAAGCCCGGGCGCCATGGCCGGCACGGTCGCGCCCACGGCGATTCCGGCGGCGAGCGCGGCGAGCGCATTCAACACGTTGTGGCGGCCCGGCACGCGCAGCGCCACTTCGCCTAACGGGCGGCCGCCCGCGACCACCGTGAACGCCGAGCCATCGGCCGCGAGCCGCAGGTCCCGCACGGCGACCTTTGCGTTAGGCGACGAGATGCCGTAACGCACCACCGCGGCGGCGCGCGGGACCTCGAGCGCGTCCGCACCCGGGTCGTCGGCGCAGAGCACGATCGTTTGGGCCCCGCGCACGAACGTCGCGAACGCGTGGCGAATGTCCGCGAGGTCGGCGTAGATGTCGAGGTGGTCGGCCTCGAGGTTCGTCACCACCGCCACCGTCGGTGCGAGCGCCAGAAATGAGCGATCGTATTCGTCGGCTTCCACCACGAACACCCGATCCCCGCCGAAGCGAAGATTCCCGCCCCACGACGGCACGCGTCCGCCGATCACACCAGTGGGTTCGAGGCCCGCCGACGCCAACGCTTCCGTGGTCATGACGCTCGTGGTCGTCTTGCCGTGCGTGCCAGCTATTGCAATGAGCTGCCCGCCGTCCGTCGACACCGCCTGCGCCAGCGCCTCGGCGCGGCGTATGACCGGCACGCCGATCGCGCGCGCCGCTTCCACTTCCGGATGCGATGGCCGAACGGCCGACGTGACGACGAGCGCGCGGATGCCCGCGACGTGCGACGGGTCGTGACCGGCCGCAACAGGGACGCCGAGTTGTGCGAGGTCGGGCGCGCCGGCGGGATTTGCGTCACAACCGGTGACTCGTGCGCCCCGCCGAACGAGCAGCTCGGCGAGAGCGCTCATACCGGCGCCGGCGGCGCCCATGAAATGGACTGGGCGGGGATCGGAAGGATCGATGAGGGACATCGACGAGCGGCAATCTAGGCCGCACCTGCCCGGCGCTCAAGTGCGACGATGCTTTAAATCAATGCCGGTAAGTCTCGGCCCCGGTGACAGTTTGGTTGTTGCCATGCGCGCCGCGCCGGCCGACTCCGCCCGTTGGCCCTGTCGAGCGCGGACCCGCCCAGGTGCGTGACGATGACCGATGTGACCGTATCCCCGATGGCAATTTTGCGCTGTCTGCGCAACGCTGCGCCGTGGCGGACGAACCATGCCCCCCGGCAGCCGGTAAGCGGAGAGCGCAGCCGCCACCGCCAAGCGTCCGCAAATCCATACGGGACAGAGGGCTAGCGAGCCGCTTGCGACGCTCGGGCGGCGGGAGGTGTCGCCGTCCGCAGGGCATGATTGATGACCCTGCCACCGGCATGCGACCAACTCCTGCCGATTCAGTCATCTTCCGGCGCCTCGAAACCGGTGCCGTTTTGTATGACAGCGCCGCCGAAGTGTACTACGGCCTCAACGATGTCGGGGCGACGATCTGGGAGCTGCTCGAATGCGCGGCGCCCCAATCGGACACATTCGTCGATCGCCTCCGCGCGACGTATCCCGATGCTGACGCGGCGCTGCTCCGCGCCGATTGTGATGCCCTCGTTGCATCGTTGGTCGGATACGGGCTGTTGGTCGAAAGGTCGGCGGCGTGACGGCCATTCTCGGCATCGCCGGCCCGCTCGCTCGTTCCACCGAACCCCGGGTCGCGCGGTCGATGCTCGGCGCGATGGCGCACCGCGGCGCCGACCGCGCCGCGTGGCGCGCCTCCGGCGGCGCACTGTTAGGCACGTCGAGGCACCCCTGGGAGATCGCTACCACCGGCGGTGACGGCGAGCTTCCGGCGTTGGACGGGGATGTCGTGGTTGTCGCCGACGCGACGCTCTACTACTCGGCGGATTTGCAGCGCGCACTGCGCGCCCGCGGCGTTCGGGCGACGGGCGCCACGCCCTGCGAGCTGATTCTGGCCGCGTATCGCGCCTGGGGCGCCGATTGCGCGGCGCACCTCGAGGGCGACTTTGCTTTCGTGCTGTGGGATGCTGCAACGCAGACGCTCGTCGCGGCGCGGGACTTCGGCGCCAAGCGGCCGCTCCACTTCGCGCAGTTAGGCGGCTCGATTCTGCTCGCCTCGACCATCGACGCCGTGCGCGCCCACCATGCCTGCCCGTCGGTGCTCGACGCCGCCGTCGTTGCCGAGGAGGCCGGAGCGCTCTCGGGATCGAGCACGGACACCGTTTGGCGCGCCGTGAAGCGGATTCCGCCGGGGCACCACCTGGTGTGGCGCGCGAGCGACCCGCGTCATACCAGGCTCGAACCGCATTGGCAGCCGCCGCAATTTCAGGATCGGGCGCGCGCATCCGATGGAGCCGACGAGCTCCTCGAGCTGCTGAGCGACGCGGTGGCTGAACGCATTGCCACCGGCGCGCCGACGGCGGTCGCGCTCAGCGGCGGCTGGGATTCGCCGGCTGTCTTTGCCGCGGGTGCCCGGATCCTCGAGCGCGCGCCGGGACGCGGCTCGCTCCAGCCCATCTCGGTCAGCTTCCCGCCGGGCGACCCCGGCCGGGAAGATGAGCTCATCGAGTCCATCGTTAGGCACTGGAAGACGACCACGGCGTGGTTGGCCGCGGCCGACATCCCGGCACTGGGCGACATGGCCCACCGCGCCGCACTGCGCGAGGAGCCGTTCCCGCATCCATTCGAGCCGATGAACCGCGCCATCGCGCGCGCCGCCGTCGGGCGCGGCGCGAGCGTGCTGTTGGACGGCAACGGCGGCGATCAGCTGTTCGAGACGTCGAGCATCTATCTGGCCGATCTCGCACGGCGCGGCCGCTGGTCGGAGCTGGGCCGCGAATGGCGAGCCCGCGGCGCCGGCGCCCGGGCCCTGATTCGCGATGCGCTGCTACCGGCGCTGCCTAACGCCGTGCTCCGCGGCCTCGACCGGATGAGCGGCTGCCGGACCGCGTTCGGCGATCCGTTGTCGCGGCGGCCGCCGGGCTGGATGCGCGCCGACTTCATCCGGGCGCACGGCCTCGACGCGCGCGAACGCGAACGCGCACCGTCGCGCAGCGGCCGGAGCCTGGCCGCGACCGAATCGGCGTGGCAGCTCACGCGCCCCGTGCTCGGCCGTATGGCGTCGGCGCTGGCGTCGTTCACACTCGCCGAGGGCGCCGAGCACCGGTCGCCGCTCTACGACGGCCGGATCATCCGCTTCGCCGCGACGCGGCCCGTCGCGGAACGTCGCAGCGGCCGCGAGACGAAACGACTGTTGCGCCGCGCGATGACCGGGCTTTTGCCTAACGAGATCTTGGCGCCGCGGCCGGCGCGCACCGGGGTTCCGATCGAATACCTGGTCACCGCGATCCGGGCCGTGCTCCCGCAGTGGCGGGAACGCGCCGGCCGCGAATCGATGCTCGCCGAGCTCGGGATCATCGACCCGGTGCAGTTAGGCGCGGCGTACGACCGGTGCCTCGGCGGCAGCGCCGCCTCCCACACCGTGGCGCTCTACCTGGCGCTCGAAACGGAGCTCTGGCTCCAGGCGCACGCCCGCGGCGTGCGCGGAGACGATGGCAGTATCGATGCGGCCACGAGGGCCGCCTCGCGAGCGGGTCACGAATGGCCCGACAACCTTGTCGCACGGGAGGAGATGGATGTACGAGACTCCGAAGGTGGAGCGGTTCGGCACTCTGCGTGAATTGACGCAGGGCAAGTCCGACCCCGGTTTCGACCTGGCCGCCGGTCTGGGCCAGGACAACGTGGAGCCTGGCTGCACTGCGCACGCCGCACCGGGCTCGGCAGCCGCTTGTATCAGCGGCCGGTCGTGAGGCACGACGCCGGGAGACTCGGACCAGTGAGTCTTCCCGCCGTCGGGCGCGTGCCATGAACCTGTTTTCGATTTACGGTGGCTGTCTTCAGTCGGACATCCCGTTTCCCGGCCTCTCGGCGGGAAGCGGGTGCCCGACGTGGCGGCTCGTGCGCATGGATGGCGATGCGCCGAGCGTCACGCTCTCCCCGTTAGGCGAAGACCACGTCGACGCGGGCGTGTCGGTACGCTTGTCGCGGCACGCGCGCGGTCTTCGACTCACCTACGACGATACCGGGTCGTTTGACCTGGAGGCCGGCGGTGCGCGCATCGCATGGTATCCAGGCGCCGCGGCAGCCCTCGAGGCGGCGCGGCTCGACGTGCTCGGCCGCGTATTGCCGGTGGCCCTGCACGAGGCGGGCATGTTGTGCCTGCACGGCAGCGCCGTCGAGATCCATGGGTCGGCGGTTGCCTTCGTCGCCCCCAAGTTCCACGGAAAGTCGACGCTGGCGCGTGCGGTGGCCACTGCCGGCGGACGGGTGATGAGCGACGACGTCGTCGCCGTAGACCCGGGGCCGTTGCCGCTCGTTAGGCCGGGGGTCGCGAGCGTGCGCCTCTGGCGCGACGCGGCCGAGCACGTGGGCGATGTCTCGTGCACGCCAGCAGATGCGTATGGGAAATACATCGTGCGTGACACAGCGCACGCGACCTCGCACCAGACGCCGGTTCGACTCGACGCGATCTACGTGCTGACGCCAGTCAAGGCCGGTGCCGACCACGCGGCATCACGCCGTCTCCTCGATCCGCTGAGCGCCACGATGGCGCTGCTTCCGCACAACCGCCTTGCGCCGCTGCTCGGTGGCGCGGAGGCCGCCGCGGTCCTCGATCGCGTCACCCGCCTGCTGCGGCACACGCCGGTCTATGCGCTGAGCGTCGTACGCGACTTCGATCGGCTCGACGATGCGGCGTGCGCGATCCGTGACTGGCACGGCTCCTCTGCCACGCCGGCCCGGCACACGGCATGACGGCGCTCGCCGCTCCGCTCGCCGCGCGCCCGTCGCTCGCGCCGACGCCGATCGTTCGCCTAACGCCGGACGCGGTGGTGCAGGTGCACGGGCTCACCAAACGCTTTGCGATCCGCCGCGGCTGGATCGAGACGCTGCTGCGCCGGCGCGCGGGCGCGTACGCGACGGCGCTCGACGAGGTGACGCTCGATGTGCGGCGGGGCGAGCTGTTCGGGCTGCTCGGGCCTAACGGAGCCGGCAAGACGACGCTGTTCAAGGTGCTCTCGACGCTCATCACGCCGGATGCCGGCGACGTCGTCATCGACGGCTGCCACGTCGTACGCGACGCGGTTCGCGTCCGCCGCCTGCTGGCGCCGGCGATCCCTGAGGAACGGAGCTTGAGCTGGCGCCTAACCGCCCGGCAGAATCTCGATGTGTTCGCCTCGCTCCACGGGCTCACCGGCGCCGCAGCGCGCCGCGCGGTCGATGAAGTGCTCGCCGCGACCGAGCTGACGGACACCGGCACCAAGATGGTGGGCCAATTTTCCTCGGGCATGCGCCAGCGCCTGCTCATTGCGCGCGCGCTGCTCGGCCGGCCGTCCATTCTGCTGCTGGATGAGCCGACGCGCAGCCTGGATCCGATCTCCGCGCGACGCTTCCGCACGTTCCTGCGCGACGAGATCGTGCGCCGTCGTGGATGCACGGTGCTGCTCGCGACGCACCGGGCCGAGGAGGCGCTCGAGCTGTGCGACCGCGTGGCGGTGCTCGATCGCGGCCGCATCTCGGCTGTCGGCGCGCCCGATGTGCTCATGCGGGACATCGCCGGCGCGCGCTACCAGCTCCGCGTTCAGGACGCCGACCGCGGGGCGACGTGCGAGCTTGCGCGGATGTCGCGCGATTCCGTACACATCATCGCGTACGACGCGCCGGATGCCGAGGGGTGGGTGGCGGTCCATCTGCAGGTCGCCGGCGGCTCCGCGGCAGCGGCGGCGTTCCTCGGTGCGTTAGGCGAAGGCGGGATCGCGGTCGCGTCGTTCGAGCGCGTGACGCTCGCGCTGGATGAACTCATTGACCGTGTCGTGGCCCGCAGCGCCGGCGGGGTGCGCCGTGGATAGAATCCGCGCGCTGCTCAGGGCGAACTGGCAGGTCGGTTCGAGCTATCGCCTCGACATGGCGGCCTCGCTCGCGGGCCTGGTCGTCACGGTCGTCCCCGTTTACTTCGTCGCGCACGCGCTGCAGCCCATGATGGCGGCATCGATCTCGGCGCAGGGCGGCCAGTACTTCGGCTTCGTGCTGGTCGGCATGATCGCGTTCACGTTTCTGGGCGTGGCCGTGAGCGCGCTCCCCAAGGTCATTGGCGCCGGCATCGCGTCCGGCACGCTGGAGGCGTATCTGGCGACGCCGGCGCCGCTGCCCACCATTCTCGCCGGCCTCGTGTCCTACGAGCTGCTCTGGTCGGTGGCGCGCGCGTCCCTGGTGCTGGGCGCGGGGGCGGCGTTAGGCGCGCACGTCGCCTGGGACCGGTCGCTCCTCGCGTTGGGCGTGCTGGCGCTCATCGTGCTCGCACACCTGCCGTTCGGCATCTTCGCCGCGGCGCTCGTGTTGTGGTTCCGCACGACCGGCCCCCTGCCCAAGGGAATCCTCGCCGCATCCGGTCTCCTCGGCGGCGTCTATTATCCCACACAGGTGATTCCCGCGTGGCTGCACACGGTCTCGGCCGGACTGCCGCTCACGTACGGATTGCGCTCGCTGCGGCGCGTCTTGCTGGACGGCGCCTCGTTGGGCGCCGTCGCCGGCGATCTCGGTGTGCTGGCGGCATTCGCAGCGGTGTTGCTCGCGGCAAGCCTGTGGGTGTTCGCCCGCGCGCTCGGGGACGCCAGACGGGCCGGGACGCTGGCGCAGTACTGACCCGCACGCCTCACTGCCGGCCCGATGAAGGCCGCAGTCGGGGCATTGGCCGCGTTGCCGACGATGCCGGTTCGTGCTAACTCTGTTGGTACAACCCACACGAGGCGTCCATGGCCCTGTCGCGTCAGTCAGGTTTGACCCGTTCGATCATCGCGCTCGGCGCGCTCCTCACGCTCGTGGCATGTGGCGGGTCGTCGTCGCCCACGGCGCCGACACCTATCCTGCAACTGCCGCGCGCGCTCACCGTCAACGAGCAGCAGCTCATCGCGCAGTCCAACGGATTCGCGTTCGCGCTGTTCCAGCAA
>Ga0207695_10005187_pt1 | contig 17440 bp, 12 predicted proteins | sample KBSC54metaG_FD_184354 | JGI IMG/M metagenome (GOLD analysis project Ga0207695, IMG submission 184354) | Corn rhizosphere microbial communities from Kellogg Biological Station, Michigan, USA - KBS C5-4 metaG (SPAdes) (version 2) | ecosystem: Host-associated > Plants > Roots > Rhizosphere > Soil... | reverse complement strand
GTGAACTTCCTGCCCATCCCCGTCGTCGACGGCGGCCAATTCACATTCCTGATGGTCGAAAAGATCAAAGGCAAACCAGTGTCACCGCGCACGATGGTCATCGCGCAATACGCGGGGCTCGCATTCCTGGCGGCAATCGTGGTGTTTGTCACCTATCACGATTTAATGCGAAGGTATTAGCGCCGACATTTCAAAAGTGAATGACCGGATACCGAGGTTAGCCGCGACGCGAAGCAGAGCGCTTTCTGCGAGCAAAGCAAAGCGCTCCGCTAGCGCGTCGCGGCTAAACTTGGTTGGTTGATCTATCCCACGAATGAAGCATTTTCCGCTGTCGATCTGTCCACGCGCGCGGAAGCGATGGATCAATTCCAAGACAAATGAAATGCGCCATGATGGATTTCCGAAGGCCATCGATGCCGGCGCCCGTGGTGCCGACGGTGGGGATTCCGCGAACAATGGATCGATCCCACGCTTTTGGGCAATCAGATTTGTTGATCACGATCAGACCATGGGGATAGGCATCCAGCAGTAGCCGTTGTCCTTCTTCGAGAGGTCGCGACGCGTCGAGGACGATCACGACCAGGTCGGCTCGGCCGATTTCCTTTCCGCCGCGGAGGATGGCAGCTTGTTCAAGGGGATCGTGGGTCTCGCGGATGCCCGGCGTGTCGAGGAGCATAACGGCCAGGCCGTCGACGTCGGCGATTTCGCCGACCCAGTCGCGCGTGGTGCCGGGGAGGTCGGCGGTGATGGATCGCTGCTGGGCAAATAGCTGATTCGCGATGGTCGATTTGCCGACGTTGGGCGCGCCGATCAGGGCGACCGTCGGCAATGACAGAAGATTTTCGAGGCAGCGGTCGGAGAGAATTCGCTCGATTTCAATGGGATCCACGAGGCCGGCGCTGTTTCGAGCCTTGAGCGTTTTCCAGGCTTCGATCTGTGCCAGTAGAACCCGGAGAGCCAGCTCCGTTCGCGCTCGCGGCAGTGCGCTAAGCACTTCCGTTTCGATAATGCTTTTGCATTCAGCAAATTGACCCCTAGGCGAGGACAATGACGAAGCCGACTCGATTTCAAATCCCGCCGCCCGGGCCAGTCGAAGCACCGATTCGACGATCCATTGGCTGCCATGAAGGTTGAGGTCCGCCCCGCCGTTGAACGCTACAACTACCGGATCATCCAGCACCTGGTCGTCGGCGCGCAGGATCCCATGAATGCATCGCCCTTCCACCAGCTCCCGCGAAAAATGATTCTTAACGAAAGATTGAGTTAGCGGCCCGACCAGACGGACCACGGCAATCGCCGCCGCGCCCGGAGCTGTCAGCAGCATGGCCCGATTCCCTTGGCTTTCAGGTTCCATGCTTGATGTGATGGTTGGCATAGGCCAGCGCGATGCCATAAAGCGTGAGGTCCGGCGCGACGGCATGGACCAGTTCCCAGCCGTCAAAGAGCGTATGGGCATCGCCGCCGGTGGCGATCAGGTCGGGCCAGTGGCCGAGGGCTGTCGCGTAATTCTCCACCAGTTCCTTCACCATTCCGCGGATGCCGTGATAGACGCCCTGGAGCATCGCCTGCTGGGTGTTGCGCCCAAAAGCGCCGTGCGGAACCGATAGCTCGACGGCCGGCAGCTTCGCCGTTTTCTCGTGGAGCGATGTGAGCATCATCCTCGCCCCCGCCGCGATTGCTCCGCCTAGAAACTCCCCCGAGTCATTGCAAACATCGATCGTAATCGCAGACCCCGCATCCACCACCACACATGCCTTTCCCATCTGCTCATATGCCGCGGCTACGTTCAGGATGCGATCGACGCCCGTCTGATCCGCTTCCTCGGTCAGTACCTGGATCGGCAGATCGATTTCCTTGCCGACCCAGATAATGTTCCGCCCGGTGGCCTGCTCGACCGCATGCTCGAGGGCTTCATTCAAAACCGGATTAACCGAAGCCCCCACCACGGCCGCACCACTGCGCGACTCGATGCTCGACCAGGCTTCGCCAATGGATTGAGTCCAATCCTTGCGCAGGGCATGGGGAACCCTCTTGACCTGTCCGAGCTCACCCGCCACAAAAGCGCCCATCGCCAGGCGCGAATTTCCCAGGTTCAACGTAAGGAGATTGATATCCGCCATATCAATCACTATAGCCGCGGGCCGACGCTCCGTCGCAATCCCAGACATTTGAGGTATGCGAAAAATGCCGGGGCTGGTTAGAGTGACCGTCCATGACTCCGGATTACAGTCACATCGTCTTCCCCGAACTCAATTGCGATCTTTATCGCTCGCGCCAGGAGCGGGTTGCCGAAACGCTCGATGCGATTCAATCGGCCATTGCAAAGGAAAAGCGCGATCTTCGTCGCGAAGCCAAAGGCGAAGCGCCGCTCGAAGGCGTCGGCACGGAAATCGCGCAGCAGATGCAGTGAGCGATCCTTCTAGATAATATTTACGACCAAGTCGCCCGCATTGATACCCTTGGCTGTCAGGGCGGTCGATACGACTGCGGAACTCGCGATATTGTGAACGCCGACCGACTTATTTGTGGTCGGATCGCCAATGGTTACGCTCTTGATCAAGTGCGCGGCTAATCCAAATTTTGTTCCACTATTGCTGAATTGAACATTTCCTAGATTCGCGGTTTGAATCTGGGCTGCGGCGATGTCGGAATTGATGAATGTCGCCAATCCTTTTGCTTTTTTCACTGTGATCGACTTGATCAGATCCTGAGCCACAAAATCAGCGGATGTCTGCGGCAGACCCGAGCTCAATGTCGTGATGCCGGCATAAATCTGTGAATTCAAAAGACTGCCGACGCTGATCGCGCCGAGGTTTCCAGATGCGACAATCTTTGAGCCGGTAACACCGCCGGCGGTAAGCTTTGCCAGATCGACGGTGCCCGCACCGGTTAGCGTGAGCGTCGAGTTGCTCAGCGTGCCATGCACCTGCACGGTGCGGACGGAACCGGCATTGAGGACCAGGTTGGCATTTCCCATTACCTGCAGGTTCCCCAGCGATGCAACTGAGACATTTGCGCCGCTGATCGATCCGACGATGACGTTTCCAACGGCTGCGGAGATCGAAAGATTATCCAGCAGGTTGGTCGTGCGCGCGGTGATCGATTTGTAGGTGCCGTTGGTGGTGATCGATCCGACATCGACGCTGCCATTGCCGCCCTTGGCGTTGATGGTCAACCCGCTGGTCTGATTGGTGCCGGCCCCAGTGATGGTGTCGGCGGTGACATTGGTGCCGCTGATGACGACAACGCCCTTGGTCGTCGCCTGGCTGATGGTGTCGCCGGAGAATTCGATCGTGGTGGTACCGGCACCGCTTTGCGTGAAGGTCGTCACGGTGCCGTCGGCATCGACGAAGCGGACCGATTTATTGGCGCCTTTGCCGATGATGATGTCCAAAGTCTGCCTGCCTGCGGGCGGCTGAACATTGACGGCGGCCACTCCTGAATAACCTGATAGCCCCGACGAATTCTGCGCGCGGACCCGATACTGGTAAGCGCCGTCCTGGACATTGGTGTCCACATAACTTGTGCCGGTAATCCCACTGGCAATCTCGACAAAATTGGCGTCGCCCGGCCCCTGCCGTTCGACTCGGTAGCTTGTGGCGTTGGAAACCGCATCCCATGAGAAGGTCACTTTATGGGAGTTGTTTGCGATCGCCTGCGGGTTGGCCGGCGCCGTGAGCTGCTGAGAGCTGACAATCGGCACCAGCAGCGACAAGCGGTCGGCGCCCAGCTCTGAAACATAGATGTCGCCATTGGCAGGGTTCTCAACCATGTTCACTGGATCTTTGAGATTCATGAATCCGGTGATGGTTGAATTGATGCCTGTCACGTTCCCATTGGAATCAATGTTCAGCGCGACGATGCCGGCATTGGCGGTGTAATAGCTGACGAGGATCACGCCATTGAGCGCGCCATTAAACTCACTGCCGGTGTACTGGATGATTCCATCCGGCGAATGGTGCGGGCCAAAGTTGTAGGCTGCCCCGCGATAATTGGGATCGGGATTGGTTCCGGATGGATATCCGCTGAAGGTTTGCGTGATCAGGCCGCTGGGCGTGGACGGGTTTCCACCGTCCAGCACAAATTCGCCGCGCGCGGGATCAGGATGACCGTAGTATCCGCCCTGAGCGATCTTGTAGAGGAAATCGTTTTCCGTGTCGGGAATACTGGTCAGACCCGGAACGTTTGGGCCACTGTATGGCTGACCGGTGTCGATGCGATTGCCATTGACTTGACTTGGATCGGTGCTGCTGAAAGCCGGTGAGTTTCCACCGGATGAAGAACCGTTACTCGGCGCCCAGAGATTGCCGTGGGAATCGAACATGATCTGGAACGCATTGCGCACGCCCGTGGCGTAGATCGTGAGCGGAGCATTGGCCGCGAACGGGTTGTAGGTCCCGCCTGCATCCGGCGTCAGCACATCCAGTGGAGTCCCGGGCGTAACCTTGGTCGTATCCAATCGGAGGATTGCCGCGCTGAGCATGTGATCGGGCCGATTGCCCCAGGTCGTATCCGGCGCGCCGAACGCATTCTCGGCGGCCTGTGCAAAATAGAGTGCACCGTCAGGACCGAAAACCGGCTGATTGTTCACGTGATCAGCCACCGAGCGCGGCAAATCGATGACAGCATCCTGCACGGTCCCCAGATCCGGGCCGCTCATCACGGTGAGCTTACCGGTGAAATCGACCCCGTTCGTCGCGCCGGAGAGCGCATAGAACGTGTGGGATACCCACAACTTGACATTGGAGGCCGTCGAGGATGGATCAAAGGTGAAGCCGCTGATCAGGCGATTGCCGCCGTTGGCCTGCTGAAGCGAGGTAATGATCTGCGGCGTGCCGAGCGTGCCATCGCCATTGATGGCCCAGCGGAAAATCCGGCCATCTTCGGTGCTGCCATAAAGTAAGCCATCCGGGCCGATGCGCACGCAGGTGAAAGCATTACTCTGTGCGGTCGTGAGTGAGATTTCCTGGAACGATACGGTGGAATTCCCCGTTCCACTTGCCGAGCCAGTGGTGAACATCGACGTGAATGGCGTGAAGGTATCGCCATTCACGTCCTTGACGCCGGCTGTAATCGTAAAGGTATAGGATGTATTGGCCGTCAGCGGGGATTGGGGCTGCAGGATAATCGCATCGCCACCACCGGTCGTGTTGGGCAGGGATGGCACGAGCGAATGATCGCTGTTGCGCGTCAGATAAACGTCGCTGGAGTTGATCGTTGTTTCATCGAGGCCGCCGTTGGGGAGAACCAGATCAGCAGCGATCGCCGTATTGGGGGATACGCCGGTCGCCCCGTTGGCCGGCGAGAGCATTTGCACCGAGGGGTTACCCGACAGCAGCAACCGCATCTCCATCATTTCAGCGATCGCCCGCGCACTCTTCGCCACAATCTTCAATTGCTTTTCACGTCGGTCTGCAAACTTCGTCATCGTGGTCCTTCAAGTAAAGCTTCAGTACAGCGCTCTCTATCCTGCGCCGAACTGCTCAGTGCGTCGGTCCCGCAAAGGCCGACTATTTTTTATGCTTTAGCGATAACCTCAAGGCCTTTTGATCGGCAGCGAGAGTTTTTCGCGCCGCTTTAATGCCTGTGAAATCAGTGTGCTGCATCGTCGCAAGCGTCGCTTTAGCCGACTGCAGGGCCGCCAGGTCGGCATCTACCGCCGATTGCAAACTCGGATCGACGCTGGTCGCGGGCTGACCTGCCAGGCGGGCAGCGCGCTGCGCCGCATGAAGTGCTAGCAGGGCCGCGCGATAGGCAACTTGCGCGTTATGAACGGCAAGACGCTGTGCCTTGAGCTGCGCCGCACGATTCACCTGATCGGCTTTGAGCGCGGCCTTATCCAAGGCAACCTGCTCGGCCAAGGTCGGTGGCGTACCGCCTCCTGGCGGCGTGCCTCCGCCCGGCGGGGGCGGCGTTGTCACAGGAGTAGTGGTGACGCTTAGATTTCGAAGCTGTGCCGTCGTCGTCTGCGTCACGTCATGACTGGCGACCGCCAGACCGAAATAAACCGTCTGAGGCAGCGCGAGCGTCTGCGACATCGTTTGCGTCCAGTTCGTGCCATCGGTGCTGAAGTAGCCGGTGAACACATTTCCTGCGCGGACCAGTCGGACCCAGACGTTGGGATAGGTCACAGTCCCAAACTTGTTGAAGATGCCGACCGCATTGTCTGCTGTGCGGTAATTGAACCGGTATCCATCCGAAGCCGAAGCGCCGGAGAAGATCATTTGCGCTCCGGCATCCAGGGACGAGCGAACCATCAGCCCCGCACGGGCACCGGAGTTCACCGCAGTCAGAGAGCTGACCTGTACCGAGGCATCGAAGTCGCCGGTAACCGGCTCATAGGCAAAGCGGAAACCATCCGCAGTCGAGCCACCAATGTCAGCGCCGCCGGCGGTGATGTTGTAATCCTTGCCGGGCGTAACGACCGTCGTGCTGCCGGCCGGCTGCGAATTGATATCGACGCTGGTCAGGACGTCAGTGTTGACCGGAGTGCTGCTCGTGGCGGTCAGCGCGTTGGTCCCTTCCGATTCACCGGCCGAGCTGACGGCGGTGATGCGGTAAAACTCAGTCGCGCCCGACGGGGCCGTCGCATCGACGTATGCATTTTGCCCGCCACCGACCGAAGCGATCTTCGTGTACGGACCATTCACCGAATTCGCGCGATAGATGTTGTAAGTCGTGACGGTTGAATCGGCGGAAGGCGCCCACTGCAGCAGTTCACCGGATAGCGTGGCCGTGGCTGTTGCCGAAGGAGGTGCCGGCGCCTGCGTTGCCGGCCGCATGTTGCTGATCAGATACAGATTGTCCTGGAAATCGGAGTTGTCGAACTCTGTATCCTCATAATCCATTCCCACAATCCAGGTGTTGGGAATGAGATTGCCACTGGCATCCCGCGCGGGCCAGAAGCGCACAGCATGTCCGCTGCGTCCAAAGCTATGAATGTCGGTCGTATTGAGATTGTCCTGGCTCTTTTCGCCATCCAGGTTCCAGCCAAAAGCACCAGTCGGGGCGAAGCTGGCGATGGCCAATCCACTCGAGGCGGTCGTCGAGGGTAAAAGAGATTGGCTCGTGCCCGGCTTCTGTTGATATAGGTTAATCGTGGAACTGCTGCCCTGCAGGTAGTACCCGATTTTGGCCCCCACCTGCGTGCCGCTGGTCGTATCGAACTGCTGGTGATATGCGGCAAGCTGAAGCACCGTGATAGGCAGAGTGCCATCGGCTACTTGCCAGAGGCCCGACGGAACTTCTTCTCCGTAATAGGTTGGCGTCGAACCATTGGGATATTCATTGAGCGGTGCGTTGGCGATGTCGGTTGTATACCCATAGAGCGAGTTGACAATCGTCTGTAGCCCTGGCTCATTCTCATGCTCGCTCTGGAACTGCCAGTAACCGGCCAATTGCACGACGCGCGCGGAATTGACAGGGTCGTTGGTTCTGATGGTTAGCGTGCCATTCCATACGCCCCCTGCATTCTGGACGGAAACGAGGTTAGTCGTGGCCGAATCATTGGTCTGGTTGCTGGTGTGAGGCGGATCGGTCTGGGCGATGAATTTGATCGTCAAATCGAGCGTTCCGCCGTGTGCTGCGACGGTCGTTCCCGCCGCGGGTGGATTGACGATCTGCCAGTTGCTCGTATCAGAGAGCGCCAGGCCTTGAATGACCAGAGGCTGATCGCCGCTGTTGTGAATGCGAAGCACGTTGGTGTCGTGAACGACATCAGCCGACGTCGTATTGGGATATTGAATGCGATTGAAGACCAGCCGTGTGTTGGAAGGCACCTGGTCGAGATTCTCCAGCCCAAGCACCGGCGCGCCGGTCGCATCCGATGCCGGCTTCACATTGCGAATGATGCCGACAATGTCGTTGGAATCGTAAGGCTGAATGTTCGGTGGGAAGAACTTGTTGTTGTCCTCCGCCGCGAAAACGTACGCGTTGGGTACGACGCTGCCGTCGGCGTTACGTAGCGGGAAAAAGCGGAATTTTCGCGGAACCGTGGTGTCCCATGTATTAAACGCATCTTCGCTGTAGCTGATGCGCTGCTGGCCATTATCAGTGAACGTCGGGAAATTGGCGTACAGCCCGAAGTTATTTGAGCCGGGATCGAAGCTGGTTGGTCCCAGCGCCGTTGGGTTCACAGTCTGGCTATCGCCCTGGCCAATGGAAAAAAGCTGCGTGCGATCGGTCGGATCGCCCGGCGTGTAATAACCCAATCGGCTTGCCGGATTGTTGTTCACGACGAAGCTGGCCAAAAGACTAATGCTGACCGGCCCATTTCCGGCCTTGACCAGCCGCTGCATCGGGACTTCCTGGCTGCTGGCATCGGGCGTGGCTGGGTAGAAGGTGCTGGCAAAGGCATTGCTGTCATTTGGCCCGTCGCCGACGATCGTAGGAATATCAAACGCGCGCAGAATTGCCGCGAATGAAGGCTCATTTGCGCCACCCGTGCCGGTTGTTCCCAGACCATGAAGACTGATCTGCATAACCGGTGTAGTGGGATCGTTGCTTTGGATATTGAGGATTGCCGATGAGAGTGCGGCGTGTGTTGCAGTGAAATCGACATCGACTACCGCCGACTGACCTGGTGCAAGCGTCGCTGCGCCGCCGCCACTGGTGATTGCAAATTCACTCGCATCTTGCGTTGAAGAGGAGGGATCATTTGCGATGGTGATTCCGCTAGCAGGTATTGAAACGGTGCTACCGCTCGTATTGGTTAAAACCAGTGCATCGACTTTGCTGGGCCCCGCGCCGGAAGCGCCTTGTTCGATACTGTTGAACGCCAGCACAGAACTGCTGGGCACAATCGCTGAAAGCAGGCAACGCTCTTCCAGGACTTCAATGACTGCACGAGACGCTTGACGTACGGAAAGAGCGCTGACTTTACGCTTCATAACAAACTCTCCTCACAATCGAGGTCTGGAAAAAACCGGTGGCTTTGCCGAGGTAAACCGTTCGGCTCAGTCAGCCAACTGCATGCTAAAGACGCCCATTCGAAAATAAATTCCAAAAGAATCTTTTGGGGGCGTTTACCGGTTTCGAGCGACGGCAAGCGAGTGCCGACTCGTTGCGGGCGGTGTTTCACTCCACAAGCCGATGAGTATAGCGGCCCGTTTTGTTATGCATCAACGGCAATTCTGCGTGAAGCGGCCATTTCAGGAAGAGAAAACAGTTAACTCTTTTAAAATAAATCGTTTGTCACTCGTTCGATCGTGAGCAGGCGAGCCTTGGTTTTGAGCCCTCCATGGGCTGAAAAGCCACCGCCCTTACGCGCCGCCGCCACCACGCGATGGCATGGGACGATCAGGGGAATTGGGTTATTCCCCAGCGCCTGCCCTACGGCACGCGCTGCGTTGGGCTGGCCGAGTTGCTTTGCAATCTGGCCGTAAGTGCATGTCTGACCGGGCGGGATCTTTCGCGCAGCATCATAGACCGATCGAGCAAACGCAGGTTCATCGGTCAATTCAAGTTGGACATCGTTGAAATCGCAAAGACGCCCTTCCAGATGCGCGCCGATGCGTGAGATGAGCGCGCTAATCTCCCTCGGCGGTGCATCGCAACGACGCGCGCTAAATCTGGAAATTCGGCAGCGCGTCTCGTCTTCGGTCGCTTCGGGTAGTTGGAAAAGCGTTACAAGCGTGCCGGATTCCGCGGTCGTCCAGGCGACTGCGCAGGTTCCGATCGCCGTTTTAAAGAGAACATATTGATCGTTACGATTTCCAGGCGCGCTGCTGCGCAACGGCCCAGGGCGAGAGAGCATCGCGCCATTCATATGGCAATTTTATCCCACGTTTTCCATGGCGGCCAATAAAACATCGCTTAAAGCGCAAAAAAAGCAGGCCCGGAAGTGGCGCCCTCCGAGCCTTGCACCGCTCCGGGGGATGTCGGAGCAGGTTGTGAATCGCGATAAATGATTCTTACAGCCGGTCCTCTTGCTGGTGCTGCGGCGCGGGCTGCGATGAACCATGATTCGCATCGTCTTTCGGAACCAAACCGGACTTCATCATCCGATCGAGCTTCTCGCGAAGATCGCTGGGCAGCTTGTCGCGCTGTTGCTGTGTATCGATGGGGCCATCGAATAGAACGTGATCGTCGCCATCCTTTACCACGAGCGTCTGATGCCCTTCTCGGGATGAAACCGTGTAGTAACGGTCGCCGTCGACCCAGGTCACTGTCGAATCCAGATTGTGCTTTTGAGGCCGGATCAGCGGCGCATCGCCGGGCACATTTGGCCGCATGGGCGGGTGGCGAGGCGCGAGCCATTCTCCAAAGGGTCGCTGCGTCGGATCGACATTGAAGCTATCCAGCGGCGCCAGTTCATGCTCGGCCAGCTTCGCGGTCAGCGTCATCTGCTTGCCTTCGCGCCACAGCGTCAGCTTGATTTCTTCGCCGGGCTTGAAGCTCCGCACCAGCACTGCAAGCTGCTCGGGATTGACCAGCCGCTGATCCTCCAGCTTTTGCAGGACGTCATACTGTTTGATCCCCGCTTCCTCGGCGGGACTTTTGGGCGCGACAAATTCGACGACCAGCCCCATGCCCTCAGGCAGCCCTAGCTGGCGCCGAAGCACAGGGGGCGCTTCAGTTGCATTGACTCCCAAGTATGCGCCCTTGGCCATTTCTTGGGTCCAGGGCCGCAGATCTTTCTCAAGTCTGCGTTCCTGTTGCACCAGCATGCGAAATGCGTGAGCCGAATTGGGAATGAGCTGCTGAACCGCCGGTTCCTCGGGTCTTGCATCATCCGGTTGCGCAGGATCGGCCGCGTAAGAATGAACAGCCAGGCATCCAACAAGCGCGATTGCAGGCATGGACCACCGCATGGGGCCTCCAAATCGAAATTGCAGCGCGAGGCTGCTAGTAGGTCTTCATCTTCACGTAGACGACGTTGTCGTGGGGAACGACACGCTCGGCACGAAGCTGCTGGTTCTGGTCAAACCACCGCGTTCGATCCCACTGCATTTCATGCAGCACGCGAACGGGATTGCCATTGGCATCGATGTAGGTGCCGCCGTCGTAGGTCTGTGAGTCGGCCGTCTGCTGGATCCATGGCAGATCGACGCGTGTTGAAGAGGTCGGCCTTTGCGCCGGTTGGATCGGGACTGCGCTCCTCGGCCCGACCATCAGAAATCCCAAGCATGCGGCTAACGCAGCGCCGGTCACACTGAACACCCATCCACGGAACCGATTGCTGGGCAGACGCATCGGACGATCGTCCTGCGATTGCTCCTGCACGAATCGGCGGAATCGATCCTGCGACTTGCCGATGTGACGATCCAACTCGGTCGTCAAATGCTCGCGCACCACCACGGCGAGGGAATCATTTTCTTCAGTTGGCTTATTCTCAGCCATAACGCACCGTTCGATACCTTGTGCCGCTGATCAATTTGACCGCGGCAACTCCACAACTTTTCAAGACCCGGCATTACTGCCGGCAAGCATCTCCCTTAACTGCTGCCTGGCTCGACTCAGCCGCATATCAACCGCCTGCGGCGACAACTCGAGAATCTGGCCGATCTCCTTGCTCGACAAGCCTTCGTAATAGCGAAGCACAACGATCGGCCGCGAGATTTCGTCCAGACTATCCAGTGCCTTGGCGATGATCTCCTGCTGCTCCCGGCTGCTCAGCTCGTGCAGCGGATCGGGACTGCTGCGCTGATCGCAGGCCGCCAGTGCATTGGCTCCGCCGAAATCTATGGCCAATGTCCGATGTTTGTCGCGTCGGCATTGATCGATGGCCAGATTACGAACGATGCCACAAATCCACGTTGCGAATCGCGCCGGCTCTTTCAGTTCACTCATCCGCTGCCAGGCACGCAAGAACGCCTCCTGCACCACATCGCTGGCATTCTCACCATTCCCAAGGACGGAATACCCGACCGCGAGAGCCGTTCGTTCATATCGTCCAATCAGCTCCGCAAACGCATCGGCATCCTTCTCACGGGCGCGCAAAACCAGCGCTTCGGTTGAGTCTGATGACTCATGGGTCAGAGTCATTTGCCGGTTACGGGCTTCCATTGCCTTGCGCGCCTCTTCCCAATCATACGTCTGTATATATGACGAACGATGGCCTTCCATCTAACACGAATTCGAATCAGGCAGGCCCGACCACGAAATTCCCCTTGACGCGGTATTGGTTTACAACAGCAGAGCATTTACCTACGGAATCGGAGGACAAAACGTGAAGACGCATTTTCGATCAGTGTTGATTGCACTGGCTGCCCTCGTGATCTGCACAGCAGCCTCGGCTTTTGCCGCGCCGGCGATTCGTATTACCCAGCGCGACACGCATCTCGATGTGACCATCGACGGCCAACCATTTACAACCTATTGGTTCGGCAAACGAAGTGATCGGCCTTATGTGCGTCCGTTTTTTGATCCAGTGCTTGCTGTCGGTGAGGTGCCGATGACCAGCGACCAATACGCAATGAAGTTAAAGGATCCGAAGAACAAGAAAATCGACCACCCCCACCATCAGGGTCTTTACGTGGCTCAAGGGGATGTGAATGGCGCCGATCAATGGACGCTCACAAAGGGCGCGGATCAGCCAAAGCAGCGCCATCTGGGCTTCGATCACGTCGGCAACGATGGCTTTGTCGAGAAGCTCGAATGGGAAGACAAGGATCATCAGCCGATCCTCAACGAGACGCGCACGGTTCATTTCCAGGCCTGGCCCGATGGCAGCCGGGGAATCGAAATCACGTCGGCCTTCACGCCCATTAAGGGCGAAGTGACCTTCGGCGACACGAAAGAAGCCGGCCTATGCGCCGTTCGCATGACCCACGCCATTTCCGATCACGATCCGCAGATCACCCTCAGCAGCGGAGCGAAGGGCGAAAAGGCCTCCTGGGGCAAACCCGCCGACTGGTGCGATGAATCAGGCATGGTCGACGGCAAGCCTTATGGCATCGCGATTCTCGATGCGCCCTCCAACCCCCGCCATCCCGCGCGCTGGCACGTGCGGGCCTATGGATTGATGGCCTCCAATATTTTCGGCCTGCATGACTATGACAAGAAGAAATTCCCCGCCCACTCCGGCGATTTCAAGATGGAGCCGGGTAAGACCGTGACCTTCAAACATCTGGTCGTGATTCACCCAGGACTGGCGGCTGATGCCGGGCTTGAAGCGAAGTATGCGCAGTTTGCGCATCAGCAGTGAGCTTCGTACATTTGTAACCGCTCGTCTGCGCCAAGAACGCCAAGGAGCCAACGACGCCAAGAAGATCAATTCTTTTCTTGGCGTTCCTGGCTTCTTGGGGGCCTTGGCGCTTAAACCACAGCGCGAGGGTTGCCATCAAGCGCAGGTCTAGTGTGCCGCCACTGGCTCATCTTCCGGCAGTGGCTGCCCCTTCGTCTCCGGGCCGATGAAGGCAGCGACGATGCCGATGATGTAGACGGCGGCGACAATTACTGCCGCCAGGCGAAAGCCTTGAATCGTAAATCGACCTGCCAGCAGCGCCGCGATGCTGCCGAAGGTGATCGGCCCCAGTGCGGCAATGTATCGTCCCACGTTGTAGCAAAAGCCAATACCGGTCGTGCGTAGTCGCGTCGGGAACAGCTCGGGGAAATAGACAGCGTATCCGCCGAATGGAATGAGCGTACAGAAGCCCAGCAGCGGATAGAGGTAGTAGATTTGATTCGGCTCGTGGAAATCCAGGAAGACGATCACGATGCCTGCCCAGGCGGCAACGAAGCCGATCACAAACGCCGGCTTACGACCAATTCGCGTCGCCATCCAGGCGAAGGCCAACATTCCAAAAAACGCGCCAATCTGCTGAACCATCGATCCCCGCGATTTGAGCTGCGCGCCTTCTTCGGGCGTGAGACGACTCTTCAGCAGATCGGAAAGCTCCGCTCGTCGTTCCGAAGAGAGCGACACATCGGCAAGGTTCGTCGGAAGCACTTCGCCATGCCGCGCGGTGCGCGACAGCAGCCGGCGGTAGGCCGTCGCGTCGTCAGTTTTTAATTCGTTGATCAGAGAGGCGCGCTGAGCGGCATCCGGTGCCGATACCACTGCCTCCAGACGATGTCCTGCCTCGACTGACATTTGCGGAAAGGTGGCGTCGATCAGCTCCGGGCTGTAGAACCCGATTCCCCATAAACCGACGACACCTGAAATCGCGAGTGCTAATCCAACCAGCGTATTGCGTCGCCATCGTGGGTCGCTGAAGAGATCGGAGATCTTTCCCATCGCCTGGCCCGCTCCCTCCCGCGCCGCCTGCTTGGCCAGCACCCACTTTTCTGGCTCGCGCATGCGCGACATCGCGAAGACCGCGATCAACGCCGGCAGCGCGCCAAAGCAATAGAGATATCTCCAGGTCAGATGATCAGCACCATGAGCCAACGTGCTGCTGACGCTCAGCAATTCAGCGCCGATAATATTTCCCACAGCAGATAGTGCCTGCAAAAAGCCCAGCGCCTGCGCCCGCGCCTGCTCCGGCATCGTGTCGGCAACCAATCCAGCGCCCGCGGCAAATTCACCGCCGACGCCGAAGCCGGTGATGAATCGCCAGATGGAAAACTCCCACCAGTTGTGCGCCAGTGCGCTTAGACCCGTGAAGACGGCATACATCGCCACGGTCAGCGTCATCGTCTTGGCGCGTCCCCACTTGTCGCCGACCACTCCAAAGACCAAACCTCCCGTCGCCCAGCCGATCATGAATACGGTCGTGGCAATCGAGCCAATTCGCGTCTGCTCGGCCAGCGATTGTCCGGGCAGCAGATCGCGCATGCTGATGGCGCGCGAGATCGTGAACATCATCTGATCGGCACAATCGAACATCCATCCGAGCGCGCAGAGAATCAGCACGGCCCAGTGGTAGCCGTTCAGATGCTGATACCACGGGCGCGCATCGAGTTCCGTTCCGTTCAAAGCGGGTGTGGTTGGAATCATGAGATGGGCATCAATATACGAATAATCGACGGCGCGACTATGGGAGTGTCGGAACTTTTCAGGGCGGGACAACCCTGCTTAGCTAAGGCTGGCGCCGGCGGCGTCGCGGAGCTTGGCCATGGCCAGTCGTTCGATCTGTCGGAGTCGCTGGCGCGACAAGCCGAGTCGGCTGCCGACCGATTCGAGTGTGTCGGGCGATTCGCGATCGGCGATGCCAAAGTGCGCTCGCACCACCGCGCGCTCGCGATCGTCCAGCCGCCCCAAAAGCTGGCGAACCTGTTCGCGGTCGACAAGCTGCTGATTCTCGGTGCCAAATCGATAATCGGGAATGGCGTGCAGCACCATCGGATCGACATTCGATCCGCGCCGCGCAGCCAGCATCTGCGGCACACTCCGCGCAAAGCCCTTCATCAAGGCCAGCGTTGCATACGTGCTGAAGCGATGACCGCGATGAATATCGAAGCTTTCGACGGCCCGCATCAGCACCAGGCTGCCTTCGCTCATCAGCTCCATCAGCGAAACACCGGGGCGAAGATGCTTACGGGCGACGCTGACAATCAGCCGCATGTTGGCGCGAAGAATGGCGTTCTTGGTTTGCGTGGCCTGATGGAGGTGCTTTTCCATCAAATCCAGATCGCGCCAGCGGGCGAAGCGTGGCTCGAGCTCGCGCCGGGCTGACACAAACTGGAATTTGTGAAAACTGAATTTCAGAAACAGCGCGCGCTCTTTTGAAGGCGTCAAGAGCGGCGTGCGATATAGATCCGCCAGATAAGGTGGCAGGTCGCGCGGCACGCGATGCTCATCACCATTGCTGGCCACCAGTTCATCCTGATTGACGATCGTATCGATCGTCTGGCTCGCATCCTCCTGGTGATACAGCGGATCGTCGATGAACTTCACCTTGCGTCGGCCGAGCTTCTCGATCCGTTGATCGAGGATCACGCGATAAACCGAAGCGCGCGAGCGGCGCACCCTGTGAGCAAGAAGCTTGAGCGGCAGGCCGCGCTTCCAGCCGCGAACGATGCGCTCGCGCTGCTCTTCGGTGAGGGGGACGGCAGCACTTGGGAAGATCGGTGCCTCCGCATGCTCTTGATCGTATTTTCGCAGGATATGCAGCACGGTCGCCGGCGAGCGGCTGAGCTTCTTACCGATGCGCCGCGAGATTTCTCCTTCGCAGCAGCCGCACTCACTCGCTAAGCGCCGGCCGCGACGAATCATCTCATCGCGCTCGTCAGCGCTGACCAGCGAGAAGTTCATCCCCCGCGCCACCTGGTCCTGATGAGTGGCAAAGAACAGCTCGACGCTCGAAAGCAAAAAGCCCACACGCCGCTTGCCATCGGGGAAGACAAATCGCCGGGCCGGAAGTCCTTTGCGCCGCCAGCGCTGGATCGTCTTGCTGGTGACGTTGAAGCGCTCGCAGACATCTTCGATTGCCAGTACTGGCTCCGCGGCGCGCTCGCTGCTGATGTCCAGCGAATCGCTGACATGCTCGATCAGCAATCCCAGATCATGTTGAAGCGCAACGCCCGCCAGCAGATCTTCGGAAACTTTTTTGGGGCGATAACCCGTGATGCGGAAAATAACGAAATCTAGCGGGTAAGCCTTGTTGGCATCGATGGAATGGAGCAGCTTTTCCGCGGCATCGACCTGTGCGGCCCGGGTGTCCTGCGGCGTAAACTCCATCTGCCGCGACAACGCCCCGAGACTGTCAATGCGGAACTTCGCCACGATCGGTAAATTATCGCGGTTCCGCAATGGCAGGTCAAGAATCGAATCGACCTGCAAGGCCATAAATCTTCGATTCACAGAGGGCAATCGACCCGCGCGCGGCGCGCGACACTTGCGCGCCGCGCGCTGCAATCGAGGCTCTCGCCGAACGCAACTTCATTTGGCTCAAAGCTTTGCGACCTTCGGCCGCGCGCGGCGCGCGACCCTCGCGCGACACCAGCGCCGCGCTCCATTTGTCAAGCTGTTTTTCATTTTGGGGTGCTCCAAATCGTTATTTTCGCATATTCGGATCCCCTGTTGGCTCCGGTGCGTGGTCGGTCGGCGCAGGCGACCCCAGCGGGTCAGTCAGCATTGGCTCGAGCCCCATCAGGCCAGACCTGATATCCCTTCGGGCCGCGGCAAGAGCGCAAAGCCCCGCAAGATAAAAGATCGACTACAATCACATTACGTTTACCCAGGCCCACGCATGCGTTGGTTCGTTTCGATCCGCTATTTTCTGTCTCACAAGCGGCAATCGCTGGTGTGCATCGCCGGCGTGACGATCAGCGTCATGATGTTCATCTCCATGTCGGCGATGATGAACGGATTTGAGGATAAGTTCATCGTCGAGACGGTGGAATCGACTGGGCATATCACGGTGAAGGATGAGCCGCGCGAGACGCGCACAGCGATTCTGGAGCGCGCCTACACCGATCCGAATGCGTTGCTGGTGATTCATCGCTCCAAGCCGCGCGACCGGGTGAAGAAGATCGATGACCCTTGGGGATTGATCGCCAAGCTCCGTCACATGCCGGGCATCGAAAGCGTGGCGCCGGAAGTGCAGGGGAATGC
>Ga0207695_10005186_pt1 | contig 17441 bp, 11 predicted proteins | sample KBSC54metaG_FD_184354 | JGI IMG/M metagenome (GOLD analysis project Ga0207695, IMG submission 184354) | Corn rhizosphere microbial communities from Kellogg Biological Station, Michigan, USA - KBS C5-4 metaG (SPAdes) (version 2) | ecosystem: Host-associated > Plants > Roots > Rhizosphere > Soil... | reverse complement strand
TTTCTTTGATCTCAATCCCATACGCTCGGAGGGCTCCTTGACCCTGGGCATCTATTTCAGAGGAGCCATTTGTGCAGAGAATTAGGTTGCGACTCCATTTGAACAACAAAAAGGCGAAGGTGAGCGCTTTTGCCCCATTACCGAGAGCTGCTAGCGGTTCGTCCTTCACTTCCCATCCATCACAGTACGGGCATGGAAACACGCCGCGTCCCCACAACTCTCGCAAGCCTTCGATTTCAGGGAGATGATCCTTCATCCCGAAGGCGAGCAGCAGCCGACGTGCCTCGATCTTGTCGCCGCTATCGAGTATCACAGTAAAGCGATCAAGCGAACCGCTGATGCGGACGGCGCCATGGTCACGAATGTCAATCCCGTATTTGTCCAGCTCGCTGCGGCCAATGCGCAGCAATTCAGATGGATCGAAACCGTCTCGCGAAAGAAAGCCATGCATGGCGTGAGATGCAGCGTTGCGCGGTTTGCCTGTGTCACACAAAAGGACGTTCCGTCGCGCTCTGCCTAGCAGTTGAGCTGCATTCAACCCGGCGGGGCCGCCGCCAATAATTACCGCATCGTACATCACCCACCTCCGTCAAAAAAAAGTCAAAAGCTGTGCAAAAGATGATTTCGTACGCTAGCCAAGACTCTCTCCTTGTCGGCAGGCTCCGTAAGGACGCGGGCAACGGACACCGCACCCGCCATCGAACTAAGAATGATGAAGAAGTTTCGCTCCCGCTCCGCGGCGCTCGCACCTGGCATGAATTCCAACCACCTGTGCTCCTTCAACAGCCCGGAAACTCGTTTCCGAACACTGGGCTTGGCGCGAGCAATCTCAGGCGCCAAAGCCGCCATTGGGCAACCGACATCGGCATGATCACAATGTTCGGGTGACAGGTACACTCGAACGAGTTCCTTCCACCTCTTCTCGCGTGGCACGTTTTCCAGCGCGGAATAAAGCATGTCACCATCCGAAAACGCCTGCGCGATAGCGTCAGCGAGAAGTTCGTCCTTGCTCCGGAAGTGCTTGTAAAATCCGCCCACAGTGAGACCCGAAGCCTTCATTACGCTGGCCACACCAGGGCCGTTCAGCCCTTCCGCCCGGAGCTTGCGAGCGGCATTTCGAACGATGCGCTCGCGAGTCTGCCCTTTGTGCTCTGGTTCGTAACGCATATCTGATGGCTATTGGATTATACACATCATCCTAGGACTCAAATTGTTTCTCAGCCACGTCGCTGGCCAAAGCGGACCGAAAAGCGGACTGGCCGAGAATTGCACCGGCCTAAGCTTCTCAACATGCTGCAGTTGCGGGGAAGAACCCTCAGTGCCCCCGCCAATGCGGACTAAGAACGGACTGGCGTTAGCGGGATGAATCTAGCTAAGTTCTTTGGAATGATGGTGGCCAGGGACGGAGTTGAACCGCCGACGCCAGCCTTTTCAGTACGCACAACCAGCTTAACTCCTTGGTTCATCAACAACTTAACTGATCAGAACGGCCGATTTATTGTGACCATTCTGTGACCAGCGCCGATGTTCGCCTTAGCGTCGGCTATGGAGCGCATGGATCAAGCGTTTCGGACTTGCTTTTGAGAAACTCTTCCGATGCCAAAGATCGCCAGTATTTTCGACTTATGTTCCTCAGTTCACGGCCGCAATGCTCGGCGACTTATTTCACATCCATTTGAAATAGATCATCCATGCTTGCGGTGACATTCGGGAGAGACTCGGTGATCAAGTAAACGTTGTACTTGCTTTCGCCCGCTGGGAACGTGACGTCATTCCCATGGCCAAATACCGCACTCCACGCCGTGTTGTCCGAAGCGTTTTCAGATGGTCCATCATTCCAACAGTAGAACTTCCACATTGCAAGATAGCTCACCGAACCACCACGTGAAGGGCTCACGCCATAAATTCCCATGGCATTTGCTCCAGAAGCATCTGACATGATGATGCCGCCGAAACTCGGGGCAAAAGCATATCCACCAAAGCTAGTTAACGAGTTCGCAATGCAGCCGTCGGGCATGGCGCTCGTGACTTCTTGCAGAGATTTCGATTGGGCATCATAGATCCAGAAACGGTTAAAACTGGAGAGCAGATAACCTGCCGGATCAGCGAGGGTGCCTTGCATTGTCGACGGAATCACGAGATGAGTAGTGTATTGCGCTACCGGGCCGAGATTTTGAAAATTCAGAGTCAAATCTTTGCCGAGAACCAAACTATCCCAGATGACCGGGTGGTCCTGATCTCCGCCGAACTCAGTGGGGTCCCAGTTAAGAGGAATGGCACGTGTGATCTGAGTGTTGCCGCTGTTTTGAAGCTGAAGAATTGGTGAGCCGTGTCGCAAAGATTGATCGAGAAAGTTGTAGGTTAGCTGGTCCCCTGCTTCGTTGGGGTTTGTGAGACTCGTGCCGAAGTAGAAGGCGCCCTGGATTTCCCGCCCGTAATCGTTATGGTTTATGAATTGCGTCCCATTCCAAAACCACCGCCAGGTTGAACCTCCGGCGACCGCGTTGGACTGCACGGTCACACCTCCCGCCGACAAACTGAGCAGCACTTCGGCTGCATTTCCGTATCGCGGATATCCGAACCCGGCAAGTGGTTGAGCAAGATATCCGGACAGGGTCTCTGACGGCGCCAGCAACGCGTAATCTCCGGTCGAACTGTTAAACGCCTCCTCTAGTTGGACAATTCCTACCGTTGTGCTGCCACTCCACGGGAATCCCAATTCCATATCCTGTGAATAGCCGCTCAGACCTGCAATCGTGTCCGCATGATCGGTTGCGCTCGAATTGATGACGCGGTTCAACGTCGGCCGGCCATTGGCGGCTTGGTCGGGCACGTAGTACACCTGCGCTTCCAGCGGATACCAGGTTCTTTCATTCGGCCCTACGGTCGTCATCCGATCTGTGCCATTAAGTACGCGATAAAGAGTTCGGAGAACCGTCGGCGTAGGTACTGTTGATTCAGGCTGCGGAGGAGAAGACGATTGGGGCGCGCTTGCCCCACCTGCGCACGCGAGCCACCCAGAAATAGAAGCCAGAGTTGCCAGAAGAAGGAGGTCCCGGCCGCGGGGGAGGTGCATATTCATCGACTTGAGTCGGCCTCCAAATGCCATCGCTGTTATTTTCTCTTGCGCTAATCACCCTTTTGAAGTGAGCGTTTCCATTGTTAATTCACTTTCAGTGTCACAGTGGTGGATCGCTGTAGCGCACCGGAACTGCCTGTCACAACGATGGTGTAATTGCCTGATGGTGTGCCGCGAACATTCGTGGAGTTGCTTGCCCCGCCACACCCGACCAGAAACACCAAGCAGAACAAAAGCCCTCGCCTTTTCTTTCCACTCCGGACACCGATACTTCCGAATACAAGTGCGCCTACTGGGAACCAAACAGCATACAACCACTCACCTCGTAAACCAGACCGCACGAGCGCTCCCGAGACGCCTGTGGTGGCGACCGTCAGACTGGATGCGGTTCCAGGCGTAGCAGAAGACGGGGACACCGAACAAGTAACGCCTTGTGAGGCGGGTGCTGAGCAAGTGAGTGAGACCGTTCCGTTAAAGCCGTTTTGCTGACCGATATTGATGGTGTAAGTTGCCAATCCGCCTGGCGGGATCGGCGTTCCTGCGCCGGAGGTGCTTAGAGAGAAGCCGGGCGTTGTGTTGAGCGCTACCTCGAGCGTGTTGGAATCTATCACTGCAAGGTCTGATAAGCCATCTCCAGTGAGGTCGGCTGAAATGGCGGCAATAGGTGAGATGAAAGAGGTTGGTACCTGTCCGGGGAATCCGCTCTTACCATCACCCAGCATGATTACTGAAGCGGGTGGAGTAAATCCGTGTATGCTTCTACCAAATACGGCAATGTCAATATTCCCGTCTCCGTCGAAATCGCCCGTCGCTAGCTGGCCGTAGTCTCCAGACATAAGCACACCTGGCGCACCAAAAGTGGAGTTGGCTGTCGCGGGTAGAATCGCGACGGTTCCCGCCGGACCAGTCGGCCGGCAAACCCCAAACGGGCAGCTCTCCTCCTGGTAAGACGTTGACACGAGGTCGTTGTGATTCCGGTGCCTGAAATCGCCCGTCGTAAGCGTGAACATCCAAAAATCCTGTGGGGGCAGAGCTTGCGTTGGCGGTTGGAAAGTCCCGTGCCCGTTTCCTAGCGACGTGAGTATCGTGCCCTGCTGATTGGCATCGTCGATGTACGAGAGAATTAAATCTAACTCGCCATCTGCATTCGCGTCTGTCACTACGGCAGCAACCAGCGACAGAGTCGCGGGCGCAGGAACCAGGTTCCCAGTATTGAAGGTACCGTCACCGTTGCTCGACAGCGCAATTGGGCCGAAATTGGTTCCGTCGTAAGCGTATAAGGCAACGTCGGTCTTGCCATCGCCATTAAAGTCCCCAACCCCAATGAAAGCAATTATTGCGTTCAGAGAACCCAGGCTGGTAGAGACCGGGGCTTGCAAAGTCCCATCGCCATTCCCCAACAAAACGTAGAGCCCGGGCGCAGTCCCAGCGTTTAAGTTCCCAGTGTCCAGAGCGAGAATGTCGAGTTTTTTGTCACCGTTGAAATCCCCCACAGCAAGGGCGGTAAAGAAATTCGGGATAGGATTGAGGTCTAGCTCAGGAGCAAATCTACCGTTCCCATTGTTCAGGAGCACGCTAAGGATGTTGCCATTTTGGCTTGAAACCACCAAGTCGGGCTTCCCGTCGCCATTCAAGTCTCCACTCACGACAAACTGAGGAGTGTTCTTCAGGGCGTACGTTTGATACGAAAAGCTGACTTGCGCGTGAAGAACGGCGCACTCCAGCGACGTCGCGGCAAGGAACGCAATCGTGAGCATTTGTCTGAACTGGAACACGGGAAGCCTCCTCAATAAGTGGCAAACCGCCAAAGGTGTCAGGCAACTCGTCCCGCCAGCTCTCGCTACACCTTGTTGGCATCGAGCGTCAGCACCGCCGGCAATACAGCGCCATTCGGCAGGGTGATGGTTTGGTAGATCATTCGGGTCTCTTTGCCATTGCTGACCACGACGCCTTTCAGGACCGTGGTGCGCTGCAAGATACCCGCGTCGTCATAGACGTTGGCGGTAATTGTCAGAGCGCAGTCGCCGCTGATGGTGTAGGTGCCGGCGATGGTTTCGTGCGCTTCGCCCCCGCCGACGCTCCTGTCCTGGCCACCGGAGATGTTTCCTTCGAGGTCAAAACGGACGTTTCCGACTGCTCCGACCGGAACAGGGCCGGTGGGCAGGATGATCACGCCGGTGCCCGTGAATCCCCAGTTCCCCAGCAGGGTTGCGTTGCTGCATGCCGCGTTAAGGTTGGGCGCGAACGAAAGGAGCGCCAGCGCCAGGATTGCGAGACTAATTTTGTTTTTCATTGGTTTCTCCCACAAGATTTTCAGGGCCGCAGCACCCTGATTGCGTGGTTATCTCAAATACGCGGGAACCAGTAAATCCCGCGTTACTCTCCTCTATGGCTCCTCTCGCTCTCCGGAACGCTGGAAGCAAGGCATTTCGGGATATAGGGGTCGCACTACAGTGCTAAACTCTCGTGCGGGTCTAAACAGGGGCATTTCGTGGGAAGTTTTCGGTCATCGCCAACCATCATCCGGTTCGGAGAGTTCGAGTTGGACCAGCACTCGGGAGAACTGCGTCGCAACGGAGCAAAGGTCCGGCTGCAGGAACAGCCTCTCCGAATCCTCCAAATACTTTTGGAACAGCCCGGCAAGTTAGTACCCCGCGAAGAATTGCAAGCGCGGGTATGGGGCTCCGACACTTTCGTCGACTTCGACCACGGCATCAACAACGCGGTTAAGCGTCTGAGAGAGGCCCTAGGCGACCTAGCCGAAACTCCTCGCTATATTGAAACGCTGCCCAGACGGGGATATCGGTTTATTGGAACGCTTGCGGGCGAGAAAGAAAACATCGACAAGCAGACCCAGTCACTTGCGGTGCTGCCCCTCGAAAATCTGTCCAGAGATCCAGAGCAGGACTATTTTGCAGATGGGATGACGGAAGCCCTAATCACCAGTCTTGCGAAGATTAGCTCATTGCGTGTGATTTCCCGCACCACCGTTATGCACTACAAAGGCGTGCATCGCCCTTTACCAGAGATCGCACAGCAATTGGGTGTTCAAATCGTAGTAGAGGGCACGGTGCTTCGATTCGGCGAACGCGTCCGAATCTCTGTGCAGTTAATTGAAACTTCGACGGATTGCCATCTTTGGGCGGAGAGCTATGAACGCGATCTGCGCGATATTTTGCGGCTCCAATCTGAAATATCGCAAGCCGTCGCGCGAGAAATCCAGGCGAAACTGACTCCAGCAGAACAGGAACGACTGACGCGGACTCGCGCGGTGAGCCCTGGTGCCTATGAACTCTATCTCCGAGGCCGCCATTACTGGAATATGCGAAACGCACAGGGATTCGCTAAGGGCGCGGAATATTTCTTGAACGCAATATCGGCTGACCCCAACTATGCTGCTGCCTATTCTGGACTGGCTGATTGTTCTGGTTCAAGCGGATTTTGGGGCTTCGCTTCTCCGGAGGAGGGTTGTGGAAAAGCAAAGACAGCGGCCTTTAAGTCTCTCGATATCGAGGAGACTGCCGAGGCACATACCTCTGTCGGATGGGCATTGATCCATTACGACTTCGATTTCGTGAACGCCGAACAGCATTTTCAGCGAGCAATAGAGCTGAATCCCGGTTACGTCACGGCCCACCAATGGTACGCTCACTGTCTTGGCTATAGCTATCGTCTCGATCGAAGCCTCGAAAGAGTGAAACTTGCCCTCGACATCGACCCTCTCTCGTTGAACGTAAACACAACCTACGTCGGCGTCCTTTGGTTTCAGCGAAAATTTGATTATGCAATTGATCAATGTCAGAGAGCTTTGGAACTTTCACCGAACTTTGCGATTCTCCGGTGGTTGCTAGGAAATTTGTTTCAAGCGAAAGGTATGCACGGTGAAGCAATAGCCGAACGCCAGTGGGCAGTTGATGCTTCAGGCCGAGCTCCTTTCTTTCTGGCGGAACTGGGCGATTCTCACGCCGCTGCAGGGCACAAAAATGAGACTTATCGAATCATCGAGGAGTTGCATGAGATCTCGAAAGGTAAATACGTAATGGCGTACTGGATGGCTCTGATTTATGCGGGTCTGGACGAAATGGATCTAGCGTTTGACTGGCTGGAAAGAGCCTATCAGGAGAAGTCGCCGATGTTGGCATTTTTACGAATCGATCCCAGGCTGGAGGCGCTGCATTCGGATGTTCGCTTCAAAGAACACTTGGATCGTCTGAAACTTCCTCTTTGAACTGTCGAACCTGCCCGCTTGCAAGCCAGGTTCGCTAACACGAATTCGTTCGAAGTCGGCTGCAATGTTGAACTCGCACAGCAATTCAGAAATCGATCCGGACACCTAACTGAATTTCACGTTTCGGCAACGCCCCCGTGTACCCCAGCCCTTGGCTGGGCGATAGCGCTGCACTTCCTCGCACATTGAACGGCGGCGCGAACGCCGCACCCACGACATTATTGACCGTGGAATAGTTCGTTCGGTTGGCGATGTTGAATCCCTCTGCCGTAAATTGCAGGTGTGCACGCTCACCGAAATTAAATCGTCGAGCCAGGCGCATATCGAACACCGCATAATTGGGGCCGAGTCCGCTGTTCCGTGGCGCTCCAGGCGGGCGATCATTAGTGAAATGGTTGTCTCCGTTGATGTCTGCTCCGGCCAGCAAATTAAACGGGTGTCCGCTGTTATAACTCACGATCGGCGCGAGTTCGAATCCGGAAAGGACCCGAGAGCGCCCCCACGGGCTCTCCACTATGGCAGCAATGACAATTTTGTGGCGCTGATCAAAATCCGACAGCGCTCGTTCAGATCTCAAATCCACTTCATTGAAGGCCGCATAGTCGCTATTGAAGTCAGTTGAGTCGTCAATCGCCTTGCTGTAGGTGTAATTGGCGAACAGCGTAAAGTCGTCATTGAATCGCCTTTTCACTTCCAGAATCCCGCCGTGGTAGACAGAATTGGCAATCGAATCGTACTCATTTTTCTGAAGGATTGTGCGGGTCGGATCGGCAAAGCAAAGAGCTGGATTCTGTATACACTGCAGCGCTCCCCAATCCTGGAAAGGTAACCCATTGGTGGGGAGATCGTTTGCGCCGAGCACGCCGCTTACCACCGGCGCGCCTGGTAGCAGATTCTTGTCCACCGCCCAAGGAAGATGGGTCGTGTGGACATAAATGTAGTTTGCCGACACTGAGAAGTTATTTCCAATTTGACGCTCGATTCCCACCGAGGCCTGTTGCGCTTGCGGATTGCGATAGTTGGGCTGGCCGGAGAAAAGCACAGTGCCAGCCGGCAGTGAACCGGCATTGTTGACCGTAAAACCCAAATCCGATTGCGTGATACAGGCGTTCGCTCCAGAGGGAGGCGTACCGCACAGAATTTTTCGCTGTGCGAACGCGTTACCGAAAATCTCGGCTGAATTGGCCGGCGGGACACCTTGGATCGTGACCAGCGTATTTGCGATTTGCCGGAAGTTGTTATGATCGCCCAGCGTCTTCACCACACCGGGAATCTGAAAATAGATTGGCGAATAGAAAACTCCGTAACCGCCGCGCACCACAGTCTTATTGTCTTTCACAGGATCCCAGGCAAACGAAAGACGTGGAGCGAAGTTCTTCTTATATGTGTTCAGTATCCCGTTCTGCGAATCCACTTCGTAGCGCAGCCCATAGTTCAGCGTCAAGCCAGATTTGACTTGCCACGAATCCTGCCAGTAGCCCGCAGTGAACGGCCTGGTTTCCACGTAGCGAGGATCGCCGAAGCCTTGTTCGTAAAACGCCGGTGCGCCCAGACTCCAGGATTGAAGTGTGCTGATGGGCGCTGATGCCACTGATGCTGGTAATCCACAACCACCGTTCGCAATGGGTACTGCGGGGAGTTCGAGACAGTTACTGAGCACGATTCCGGGCAGCTGCAGAAACTCAAATCGCCCGGCAAAGAATGTGTCCGAAGTTGTGTTGTTCCCGCGAACGAGTTCGTAAAAACCCATTCTCATCGTATGGCGGGCGCGATTGAGCGTCAGGTTGTCTGCGATCTCATACCGCCTTCCGGTCGTATGACTGGGAAGGAAAATGCTGCGCCCAAAGAATCCATATCCCTGCACGTCTAATCCTGGACCGCCGGGATCATTCGTATCCACATTCAGTTGGTATAAGTTCCACTGTAGTCGGGCTTCGTTCGCCGTCTGGGCGCTAAATTGATGGAACCAAGATCCTTGCAGCGTGCTATCCCAGTTCAGCACCGACGTGCCGCGCGAAAAGGCGATCAAAGCTTGTACGTCCGGGTCTGACTCATTGAGGTGGGCAAAGTTGTATCGCAGGAAACCTTCATCGTTACCGTTGAACCGATGGTCCAATCGAGCGGAGACGTTGTGTTGCCGCGTGGGAAACGGAAAGAGTCCTCCATCCTTTTCAATCTGGTTCACAATGAACTGGTTCAACGCGAGCTGGTAGGGGGTGACAAACGGATTTGCAGCTGCGGTTGGGTCAACAGTCAGAATGCTCTGCAAACCGAACGCGCAGGTGGCGGCGGGAAGTAATGTCGGCGGGGCACCTGTCGTGAAATTCGAAATGCAGGGCACCAGCGGGTTTCCGGGGTCGTTGGCCAGTGCGGCGAGGATGGGCCGTTGTGCGGCGGTTGGCGCGAAGATGCTGCTGTTGGTCAGCAAGGGAACTGAGTCCTGCGCATCTGATCGCAGTCCTTCATAACCGATGAACAGGAATGTTCTATCCCTCAGAATCGGGAAGCTGATCGTACCTCCGAATTGCTGGCGACTGAGAGAGTTCTTCGTTGGCGCACCGCTAGCGTTCAATGAAAATTGTCCTGGCGCAAGAGCAGGAGTGAAGGCAAAGGGATCACGCGCGTCCATCGCGCTGTCGCGAAAAAACCCGTAAAGACTCCCGTGTAATTCATTGCTGCCGGATTTCGTCACGATATTGACCGAGGCGCCACTCGCGCTGCCCAGTTCGACTGAGTAGTTGCTGCGATTAATCTCAAACTCCTGGACAGCGTCTTGGCTCACGTTCAGGCGAACACCACCCGTGTCATCATTGGCCTCTCCTCCATCAACGGTGATGTTGTTGCCCCGTCCATTGCTCCCGTAAAAGGACAGCCCACTTTGCGGAGTCTGTTTAACTCGAAAATCGGCATTGTCAGCAATGGTGTTCGAGTTGCTTACGCCTGGCATAAGTAGGGAAAACGTGAGGTAATCTCGCCGGTCGATTGGCAGTTTCTGGATAGCATGCTCATCCAGCAGGCCAGCCTGCGAGCCTCTGGCTGTATCAACAACCGGGGGTTCGGACGTGACTTCCACAACCTCTTTCCCAGCAGAGACCTTCATTCGAAAATCCGCAACTAACGTTTCGCCTACGTTCAGCAGTACCCCTTTCTGAACTTCCGACTCAAAGCCAGGCATTGCCACGCTTATGTCGTAGGTGGCAGGGGGGAGATCCGCAATCCGGTATTCACCTGCGGAGTCAGTCGTTGCCGTGCGGCGATTAGCTTTTCCGGGATCCACCGCCGCGACGGCTACGTTCTGAATGGTTGCGCCCGAGGTGTCCCTTATAGTGCCCTTGAGGGCGCCCGAAGCACCAACCCCTTGAGCTGAAAGCATACTTACCGGCCCTAAAACAATGAGGAACCAACAGAGCAGAGTGCGCGCTTTCATGATGCCCTCCCCGGAGCAGACGGAGTTGCACAGGATCGAACACTCGGGCGCCAGAACTTCGGCTGAACTATATACCCCGGCTATCGCTTTTGGCCACAACGAGCATTCTTGAACCATCAACTCACGAATTCTGTGAGCTGTTGTCTCCCAAACCGTCATGAACATCAATCCCGCTGATCTCTCCCGCTGCTCTCCTGTGTGTCTCCGGATTTTCACGGCGAAAAAGAGCAAACTTTAGTCGAAAGTGAAGGAGAGACGACAATGGCGCAAAGGAATCAACGAGGTTGGCTAAAGAAGGAGAAACGCGTTCAAGGCGAAACATGGGTGCTCTATTTTCGAATTAGGCGAAAGACTGACGGCAGACGGATGGAGAACAAGATACCGATTGGATTGGTCCGTGATTTGCCCGACCAGGAAAGCGCGTGGACTGAAGTCGAGCGTTTACATCTCCCAATCAATCCGGTGGATTCGCGGCGGGGCGTCACATTCGGCGATCTAGCACAGCACTACGCTGAACACGAACTCGTCGACCACACGGAATCGATCCACGCAAAGGCGTACACAACAGTGCGATCCTACGAACGAGTGATTCGCAACCGACTGCTGCCGCGATGGGGTAACAGGATTGCGCTTGGTATCGAGCCGCTAGAGGTGGAGCAGTGGTTGAAGGACTTGAAACGAGAAAGAGGCTTTGCAAATCCAACCCTCGACAAGACTCGTCGCGTCATGTCGATGATTTACAAACATGGACAGCGATACGGACTGATTTCTCGAACCTACGAATCGAATCCGATGCGCTTCGTTCGTTGTAAGACCACTAGCGGATACGAAGCGATGATTCTCAGTCCTGAGCAGGCATACGCAGTGCTGCTCAACCTAGAAGAGCCGGAGCGTACGCTCACAATTCTCGCCGCAGGCACGGGCCTTCGCATATCAGAATGTCTGGGCTTGCAATGGCAAGACGTCAGTTTCGCTGACGCAATGATCCATGTACGTCGGACATGGACGTGCGGCCAAGTGGGCGTGCCGAAGAGCAAAGCTTCGAAAGGTCCTGTGCCACTTCATGCCTTACTTGCCGACTTCATACGTCTCTGGAAGCAGAAGACACTATTTCACAACCTAGTGATTGGGTGTTTCCTTCATTCCGGCTAGAAGGCAAACATCCGCGTGTCGCCAACATGCTTGTCGAAGATCACCTGCGGCCAGCTGCCGTGAAGGCTGGCGTTCTTTCATCGCACCGGGACTCTTGAGGACATCTGGTCGACGACGACCCACGACGATTCGGTTTTCATAATCTGCGCCACAGTCTCGCGTCGTTTCTCATCCGTATCAGAACGGATCCAAAGACTGTACAAACCCTGCTGCGTCACAGCGATGTCAAGTTGACGCTTCAGTTCTACACTCATGCAGTCAGCCGGGATCGCATGGCCGCAGCTGGAAAAATGCTTACCGCGATTCTCAGCCACCCTACCGGCCAAAGCGGACTGAAAGCGGACTGCGGAGGAATTGCGCCGGTCTAAGTTCTTCAGCGTGATCCAGTTGCGGAGATGGCCTTCAGCGGCCCCTCATGAATGCGGACTGAGAGCGGACTGGCGTTAGGGAGGTGGCTCTGACTAAGTGCTTTGGAATGATGGTGGCCAGGGACGGAGTTGAACCGCCGACGCCAGCCTTTTCAGGGCTGCGCTCTACCACCTGAGCTACCTGGCCACTTGTTCGCTCGCCCGGCTGGATTTTCATGCGCCGGAATCGCAACGAAATCACGACGGAAGCGATAAAGGTGAGCGTGTCATGCGCGCGTCAAGGGAATGATTATAACAATGCGATCCGGTATGCTCCAAACGGCGGGGCATGCGATGGAATCATGGCCCCGCCGGCAATGACCAATGCACAGTGGTTAGCCGCGGTCCAGTAGGGAATTTCACGGTAATCCCGGACATTGAAGATTGCCATGTCCGCATCCTTGCCTGGCTCGATGGATCCCTTTGTTTGCTCGAGTCGGAGCGCGCACGCAGCGTTTATTGTGGCCGCTGAAATCGTCTCTGCAGGCGACATCTTCATTTGAGTGCAGGCCAGCGAAAGAACGAAGGGCATGCTTGCGGTAGGAGATGAGCCGGGATTGAAGTCTGTCGCAAGCGCAACCGCGACGCCAGCATCGATCAATCTTCGCGCCGGCGGATATTTGATTCCGAGGAAATAGTTTGCTCCGGGGACCAGCGTCGCGATCGTGCTGCTCTGTGCGAGCTGCGAAATGTCGGCTTCATCGACGTGATCGACGTGATCGAGCGATACGGGATTCATCGCGAGCAAATTAGCCAAGGCAGTGCGGGCGAGTTGCGAGACGTGGGCACGGACCTGGAAACCATTCCTTTTGGCGGCGGCAAAAAGTCTTAGACAGTCTTCCTCACTGAAGGCGCCACGATCGCAGAACACATCAACAAAGCGCGCCAATTTGCGTTTGGAGACTTGCGGAATCATTTGCTCGCAGATTACTTCGACATATTTCTGAGACTGATTCTTGAATTCTGACGGAACGACGTGCGCGCCGAGTAAAGTTGGAACTACAGTGCCGGGCCATTGTGCGGCCGCGAGCTGGATGGCTTCCAGCGATTTCAATTCTGATCCTACCGACAAGCCGTATCCAGACTTAGCTTCAACCGTAGTGGTGCCCTGCGTCGTCATCTGTTGTAGCGCAGCGAGAATTTTTGCAGCGAGTTCAGATTTGGTGGCTGCGCGTACGTTCTCGACGCTGGAGCGAATTCCGCCGCCAGCTTCTGCGATCTCTTCGTAAGTTGCGCCCGCGCTGCGCTTCTCGAAATCAACCAAGCGCGGAGAAATGAAAGCCGGATGAGTGTGGGAATCGACAAACCCCGGCAAAACCACTTTGCCGGCGCAATCGATTTCCATCAGCCGCTTGCGATTCTTCTTGATCCAGGGATCGCTTAAGGCTTCGTGAGTAGTGCCGACTGAAACAATCTTTCCGCCGACACAGAGCACAGCAGCGTCTTCAATGATCTCAAGTTCACCAAGCTCAACGCCCCTTCGGGGCCCAGGGTTGCCGGAGACCGAAGACAGAGTAAGGAGCTGCCCAATATTGAGAAGAAGGATTGGCCGAGGCGAGCGAGTTTTGGTTGAATTCTTTCTCAAATACAGTTCCTGCTTGAGGCCGCGATGGTGAGACCATCTTACCAATCCTCGCTGGGTGAGGGCTGTGGTGAGAAGAAAATCAAAAAGCTCCACCTCGCATTGGATCGTTGAATGTATCAGCGATCTCGTGGCTTATAGCGGTTACGTCCTCGAAGCAGTTGGAATTCAGCAATCGACAGGCTTATTTAAGGGACGATCAGCTGGTTGGAATTTTAACCCCCTTTTGGCGCGCAAATTCGCGGGCCTGCTCGTATCCTGCGTCGGCGTGCCGAATAATGCCCATGCCAGGATCTGTAGTCAGTACCCGTTCGATTCGTTTCGCCATGGCTTCAGTGCCGTCGGCGACGGTGACCTGACCGGCGTGCAGCGAATAGCCAATGCCAACTCCGCCGCCGTTGTGAATTGAAACCCAAGAGGCACCCGAGGCTGTGGTGAGTAAAGCGTTCAGCAGCGGCCAATCGGCGACGGCATCGCTACCGTCTTTCATGCTTTCGGTCTCGCGGAACGGAGATGCGACTGAGCCGCAATCGAGGTGATCGCGTCCCATCACGATAGGAGCTTTGAGTTTGCCTTTCTTGACCAGGTCGTTCATCGCCAATCCGAATTGCGCGCGCTCACCGTACCCCAGCCAGCAGATCCTTGCCGGCAAGCCTTGAAATTTAATGCGCTTGCGTGCGAGGTCAATCCAACGGCGAAGGATGCGATTGTCGGGAAATAATTCGAGCACCAGATCGTCGGTTACATGAATGTCAGACGGTTCGCCGGAAAGCGCGACCCAACGGAATGGCCCACGGCCTTCGCAAAAAAGCGGACGGATGTATGCAGGCACGAAACCAGGAAAGTCATATGCGTTCTTCACACCCTGCTGGAAGGCGAAAGTGCGAATATTGTTGCCATAATCGAAAGTGATCGAGCCCATTTTCTGCAACCGCAACATGCCTTCTACATGGCGGGCAATCGCATTGAGTGATTTTTCCTCATATGCTTTCGGATCTCTTTTTCGCAACTCGACCGCCTGTTCGAGGGTCATACCGTTGGGGACATAGCCGTTCAGCGGATCATGGGCGGACGTCTGGTCGGTGAGGATGTCGGGAACCACGCCGCGAGCGGCCAGTTCAGGGATGACGTCGGCGCAATTGCCTACGAGGCCGACAGAAACATTTTCTTTTTTGCGCACGGCATTTTTTAGAATTCGCAGCGCCTCGTCGAGCGTCGTGACCATAAAATCGCAATAGCCAGTCTTGAGGCGCTTCTTGATCCGTTCGGGATCGACGTCGATTCCGAGGAATGCCGCGCCGGTCATTGTCGCGGCCAAGGGCTGGGCTCCGCCCATGCCGCCCATGCCGCCGCTGACGATCAGCTTGCCGGCGAGATCGCCGCCGAAATGTTTTTCGCCTGCAGCGGAGAATGTTTCGAAGGTGCCCTGGACAATTCCCTGCGATCCGATGTATATCCACGAGCCGGCGGTCATCTGGCCGTACATCATCAGCCCGGTGCGTTCGAGCTCGTTGAACTTTTCCCAGTTCGACCAATGGCCGACGAGATTCGAATTAGCAATTAAAACGCGCGGCGCATAATCGTGCGTCTTGAAAACTCCCACTGGCTTACCGGATTGCACTAACAGCGTTTCGTCGTTCTCAAGTGCTTTGAGGGAGCGAACGATGGCGTGATAACAATCCCAGTTTCGCGCGGCTTTGCCAGTGCCACCATACACAACGAGATCGCGTGGGCGCTCGCCGACTTCTTCGTCGAGATTGTTCATCAACATGCGCATGGCGGCTTCCTGTGGCCATCCTTTACAGGAGAGCGTGGTGCCACGGGGCGCGCGAATGGGCGTGTATGCAGGAGCTTCGGTTTCAACCGGCATACTCAGATGGTATTGCTAAATGAGTTAGGGATTCAAACGGGAAGAGGCAGGTTCCTCGACTTCGCAGGATGATCGCTGCGCTTCATTCCGCTCCGCTCGGAATGACAGGTGAAAAAGAGTGACGAGTTATTCAGTACTGGCTGTAGGCCACGCCGTCGGTGCCGATGTCGTTCGAGGAGCTGTACACATCGTCTACGCCGCCCTGATCCTGCTCATCGGGCGACATGATCGTGCCCTCGTCGGCGGTATGCCAGTTCCAGTTACTCTGGCTAGTGATGGGATCGGTTGGAATTTGTTTTAGGTACCCGGCTTGCACCAGGTCGTCGCCGGATTGGGGCATCTTCTGTTTGTCCAGCGTGTACTGGGAAATGACCGAACGCATGGTGAAGAGATCCTGCCGCAAAACCGATTCGCGCGCACGCTTAACAGATGATCTGTATTGCGGCACCGCGATTGAAATGAGAATCAGCAAAATGCTGACCACGATCATCAGCTCAATAAGGGTGAATCCGCGGCTGTTGCGGGACCGCCGGGACGGGTCATGAAAACGGCTTCGATTGATTTTCATTACCAGTCCTTATACTTGGTGCCGTCGAGGGCAGTTCCGGTCGATTTGGTGTGCACGTCAAAAACGTTGTTGCCGTCCCAGGAGTCGGAATCGGGATCATCCTGCATGGAGCGCAGGCCCCAGTCGGTGTCACCCGTCATTGGGTCTGTCGGAATCCGGCGCAAAAACTTTAATTTCTTCCCGCCAACATCGACTCCTTTAACAAGGGTGTCAAGATCCGGTGGATAGCCTTCCGAGCCAACTTTGATTTGAAATGCGCCCCGGTCTGCGGCATCTTTGTAGCGGTCAATGCCGTCACGCAGCTGCCAAAGAGCCGCCCTTAGGTCCTTTTCTTTACTGCGCTTAATCGTTACTCGTGCCAACGGCACTGCCATCCCGCTCAAGATGAGCAAGATGGCGGTAGCTACGATCAGTTCGATCAGGGTCAATCCGCGCTGCTTGCTGGGGTTGCGCATCTTCTTAGAGAACGCATTGAGTGAGGAAATTTGCATAGAATCCGCCGAGCCAGCGACTGGATCGCCACAGAAGAGCCTGCCTAAAGCCAGCCGAATGGAGACCTTAAGCTATTGAATTGTAACCGCCGCGCTGGCCCCATTGACTGGAAGCGCCTGCATTGCAGGATCACGAGCTCCGCCCCTTGCAATCGTCAGCGATGCCTGACCCGGAGCTTTGGCTACAAGGGTCAGCGTGACCACAGAACCCTGTCCGGACACTCCGGTTGAACCGGGTGGGCGCGTCGCCACTACCTGCATAGTGCCGTTGTCTTCGCGATGGGTGACAGTTACGATTTGTCCATCCTGCGAAAGCAGGCTGCCGTTCGAAACGTTTGCCACCTCCAGGAGCTTAGGATCGTAAGAAATCTGCATGGGTACCTGGAAGATATTTTGTCCGCCGTTCAAGAGCACGTTCACGGTAAACGTGGAACCCACATGCTGAGTTGTGCTTGCCGGATCAAAGCCGAAACTGGCCTGACGCTCCATCAATTGCGGAGTTGGCGCACTTGAATTGGCCGGAGCGGGTTGGGGTACGTTTACTGAACCCGCGCCAGACGAAGGCCCAGAGGAGGGTCCAGCCGGTGTTGTCACAGTGGGAGTAGTTGGGCTTACCCGCCGCAATCCAATTGCACTT
>Ga0207695_10005183_pt1 | contig 17449 bp, 9 predicted proteins | sample KBSC54metaG_FD_184354 | JGI IMG/M metagenome (GOLD analysis project Ga0207695, IMG submission 184354) | Corn rhizosphere microbial communities from Kellogg Biological Station, Michigan, USA - KBS C5-4 metaG (SPAdes) (version 2) | ecosystem: Host-associated > Plants > Roots > Rhizosphere > Soil... | reverse complement strand
CAGGGCGTCGGCGGCGCCAAGCGCGGCGTCGAAGCCGTGGCGGCGGACAACTTCACCTTTGCCGGCGTCGGCTTCCGCAATAGCGAATTCATGCTCATGGGGCGGATCGGCGGAGAGGGAATCGTCGGCAACATCGGCGAAAACCTGATGGGCCCGTTCGACGTCGAGTACGACTTCGCCAACGGGGTGATCCGCTATTTCAAGGCGACCGGCTGCGGCTACGACGCCAACCTGGCCTACTGGTCGCAGGGCAAGGCGCTCTCGCGGATTCCGATCATCGAGCCCACGAACATCCTCTTGTCGGTGGTCACCAACGCCAAGGTGGACGGGCGCACGATCCGCGTGACGTTCGACTCCGGATCGTCGCTTTCGGTCTTGAGCCGCCCGGCGGCGGCGCGGGTGGGCATCCAGGTGAATTCCGAGGGCGTGACCGGCGGCGGGATCAGCTACGGCATCTATGGCAAGGGCCTGGAGAACTTCCTGGCGCCCTTCGCCAGCTTCCAGATCGGCGACGAGGAGATCAAGAACACCCGGCTGCGGGTCGCCGACATCGACCTGCCGAAGAGCGACATGCTGCTGGGCGCCGACTTTTTCCTGTCGCACCGCATCCTGATCTCGAACAGCCAGAAGAAGGTCTACTTCACCTATAACGGCGGGCCGGTGTTCCGGCTCGACCGCGCCGCTCAGCAACTGGCGCAGGCGTCCGGACCGCCCCCGGCGGCGGCCGCCGCGTCCGGGTCAGCGCCTTCGCCGACGGCCTCCGCGGACGACCCGAAGACCGGCGCCGAGTTCGCGCGCCGCGCCGCCGCCTTCGCCGCACGACGGGAATTCCAGCCGGCCCTCGCCGACTACAGCCGCGCCATCGAGCTCGAACCCGACAACGGCGGCTTTTACCGCGCCCGGGCCATGGTGCGCCTGGCCGCGCGCCAGCCGGTGCTGGCCATGGCCGACCTCGACGAGTCGCTGAAGCGCCAGCCCAACGATCCGGAGGCGTTGATGCGGCGGGGCGAACTCTATCTCTCGACGCGGGACCCCACCCGCGCCAAGGCCGATTTCGACGCGGCTATGAAGCTGGCCCCCGGGGACTCGGGCCTCGCGTCGCAGGCGGGCGTCGCCTATGCCCGCGCCGGCCTCTACGAGCCGGCCATCCACGAGCTGGACCGCTGGATTTCGGTCAATCCGAAGAACGAGGACCTCCCGCGGGCGTTGAACGCCCGTTGCTTCGCCCGCGCGGCGTGGGGGAAGGAGCTGGAGGCCGCGCTCGCCGACTGCGACCTGGCGATGAAGCGAGACCGGACTTCCGAGGTGATGGAGAACCGCGGCCTGGTGCTGTTGCGCATGGGCCGGCTGGACGAGGCCATCGCCCAGTACAGCGCCGCCATCAAGGCCCAGCCGCGCGCCGCGCCGGCGCTCTATGGCCGCGGCCTCGCGGAGCTGAAGAAGGGGGCGAAGGCCGAAGGCGAGGCCGATATCGCGGCGGCCAAGGCGATCGCGCCGGGCCTGCCGCAGCAGTACCAGCGCTACGGCCTGGCGCCCGACGGCGCGCCGCCGGCCGCGGGAAAATCTTGACGCAATTTCAGTCGCGTGGGGGGGTGTGATGACGAAAATGGCGCGGGGCCAGACGACCGCTATGTGCCGAAGTATCGCCAGTGGACTTGCAGCGTGGGCGTTGGCGGCGGGCGCGGCCTCTGCGTCCGGCGCCTGCCAGTTCGTAAAGGTGGCGGATCTTCCCGTCACGATGGCGGGAACCCAGCCGCTCGTCACCGCCAAAATCAACGGCAGGGACGCACACTTCCTCATAGATACCGGCGGCTTCTATTCGATCCTGGCCGAAGGTGAGATCGGGGCCTACGGCCTCAAGACGACCAAGGCGCCCTCGACCTTCGCAGTCGGAGGCGTCTCGGGCGCGAGCTCCACCGCCAAGATCGCCAAGGTGGACGAGTTCACCTACGCCGGCATCCCGATCAAGCAAATCAGCTTCCTCGTCCTGCCCGACAGGGATGCGGCCGGCGTGGTGGGGACGATCGCTCAGAACCTGCTGGGCGCGGTGGACGTGGAATACGACTTGGCCAATGGGTTGATCCGCCTTTGGCAGGCGAAGGACTGCGCTGGGGCGAACCTGGCCTACTGGTCGGATGGCAAGCCTTTTTCGGTCCTGACAACCGCGCCGCAGACAGCCTCCCGGCCGCACATCATCGTCGAGGCGAAGGTCAACGGCTACGACATCAGGGCGGTCATGGACACCGGCGCGTCGCATTCGATCCTGGATCGCACGGCGGCGCGCCGCGCAGGCGTCGACATGTCGGCCGCGAACCTCAAGCCCGCTGGGCTCGCCGGCGGCTACGGCGGGGCCATCGAGGAATGGATCGGCGGGGTGGACAGCCTCACCATCGGCGGCGAGGAGATCCACAGGACCAAGCTGCGCATGGGCAATGTGGACCTGCCCGGCGGGGACATGCTGCTGGGCGCCGACTTCTTCCTCTCGCACCGCGTGATGGTCGCACGCAGCCAGCATAAGGTCTTCTTCACCTACAACGGCGGCCCGGTTTTCCGGCTAGACCAGCCAGCCAGGACCGCCGGGGCCAAGGAGGACGCGGCGCCGGGTGACGCGCCGAAACAGTTGGCCACGGCCGATGAGTTCGCGCGGCGCGGGGCCGCCTCGGCGGCTCGCAACGACCTGACGTCCGGGCTGGCGGATATCTCCAAGGCGATCGAGATGGAGCCCTCGAATGCAGATTTCCGCGTGGTCCGAGCGCGCATCCGCATCAAGGCCGAGGCCAAGTCCGACGCCCTGAAGGACCTGGACGAGGCGGTGAAGCTGAAACCGCAGGATCAACCTGTACGCCTGGCGCGCGCCGACTTGCGGTTGGAGCTCAAAGATATCAAGGGCGGCGAGGAGGACTTCCAGGCGGCGATCAAGCTGACTCCGCTGGACCATGCCCTGCCACTGAACGTGGCGCTGCGGCTAGCGGACGGCCACGCCACGGAAGGCGCCTTGCGACTGCTAAACGGATGGATCGAGGACAATCCGGAGGACGAGCAACTGCCGAAGGCTCTCGACGAACGTTGCTGGGCGCGAGCGCTGGCGGCGACGGAGTTGGACCAAGCTTTGAAGGATTGCGACGAGGCAGTCCGCAAGGGTCGTCGCGCCGCGATCGAAACCCGAGGCCTCGTATTCCTGCGCATGGGCCGCTATGACGAGGCCGTCGGCCAGTACAGCCAGGTGATCTTTGACTACCCGCGCGCGGCGATGGCGCTCTACGGCCGGGGTGTCGCCCGTTCGAAAGAGGGACAGGCGGCCCAGGCCAAGGCCGATTTGGATGCCGCCATGACGGCCGACAAGGCGATCGTGGAGCTCGCCCAGAGCTTCGGAATCCAGCCATGACCTCACCGTCCGCGCGCCTACAACCGTGCCGGCCGCCGCCAAGGCGGGTCAGTAGATCCGCCCGCTGCTCGGGGTCATGCGGAACGGGAAGTTGACCGCCGCCGGGACCGGCTTGCCCGCCACCATGGCCGGCTTCAGCTTGAAGTAGGGGGCGAACCTCAGGACCATGGTTCCCATGCCGACGCCGCGGGGCTCCTGCAGGGTGACCATGCAGTCGTAGGTCGCGCCCAGGCGGCCGACGAGGCAGTTCATCACCGCCGCGCCCGGCTTGCCGTACTTCCACGCCGCGGGTGTCGAGGTGGTGGCGAAGTCGCCGTCCTTGGGCGGGACCTGCCAGTCGACCTGATGATCCACGACGGGCCAGCTCGCGGAAATGACCACGTCGGTGGCCGGGCGGCCCTCGGCGGGCTTGAGGCGGAACTTGGGAGCGAGGCTCATCAGCGCCGCGCCGAAGCCGGGGTTCCGCTGCAGCATGACGGTGCAGCCCTCGAGCAGCCCGGACGGACCCGCCGTGCAGTGCAGGGCGGCGCTGCCCTCGCTGCGCTTGGGCGGCGCGGCGGCGGCGACCTCGGCGTCCGTAGCCAGCGACGCTACGTCTTCGGCGGCCGCGCCATAGAGGCTGGCCGCCCCGGGCCTGCCGATCTCCTGGGCCCCGGCGTGGCCGCAGGCGCAGAGCGTGAGGGCGACGCCCAGGCCGCCGGCCAACCGTTGGCGCATGCGGACCCTCGTTACTTCCGGGGCGAATAGATGGCCGACAACAGGTCGGGCGTCCCTTCGATGCGCTCCAGGCGCGGGTAGCGGAGGCCGCCATGGTAGTCGACGGCCACGGTCTTGTAGTGGTCGCCGATCTTGACCAGGAGGTCGATCGGGTCGTGGCCTTTCTTGGCCTCGGTGATCGCCTCCTTCAGGCGGTCCATGTCGTAGGCGATGCCGTTCACCGCCAGCACCTTGGCGCCGATGGCGAGCCCGGCCTTGAACGCGGGCCCGTCCCACTGGACGCTGGTGATTTCCGCGTCGCGGCTCAGCACCAGGCCGAGCGAATAGGTGAGGTCGGTGGACTTGCGGCGCATCTCCGCCGACTTGAAGTAGTCGGTGGGCGTCTCGGTATAGACCAGTTTCCAGCCGCCGCGGGCCAGGCCGTCGAGGGGTGGCTTGGGCGCCACGCGATTGATGCGGTCGTTGAGGAAGGTCGCCCAGTCGTAGGGCTGGACCTTGTTGAGCGCGGCAACCACGTCGTCGAAGGTGTAGGTGACCGGCGTCCAACTGCCGTCGTCGACGCCGAGGAACGTCCTGGCGAAGTCGTCCAGGGAGCGTTTGCCGCCCGACTTCTCGCGGATCAGGGTGTCGGCGTCGAGCCAGACGAGCTGGCCTTCCGAATAGTAGTCCTCGCTGCGCTGGAAGCTCAGCCACGGTTGCGGCCGGCGCGCGGCGATGATCGGGTCGTTGGTGGTGTCCTCGACCGGGCGCCAGTCCCGGCCGACGCGGTAGGCGTAGGTGGCGGCGGTGGCGGCCAGGGCGTCCAGCGCCTCCTGCTTGGTGAGCAGGCCCGAGCGGCCGGAAAGCACGAAGCCCCAGTACTGCGTCTGGCCCTCATACACCCACAGCAGGCTGTCGCGCATGGGCACGTTGAAGTTCGGCGTCCAGAGGTCCGCCGGGCGGCGGAACTTGCCGTTCCAGGAGTGGGTGTATTCGTGGGGCAGGAGGTCGCGCGAGGCGACGTTCTTCGACCAGCCGGTGAAATAGTCGGGGACCGTGCCGTCCTCGCTGGAGCGGTGATGCTCCAGGCCGTTGCCGCCCATCCGGTCGGACAGCGAGAACAGGAAGTCGTAGTGGTTGTAGTGGTGCGAGCCGTAGAGCCTGTAGGCCTGCTGCACGAGCGCCTTGTGCTTCTCGATCTCGTCGGGCTTGGCCTCCAGGAGCTCGGGCCGGTCGGCGATGACATCCAGGTGGACGGGCGCCGGTCCCGGCGCGTCGAGGTCGATCTGGCGGGCATAGCGGCCGGCGATCATCGGGGAATCAGCGAGGGTGTCGAAATCGACGGCCTTGTAGTGGGTCACACCGCCCTGGACGCCGGTGCTCTCCAGCGCGGAGAACGGCGTCCAGCCTTCCGGGAAACGGACGCTGGGCTCGATCTCGATCCGCCGGGCGAAGTGGCCCGCCGGGTACAGGGCCAGGTTGATCCACTGCAGGCTGAGCATCTCCGGCGTCATCACGATGCGGCCCTCGTTGCCGGTGACGGCGGAGAGGAAGTCGAAGTCGACGTCGATGCTGGTGACGCCGGCCGGCACGTCGATGTGGAAGGCGAAGACGTCCACGGGATCCCGCATCCACGAAAGTTCGCGGCCGCCGGCATGGAAGGTGATGCCGGCCACGTTCTTCATCGGCCCGCTGGGGCCATGGTTCCCCGGCATCCACTGCGGGTAGAGCAGCGTCAGCGGCCCCGTCTTGGCCACGGGTATGGTCTCATGGACGCGGAAGATGTGGTGGTCGAGGTCGGTGGCGTCCACCTGCACCTTCAGGAGGCCGGGGTAGGGCGTGTCCTGCGGCGCCTCGGTCCGGGGCGGCATCGGATAGGGCTGCGGCCCGCTCGAGGGCTGCGCGGAGGCGGAGGAAGCGAGAGCGAAAACGGCCGCGCAGGCGAACAGGAGTGGCTTCAACGGACAAAGACCTTACGGAGGGGAAGGATTTCCCGTTGTAGGGCCTGTTCGGCGCAAATCTCAACCGTCAGATGATTGCGGCGCCGACACGCAGTTCGGCTGGCAAGGAGAGGGCCGCAGGTGACGCCCGCGGCCCTGTTGACCCCACCGTGGATCAACGCCTCAGCACTTGAAGTACATGTCGAATTCCACCGGGTGGGGATGCAGCGCCAGGCGCATGACCTCTTCCATCTTCAGCTCGATGTAGTTGTCGATGAAGTCGTCGCTCATGACGCCGCCCGCCTTCAGGAAGGCGCGGTCCTTGTCGAGGTTGTCCAGCGCCTCCTTCAGCGAGCCGCAGACCTCGGGGATCTTCTTCTGCTCGCGCGGTGGCAGGTCGTAGAGGTTCTTGTCCGCCGGGCCGCCCGGATCGATCTGGTTGATGATGCCGTCGAGGCCGGCCATCAGCAGCGCGGTGAAGGTCAGATACGGATTGCCCATGGGATCGGGGAAGCGGCATTCGATCCGCTTGCCCTTGGGGCTGTCGGTGTGCGGGATGCGGATCGAGGCCGAGCGGTTGCGGGCCGAGTAGGCCAGCTTCACCGGCGCTTCGTAGCCGGGCACCAGGCGCTTGTAGGAATTGGTGGTGGAGTTCGAGAAGGCGTTGATCGCCTTGGCGTGCTTGATGATGCCGCCGATGTACCACAGGCAGGTCTGCGACAGTCCGGCATACTTGTCGCCGGCGAACAGCGGCTTGCCGGCGTTCCAGATCGACTGGTGCACGTGCATGCCCGAGCCGTTGTCGGCGAACATCGGCTTCGCCATGAAGGTCGCCGTCTTGCCGTAGGCGTGCGCCACGTTCTGGATGACGTATTTGTAGAGCTGCAGCCGGTCGGCCATGGTGATCATGGTGTCGAACTTCAGGCCGAGCTCGTGCTGCGCGGGCGCCACCTCGTGGTGATGCTTCTCCGGCTTCATGCCGAGCTCGCCCATCACCGCCAGCATCTCGCCGCGCAGGTCCTGGGCCGAATCCACCGGGTTCACCGGGAAATAGCCGCCCTTGGGCCCCGGGCGGTGGCCCATGTTGCCTTCGGGGTATTCCTTGGCGGTGTTCACCGGCAGCTCGCTGGAGTCGTAGGAATAGCCGGTGTCGTTCGGCTGCACCGACCAGCGCACGTCGTCGAAGATGAAGAACTCGGCCTCGGGACCGAAATAGACGGTGTCTCCGACGCCCGCGGACTTCACGAAGTTCAGCGCCGCCTTGGCGATTGAGCGCGGGTCGCGCTCGTAGGGCGTGCCAGTGTCGGGGTTCACCACGTCGCAGAAGATCGCCATGGTGGTCTGCTGGTAGAACGGGTCGATGATGACGCTGTCCAGGTCCGGGCGCAGCTTCATGTCGCTCTCGTTGATCGCCTTCCAGCCGGCGATGGACGAGCCGTCGAACATGGTGCCGTCGGTGAGGAAGTCGTCGTCCACGAGGTCGATGTCGAAGGTGACGTGCTGCATCTTCCCGCGGATGTCGGTGAAGCGCACGTCGACGTACTTGACGTCCTTTTCCTTGATCTGGGCCAGGATGTCCTTGGCTGTCGTCGCCATTGTAGCAGTCCCCTTGAAGTGGTCTCGAACGGTGGTGGGTTAGACGGCGTCGGGCCCGGTTTCTCCCGTCCGGATGCGCATGACGTCGATGATGTCGGAAACGAAGATCTTGCCGTCGCCGATGCGGCCGGTGCGGGCCGAGTTCGCGATGGCTTCCAGGGCGCGGGGAAGCTGGTCGTCGGCGACCACCACTTCGATCTTGATCTTGGGCAGGAAGTCCACGACGTACTCCGCGCCGCGATAGAGCTCGGTCTGCCCCTTCTGGCGCCCGTAGCCCTTGGCCTCGATGACCGTCATCCCCTGGACGCCCAGCTCCTGCAGGGCCTCCTTCACCTCGTCCAGCTTGAACGGCTTGATGATCGCTTCGATCTTTTTCATCGGTCCTCGGACGCGCCGCCCCCCAACCGGCGAACTGGCGGCCGGGGCGACGGAGCATGGCTTAGAGCGGCCTCACAAGCGCGCTCGCCCGCGAGACCCAGACAGGCGCGCGCCAAAGCCGCGGGCGCCCAGAAAGCAGGCGCCACGAGATCAAAAACCAGTCAACGCCGAAATGCCTTCAAGACCGCGCGTCCGGTCCCTAGGATCGCGCCGCGAAACGGTCGGAAGGCGGGCGAAGTATGGGCGACGTGACCCCAGTTCTCATCGGAGCGGGCCAGTTCACCTATCGGGGTGATCCGGCCGCCTCGCCGTCGCCCACCGCCCTGCTGAAGATTGCGGCGGAACGGGCGGCGGCCGACGCCGGCATCGGGGCCGCGGGCCTGGCGGCGATCGACGCCCTGGCGGTGGCCGGCTTCACCATCGACGCGCCCGGCTCGACGCGAGGCATGATCCCGCATTCGAGCAATCCGCCAGCCAGCCTGGCGGCGCAGGTGGGCGCGACGCCGCGCTGGGCGGTCTACTCGCACATGGGGGGCAACACGCCCCAGCAACTCGTCAACGTGATCGCCGAGCGGATCGCCTGCGGGGAGACCGAGCTGGCCTTGGCGGTGGGCGCGGAGTTCCTGGGTTCGGCCCTGAAGCGCCTGACCAAGGGGCTGGGGTTCGACGACTGGCGGGAGGACCAGGACCAGCCGGAGCCGGAGCGGATCGGCGACCCACGCTCCGGCGTCACGGCCTATGAGGCGCGACACGGGCTGAACCGGCCGATCAACACCTATCCGCTGTTCGAGAACGCGCTCAGGGCGCGGGATGGACGCTCCATCGCCGACCACCAGGCGCGGATCGGCAGGCTCTTCGCCCCCTTCACCAAGGTGGCGGCGGGAAACCCGGAGGCCTGGTTCCCCGTCGAGCGCACGCCCGAGGAGCTGATGACCGTCTCCGAGCGCAACCGGATGGTGGGCTTCCCCTATCCGAAGCTGGTCAACGCCATCATGGAGGTCGACCAGTCGGCGGGGCTGATCCTGGCCAGCGAGGCCAAGGCCCGCGAGCTGGGCGTGCCGGAGGAGAAGTGGGTCTACCTGCACGGCTGCGCCGACGCCGCGGACCTGTGGTTCCCGCTGGATCGGCAGGACTTCCACTCGAGCCCGGCCATGCGGCTCACCGGCCAGCGGGCGCTGGAGATGGCGCAGGTGGGGTTGGAGCGGATGGACTTCATTGACCTCTACTCCTGCTTCCCGGTGGCGGTGGAGATCGGGGCGGAGGCGCTGGGGCTGGCGCTGGACGATCCGCGCGGCCTGACGGTGACCGGCGGCTTGCCCTACGCCGGCGGGCCAGGAAACAACTACGCCATGCACTCGATCGCCGCGACGATGGGGAAGCTGAGGGCGAAGCCTGGGTCCTACGGCCTGGTCACCGCCAACGGCTGGTACCTGACCAAGCAGTCCACCGGCGTCTATTCCACCGCCCGGCCCAGGGCGCCGTTCGAGCGGCAGGACCCTGGCGTCCTGCAGCGCCAGATCGACGCCTTGCCGCATCCGGCGGTCACCGAGACGCCGCAGGGTCCGGCCCGGATCGAGACCTACACCGTCGTCCACCGCCGCGAGGGGCCGTTCATGGGCATCGTCATCGGGCGAGACGCGGCCGACCGGCGCTTCGCCGCCCTGACCCCCAACGATCCGGCGACCCTGGCCGGCCTGGAGCAGGGCGAGCAGGTAGGGCGCACCGGCCAGGTTGGCCCCGGGCCCGGCGACACCAACCTCTTCACCCCGGACTGAGACCGCCCATGGCCCGCCTCTACCTGATCCGCCACGGCAAGCCCGCCGCCGTCTGGGGCGGCGGCGACGACGACCCGGGGCTGGACGCGACCGGCCAGGCGCAGGCCCGCGCGGCGCGGGACTGGCTGATGGCCCTGCCGACCGGCGAGCGGCCGAGCAAGGTGGTGAGTTCGCCGCTGCGCCGCTGCCGGGAGACCGCCGAGCCCACCGCGCAGGCCCTGGGGGTCGCGGTAGAGGTGGATCCGCGCGTGGGCGAGATTCCGACGCCGGCGGCGCTGTCGCCGGAAGAACGGGGACCGTGGCTGCGCAAGGCCTTCGCCGGAACCTGGGCTGAGATCCAGGGCGACCTCGACTACGACGCCTGGCGCCGGGAAATCGCCGCTTCGCTGGCGACGCGGGGCGATACGGCGGTCTTCTCCCACTATGTGGCGACCAACGCGGTGGTTTCGCAGCTGCTCGGCGTTTCTGAGGTGGTTGCGTTCCGGCCAGATCACACCTCGATCACCGTGCTGGAAACCGATGGGGAGACCCTGAGGTTGGTGGAAAGGGGCCGCGAGGCGACCACGGGCGTGCTTTAGGATGGGACGATAAGCATTTGACGACACGCCAGATCCTGACGGTGGCCGAGATGGCGCGAGCCGACGCGGCGGCGATGGCAGCCGGCACGTCGGGCTTGACCCTGATGGAGCGAGCCGGGACGGCGGTGGCCGACGCTGTCTGCGCGCGCTTTCCCCGCCAGACGGCGCTGGTGCTCTGCGGACCGGGAAACAACGGCGGCGACGGCTATGTCGCGGCGCGCGTGCTGAAGGACCGTGGCTGGACGGTGGAGGTGCGCGCTTTCGGCGAACCGGCCACCCAGGACGCCCGGGCCGCAAGCGTCCGCTGGGACGGCACCGTCAAGACGCTGAACGGCGCCCTGGAGCCCGGCGTCTGGATCGACGCCCTGTTCGGAGCCGGCCTCTCGCGGCCCCTGCACGGCCCGGCGGCGGCCGCGGCCCTGCGGATGGCGGAGACGCCCGAGCGGGTGGTGGCGGTGGATGTGCCCAGCGGCGTGCCCGGCGACACCGGCCGGCCCGCGGGCCCCGCGGCCTGCGCGGCGCTGACCGTCACCTTTCACGCCAAGAAGCCGGCGCACCTGCTGGAGCCCGGCCACAGCCGGTGCGGCGAGGTGGTCGTAGCCGACATCGGACTTGGTCCCACGGATAGCCGGACCGTCGAGAACGGGCCTGACCTGTGGCTCAGCCGTTTCCCATGGCCGTCGGCGGCCTCGCACAAGCATGCGCGCGGCCGGCTGGTGGTGGTGAGCGGCGAGGCCTGGAGCACCGGCGCCGCCCGGCTGGCCGCCCGCGCGGGCCTGCGCATCGGCGCGGGCCTGGTCACGGTGCTGTCCCCGCCCGAGGCCCTGGCGGTGAACGCCGGCCACCTGGAGGCGGTGATGCTGAAGGGCTTCGAGACCGATCTTGAGCTGGAGCAGGCCGCCAAGGAGGTCGACGCCGCGGTGATCGGGCCCGCGGCCGGTGTGGGCGAGCCGACGCTCCTGAACGTCCTGGCGCTGGCGCGAACCGGGGCGGCGCTGGTCCTCGACGCTGACGCCATCACCGTGTTCCGCGAGGACCCGGAGGAGCTTTTCTCGCTGCTGGACCGTGACGACGTGCTGACGCCGCACGTGGGCGAATTCGAGCGGCTGTTCCCGGGCCTGCTGGCCGCTTCCAAGGAACGCATCGCAGCGGCGCGCACCGCCGCCGAGCGGGCCGGAGCGGTGGTGCTTCTGAAGGGCTCGGACACGGTGATCGCCGCGCCCGACGGACGCTGCGCGGTCAACGGCAACGGCTCGCCGTGGCTCGCCACCGCGGGCTCCGGCGACGTGCTGGCGGGTTTCATCGGCGGCCTGGTGGCCCAGGGTATGGAAAGCTTCGAGGCCGCCTGCGCGGCGGCCTGGATCCACGCCGAGGCGGCTGACGGGCATGGGCCGGGCCTGATCTCCGAGGACCTGCCGGGCCTGGCCCCGGCCATCCTGCGCCGCCTCTACGACGAGCGCTGAAAAACGACAGGGCGGCGGATCGCTCCGCCGCCCCCTGGTGCTCGAACTTCGACCCTAGAGCACGATGGGTATTGATGGAACCATCAAAACCCTGAATCGTGCTCGCAAGCTTAGGCGACGACCCTGTTCTTCCCGTTCTTGATTGATTCAACCAAAACGGGACAGGGTCTAGAAGTCGGCGGTCAGTCCGACGAACACAAAGCGGCCGAGCGCGTCATAGACCTGCGGGTAGGTATTGCCGTTGCAGAGCACGGCGGTGCAGTTGGTGCCGGTGAGCGGGGGGTCCTTGTCGAACACATTGTTCACGCCCACCCGGAAGTTCAGGTTGTTGTGGACCGTGAAGTTGGCCGTCAGGTCGATATAGTTCTGCGCGGCCAAGGTGCGCTCATTCGGGAATTGGCGCGCGGGGTTCCGCAGCTGCGGGTTGGAATCGTAGGCGTCGAGCGTGACCTTGGCGAAGTAGCGCCATTGGGCCGAGAAGCTCAGGCTCTTGAACCAGTCGCCGTAACTGTAGGGCGTGTTCCAGGTCAGGCGCGCCTTGTGGCGCCACTCCGGTGACGGCGTCCCGCAAACCAGGCCGTAGAGACTGGTGCAGTCGAAGCTCGGACCGCCCGGCAAAGGCTGGGTGATCAGGGTGTCGAGCCAGGTGCCGACCAGGTTGGCCGAAATCGAGCCGTTGTCGCCCAGGCCCCAGTTGGACAGGTCGGTGCGGTAATTGACGTTCAGGTCCGCGCCCGTGGTCTTCAGAGAGCCGGTGTTCAGGGTGGTGTCCTGCACGAAGCCGGTCGGGTCGAGGAACAGCGACCCGAGCGAGGCCGGGTTCGTCGAGCGGTGGATCAGGTTGCAGAAGGTCGGGTTGCCGGTCGCCAGGCAGGTGGTCAGCTCGAGGTTCGCGCCGATGCGGCCGATGAAGTCGTCGACCTTGATGTTGAAGTAGTCGACCGAAAGGCTGAGGCCGGAGACGAAGCCCGGCTGCCAGACGACGCCGGCTGTGTAGGTGTCGCTGATTTCCGGCCGCAGGTTCGGGTTGCCGCCGATCTGGCCGAAGTACTGGTTGGCCGGATTCTTGGCGATGCCCAGAACCTGGGTCGGTGTCAGGTTGAACAGCGTGGCGCAGGTCTGCACCAGTGGATTGGCCGCGGTCAGGCCGGCGCAGGGGTCCTGGTTGCCGTCCAGCACCACGTTCTGCGGCGCGAACAGCTCCTGGACGTTCGGCGCGCGAACGGCGCGGTTGTAGCCGGCGCGGAACCGAAGGCCGTCGATCACTTCCCACTCGCCGGCCACCTTGTAGGTGTTTGTGTCGCCCACCGAGGAGTAGTTCGAGAAGCGGTAGCCGAGTTCCAGCCCCAGATACTTGGCATAGGGCATGTCGCTGATCAGCGGCACGCGGGCCTCGCCGAACAGTTCGTAGACGTCGAAGCCGCCGTTCACCGGCGGGGCGGCGCCGCCGTTGCCGTTCACCAGGCCGTTGGTCGACAGGAAGTCGGCGATGGTGTCGAGGTGCTCGCGGCGGTACTCGGCGCCCAGGGCCACGCCGACGCCGTCCGACGCCCACGGGCTTTTCACGCCGTAGTCGCCGAGCTTGCCGGTGAAGGCCAGGCTGGCCACCCGCTCGGTGATGTTCCCGCTGTTGAAGCTGTTGATCGACAGGAACTTGATCGCCGCGGGCGAGATGAACTGGGAGGTGAAGATGTTGATCGGCACGCAGCCCGGGTCCGGATTGGCCGCCGGGTTGCAGATGGCCGCCCCGCCGGGACCGGCGACGGCGTTCAGCGACTGGTTGATTCGGGTGGTGTCGAAATTGCCGGACTGGCGGTTCTGGACCTCCGTCGAGCCATATTGCAGGTAGCCGTCGTAGTTCCAGTTCTTGCCGAGGTCGCCCTTGAGCCCGATCACGATCCGGTAGTCGGTGTGGCGGAACTGGGTCAGGCGGCCGGTCTGCTCCTGGTCGAGCAGCCGGCGTGCGACCGTCCCCGTGAAGGTGCCGCCCGGATTGGTCGCGCAGGTGCCGCCGCCGGTGGCCGCCGTGGCGTTCAGCCGGCCCTTTTCCTGAGCGCTGAGCAGCGGGTTCGCGCAGTTGACGCTGAACGTACCGGCAAAGATGCCGCCGGCCGCGATCTGGGCGGTGGACAGGTCGTCCATGAACATCGCGTCCATGTAGGCCGTCGCCCAGGGCGCGATCTCGTAGTGGGCGAAGGCGCCCAGGTTGTAGCGCTCGTCGGGCCGCACGAAGAAGTTGGCCGGGCCGAAGTTGAAGACGTCGGTCCCGCGGACATCGCGGAAGGTGTTGAAGGTGGTCGGGTCGACGATGTTGCTGATCGCGCCCGCCCCGGGGTTGGTGAGGATCGCGGGGAACGAAGTGCCCGAGCCGGAGCAGGCGAACCCGTTGGCGACGGTCGAGGCCAGGGTACAGGCGCTGAAGTCGCGGTCGCGCTCGAGGATCGGGTTGTTCTGGCGGTAGGTGGCGTAGGCGGTGACATTGCCCTTGCCGTCCGGCGCGTTGACGCCGAGCACGAGGCTCACTTCGGAGCCTTCGCCTTCGAACAGGTTTCCGGGGATGTTGAAGAGCTGGGGCAGGATGGCGTTGGCGCCGCCGGCGCGCAGCGCCGCCTGGCCGGTGGAATTGTTGTTGTCGTGCTGGTAGCCCGAGTACTGGGCGTCGAGGCGCACGCCCTCGAAGTTCTTGACCATGATGAAGTTGACGACACCGGCCACGGCGTCGGCGCCGTAGGTGGCCGAGGCGCCGCCAGTCAGCACATCCACCCGCTCGACGAGGGCGGCGGGGATGAAGTTGAGGTCCGCGGCGACCACCAGGCTGTTGGTCGGGTCGCCGGCCATCACCCGGCGGCTGTCGATCAGCACCAGGGTGCGGTTGGCGCCCAGCCCGCGCAGGTTGACGGTGGCCGCGCCGCTCGCGCCGTTGGTGATGGACGAGCCCTGGCCGGCGAACACCTGCGGCAGGGAGTTGGTGATGTCCTCGATGCGGGTGACGCCCTGGGCCTTGATGTCGGCGTTGCCGACGGTGGTGACCGGGGCGATGGAGGTCAGGTTCGGGGACGGGATCCGGGTGCCGGTGACAACCACCTCGGAGACTTCGCCCGCGGAGGCGTCCGCCGCCGCCGCCGCGGCCGCCGCCTGGGTCGCGGACAGGCCCAGGAAGGCCGCGCCGCAGATCATCGAGGAGGCCAGCAGGCGCTCCCGCGTGTGTTGGATTTTCAAGGTCTTCATCCTCCAGCGGCAGGTTCGTCGGAACCGGCCGGCCCCCATAAGACTCGAATCCCGGCGCCCCTCTCGGAAACCCCGGTTACGCTGGAGTTACTTAGCGCCCGAGGAATCGGTCAACGCCGTTCTGGAGTTACGATGGGTAATCGAAAGTACATGTCTCGAATTTGACACAAATAAGGTTGTCATCGGATGTGGTCATACCGTAATCGAGCATATTTATATTTATGTAGTCACGCCTGACTTCAGCGGAAAAAAGAAAGGGCGGCGAGGGGCCCGCCGCCCAATCTCCGGGAGCGTCTGCTCCCCTAGAAGTCGGCGCTCAGGCCCACGAACACGAAGCGGCCGAGCGCGTCGTAGACCTGCGGGTAGGTGCCGCCGTTGCAGAAGCCGGCGGGGCAGTTGGAGGCCCCGACGATTGGCGGATCCTTGTCGAACACGTTGTTCACGCCCACGCGGAAGTTCAGGTTGTTGTGGACCGTGAAGTTGGCCGTCAGGTCGAGGTAGCTGCGCGAACTGAACGTCCGGTCGCTCTCGTATGCAATGCCGGGGTTGTTCAGCTGCGGGTCGCTGGAGAAGGCGTCGAGGTTGACCTTGCCGAAGTAGCGCCACTGCGCCGAGAAGCTTAAGGACTTGATCCAGTCGCCGTAGGAGTAGGGCGTGGTCCAGGTGACCCGCAGCTTGTGCCGCCATTCGGGGGCTGGGACGCCGCAGATGGTGCCGTAGAGCCCCTTGCAGTTGAAGGTCGGGCCCCCGGGAAGCGTCTGGGTGTCCAGCTTGTCGAGCCAGGTGCCGACCAGGCTGAACGATAGCCCGCCATTGTCCCCCAGGCCGATCGCCGACAGGTCGGTCCGGTAGTTGACGTTCAGGTCGACGCCGGTGGTGGAGAGCGAGCCGATGTTCTTCGTCTGATCGTCGATGAAGCCGGTGGGATCGAGGAACAGTGAATTGGTGCCCGGCGAGCGGGTGATCAGGTTGCAGAAGGTGGGGCTCTGCGTGGTCACGCACTGGTTGATGATCAGGTCGGCGCCGATGGGCGCGATGAAGTGGTCCACCTTGATGTTGAAGTAGTCGACGCTGAGGTTCAGCCCGGAGACGAAGCTCGGCGACCAGACGACCCCCGCGGTGTAGGTGTCGCTGATCTCGGGATTGAGGTTGGCGTTGCCGGCGAAGCGGCCGTTGTACTGCGCCGCCGGGTTCTTCTCGATGGCCAGGACCTGCGCGGTGGTCAGGTGGAAGATGCTGGCGCAGGTGGCCACCAGCGGGTTGCCGGCCGCCAGCCCGGCGCAGGGGTCCTGCGTCCCGTCCAGCGCGACGTTCTGTGGTGAGAACAACTCGATGACGTTCGGGGCGCGGACCGCCCGGTTGTAGCCGGCGCGCAGGCGCAGGCCGTCGATCACTTCCCAGTCGCCGGCCACCTTGTAGGTGTTGGTGTTGCCGATCGAGGAGTAGTTCGAGAACCGGTAGCCGAGCTCGAGGGAGACCGCCTTGGCCCAGGGCATGTCGCTGATAAGCGGCACGCGGGCTTCGCCGAACAGCTCGTAGACGTCGAAGCCGCCGTTCACCGGCGGGTTCGCGCCGCCGTTGCCGTTGACCAGGCCATTGGACGACAGGAAGTCGGCGATGGAGTCCAGGTGCTCGCGGCGGTATTCCGCGCCCAGGGCCACGCCGACGCCTTCCGACGCCCAGGGACTCTTGACGCCGTAGTCGCCGAGCTTGCCGGTGAAGGCGATGCTGGCGACCCGCTCGTTGGTGTTGCCGCTGTTGAAGCTGGTGGCGTCGAGGAACTTCAGGGCCCCGGGGGAAATCGCCTGGGCGGTGAAGAGGTTCAGCGGCACGCAGCCCGGGTCGGCGCCGGCCGCGCAGACGGGGCCGTTGGGGCCGGCGACCACGTTCAGGGCCTGGTTGATCCGGGCAGTGTTGAGGTTGCCTGTCTGCTCGTTGGAAAGCTGCACCGAGCCGTACTGCAGGTAGCCGTCGTAGTTCCAGTTCTTGCCCAGGTCACCGCGCAGGCCGATCACGATCCGATAGTCGGTGTGGCGGAAATCGGTCTGACGGCCGCCGGCCTCGCCGGCCTGCAGGCGCCGTGCGACCGTGCCGGTGAAGACGCCGGTGGGATTGGCCGCGCAGGTGGCGCCTGTGGTGGACGGCAGGAGGCCGCGTTCCTGGGGGCTCAGGAGCGGGTTGGCGCAGTTGATGGTGAAGGTGCCCGCGAAGACGCCGCCCGCCGCGATCTGGGCGGTGGAGCGGTCGTCCATGAACATGGTGTCCATGTAGGCGTCAGCCCATGGCGCGATCTCGTAGTGGGCGAAGGCGCCCAGGTTGTAGCGCTCGTCGGGCCGTACGAAGAAGTTCGCCGGGCCGAAGTTGAAAACGTCTTTCGCGGCGTTGCGCGCCCGGAACGTATTGAAGGTCG
>Ga0207695_10005182_pt1 | contig 17450 bp, 15 predicted proteins | sample KBSC54metaG_FD_184354 | JGI IMG/M metagenome (GOLD analysis project Ga0207695, IMG submission 184354) | Corn rhizosphere microbial communities from Kellogg Biological Station, Michigan, USA - KBS C5-4 metaG (SPAdes) (version 2) | ecosystem: Host-associated > Plants > Roots > Rhizosphere > Soil... | reverse complement strand
GATGGAGGTGGCTCCGGAGTACCAGCTTAGCCCCGACTCTCTGAAAAACATCTACATCAAGGTAGGCTCAACCGGCGCTCCCGCGGCGGTGCCGCTCCTCGGGTCAACGGCTGCCCCGGCAACTGCAGCCACTTCCGCCGCACCGGCCACCTCGACTTCGACCTCCGCTCCCTCCGGCGCTTCTGCCGCGTTCCCCACATCCGGCGGACAACTGGTGAGCTCAACCACCAACGCCGCTGGCGGCGCTGCTTCGTCCATCAGCACCAGCACTCCCACTGCATCTTCCTCAACAAATCCCGTAGCCTCGAACATCGCCGCGATCGCATCGTCCAACAATCAGTCGACGACTGCGGCAATCAGTTCCGGTACGCTCACCGGCATGCCCTCGGGCGTTACCTCGTTGCCGTTCGCCGTCGAGAACGGCCCTTCAACGGCTGCTGCGCCCTCAACTCCGGTGACCACCAGCGGCGGCGCAACCTCCGCGCCCGGAGCAATCTCCGCGCCCGGAGCAACCTCCGCGCCCGGAGCAATGGTTCCGCTCTCCGCCATCGCCCACTGGGAAGAAAAGCGGACATCGCTTACCGTCAATCACCAGGGCCAATACCCCGCCGTCACGCTCACCTTTAACCTCGCGCCCAACGTTGCGCTGGGAGACGCTGTCACTGCGCTGCAGAAGGCGGAGGCCGAGATGGGCATGCCTTCCACAGTCCACGCGACCTTTCAGGGCACCGCGCAGGCCTTCCAGGAATCGCTAAAAAACGAGCCTTACCTGATCCTCGCCGCCATCGTCGCCGTCTACATCGTCCTCGGCATTTTGTACGAAAGCCTCATCCACCCGCTCACAATCCTCTCAACGCTTCCGCCAGCAGGCGTCGGAGCCATCCTCGCCCTTCTCATCACCGGCACCGACCTCAGCATCATGGCGCTGATCGGGATCCTTCTCCTCATAGGTATCGTGAAGAAGAACGCCATCATGATGATCGACTTCGCTCTCCAGGCCGAGCGCGAAGAGGGCCTCCCGCCGGTCGAAGCGATCTACCAGGCATGCCTCCTGCGTTTCCGCCCCATCATGATGACGACCCTGGCCGCCATGTTCGGCGGCCTGCCGCTCGCCATTGGCATGGGTGTCGGCTCCGAGCTCCGCCAGCCTCTCGGCATCACCATCGTTGGCGGCCTGCTCGTTTCGCAGGCGCTCACTCTGTTCACTACCCCCGTCGTCTATCTCTTCTTTGACAAGCTCCAGTGGCGCGTCATGAAGCTCCATCGCATCGGATCCGAGCTCGACGAACCTGCCGGCGACTAGCCCCGACTCCGCTCGCGGACCGATTGAGCATCTTCACACAAAAGTGCCAGCCATTCTCAAGGACTCCCTCGGGCGGGTGGTTACCTTCGTTCGGTGGAGATATGTATTCATTGCAATAACTTAGATAGCACATCTATCACCAAAGTCCGCCTGGATACACACTTTGGGTAATGTCTCACATGGTGACCCCGGTCTATTCTTTCGTCCATGGCAGTTGAGTTTCTGCTACATCATGTCCGCCAATCCCCCCGTAGCCCTTGTTCAGAGAATTAGCGGATCAGATTAAAGCGGATTCCAGTAAGACTGCTAAAGGAGATCCGATGGGAAACCAGGGCTACCGGTCTAACTACCTCGAAGCGTTTGAAACTGCCAACCATCAACTGGAGTACATCTACTCCGAGTATCACGAGCTGCAGCAACGCAAAGAGAGACTCGAGGGAGTTCTTGTGGCACTCGAGGCCTTCCTGCAATCCGGTCAGACTTCTGCTATGGAGTTTCACCCCGCCGAAATTTCCTATCTGGAAGCCGAGCCGGTGCATACAGAGATCTATGCGACGCTCCAAACGGTGGCGGAGCCTAAGGTGCGCGCTGAGAGGGTCATCGAGACGTCTGCTCCTCCCGCATTCGCCCCGTCAGAAGAAGGATTGGACCCGCTTCAGCTCCGCATCAATCGCGCTCTCGGCCTCGCCGTCGCGTAATACCAGAACTCACTCATCCCGGATCTCGAATGGCCGAGCCAGGCGCTCGGCCATTTCTCTTTAGAGGTGAGAGAAAATCTTCCTCGCAATGAAAAAGGGCGAATTCCGCCAGGAATTCGCCTCTTCAACCAAACGTTCCGTGTTCACGCTCGCACGTACACCGGTTCTTCCACCCCAGCCTTCGCAGTCTCAATCAACTTCACCGGGTAGTACGCATTGCGCGTGTACTGCTTCACCATCCGGTTCGTGTTGAAATACGACCCATTGAACGCCAGAGTATTCCGCATCATCCGCGCCCACTTTTCCGGATCGCTGCGATACATCGGCACAACCGCATTTTCCAGCTTCGAGTACAGGTTCTCTGCCTCTTCCGCATCGTCCGCGCCGTCCTCGATGGCCCAGCCCGTAAAGCCCTCGATGCAGCCTTCGATCCACCATCCATCCAGAATCGACAGGCTTGGAACTCCGTTCAGCGCCGCCTTCATTCCGCTCGTGCCCGAGGCCTCGTACGGCCGCCGAGGCGTATTCACCCATACATCCACGCCTGCCGTCAGCAACGCACCCAGGTCCCAAGCGTAGTTCTCGAGATACACAATGCGCAGCATGTCGTTCGACAGCTTGGCCGCCGTCTCGATCACGCTCTGGATCAGCGCCTTGCCCGGTACATCCGCCGGATGTGCCTTGCCTGCGTAAAGAATCTGCAGACCGCCTGCTTGCATGGCGATCTTCATCAGCCGCTCAGGATCAGTGAACATCAGGCTCGCGCGCTTGTACGTCGCTGCGCGTCGCGCAAATCCCAGTGTCAGCACATTCGGATTCAGCACCAGCCCCGTGCGAGAAGCGACTTCCGTCAGCAGCGCTTCCTTTGCCCGGTGGTGCGCCCCGAGTATCTCCTGCTCCGGCAAATCGATCGCGTTGCGCAGACAAAGATTGTCGCGCCGCCACGTGGGAATATGCGTGTCCAGCATCTGCTGCACTGGCTCCGAAATCCACGTCGGAGCATGCACGCCATTCGTAATCGCATCGATCTGGAACTGCGGGAACATTGCCCGCGAGACTTTTCCGTGCTGCAGCGCGACACCATTCGCATATCGCGAGAAGCGCAGCGCCAGCATCGTCATGTTCACCAGGCCGTCTTCGAAGATTCCAAGTCTTTCCAGGCGCGACGTTCTGTCTCCGCCAAGAATCCGGATAGCCTGCTCTGTTGAAAAGCGATCGTGCCCGGCCGGAACCGGTGTGTGCGTCGTGAAGACGCACTTGTTCCGCACCTGTTGAATGTCGGCATCCGTAGGCGAGTTCAGCGGCCCACCGCCCATCTCGCTTTCCAGCAGCGCCAGTGTCAGCAGCGCGGCATGGCCTTCATTCATGTGATAAACGTTGACTCGCAAACCCAGTGCGTTCGCCATCCGAACACCACCGAGTCCCAGAACGATCTCTTGCTGAAGGCGATAATTCGTATCGCCACCATACAGATGATCCGTCAACCCGCGATCCCACCCCGAGTTGTCATCGACGTCCGTATCGAGCAGGTAAATGGGAACCACATGCCCGTAGCGGCCCACCATGTCATAGCGCCAGGCGCGCACCGTCACATCGCGGCCTTCCACTGACACCTTGATCCTTGCCGCCTCTTCCGTGCACAGATCGGCTGGATTCCACGGCTGCACTTCTTCGGTCTGATCTCCCGCCTGGCTCAGGTGTTGCTGGAAGTATCCTTTGCGGTGCGCCAGCGAAAACGCAACCAGCGGAACGCCAAGGTCAGCCGCCGAGCGAAGCGTATCGCCGGCAAGCATCCCGAGGCCGCCCGAATACGTCGGTATCCTGCGGTCGATCGCAATCTCCATCGAGAAGTACGCGACTATGCCGCAATCAGGGGTGATTTCATAGGAGAAGGGTCTACTTGAATTCAGTTGCATCCTCTATATCTCTCTGCGGTGCTCGCAATGCCGGCTCGGCACAAAATCAAAAATCTAGGAAAAATCCCACTTGCACCAACAAATCAGGAAGGTCTTTCCCGAAAATTGCCTGCAGGGACACTCTTTCCCCGTCTCATCTGGCACAAATTCTCTGAAAGCCTGTGAAAGATTCTAGCAAGGAAAAACGGTTTTGTTCATCGGATACAGCTCCTGCGGGGTGACTTCAGAGAGCCGCGTTTCCGCCTTATGGGTAATCAGATGCAGTACTGGCCTCCGGGGAAATCTCGGGTCTTTCAATGCGAGAGACTTTGCGCCACTTTGTGTGCGCCGCTTGAAGCATGGCAAATGTGAATCTGCGGGGTGATTCCTGTTGCATTCGCGTAACTTGCGCCCAGCGCCTCTGCAAATTTCCGCGCATCCTTCTGTTCCACCAGGTTGATCGTGCAACCGCCGAAGCCGCCCCCCGTCAACCGTGCGCCGATCAGGCCAGGCAACTGGTGCGCCAGCCTAACCATCGTGTCAGCTTCGACGCAGCTTGCTTCAAAATCCTTGCTGTAGCTTTCGTGCGCCTCCGCCATCAGTCTGCCCAGTTCCTTCAGATTGTGATGAAGCAGGGCCTCTGCGGCCGCAACCGTGCGAGTGTTTTCTGTGATCACGTGGCGTGCGCGCTTCAGCGCGTTAGGGCTCATCTCCGTGCCCCAGCGTTTCAGATCCTCCACTGTCGCATCGCGCAGAAAGCGAACCTCCGGCCTGTGCCGCGCAATGACGGTAGCGGCCTCCTCCACCTCGGCGCGTCGAGATGTGTACTCGCCGCCCGCAACTGAATGGCTCACCATAGTGTTGGCGATTACAAGCGCCACATTTGCCGGAATCGGCGCCAGCCTGAAACTCAAATCGCGGCAATCCAGTAGCAGCGCGTGGTTCTCTTCACCATTTGCTGAGATGAACTGGTCCATGATGCCGCAGTTCGCCCCCACAAACTCGTTCTCTGCCCGCTGGCAAAGCCGCGCCAGTTGTGGCCCCGGATAGTGCACCTTCAGCAGTGCAGTCACTGCCACCGCAGTAGCCACTTCAACAGCCGCCGAGCTGGAAAGGCCCGAGCCCAAAGGCACATCTCCAAAGAGGCTCAGATTGAATCCCGTCATCCGGTGGCCTTCACCGGCAAGAATCGCAATCACACCCAGCGGATAGTCGCTCCAGTGTTTGGCCGCACTCACAGGCAGAGCCGCCGCATCGAACGAGCATTCTTCCTTAAAGTTTTCCGAATAAATCGCGATCTTCCCATCCGTCCTCGGCGAGATCCCGGCGAGTGTCGCAAAGTCAATCGCCGCGGGCATCACAAAGCCCTCGGCATAATCGGTGTGCTCTCCAATCAGGTTCACTCGGCCCGGCGCCGCAAAAATCTCCGGCTCAGCCTTGAAGCGGCTCAGATGCAGCGAACGCAGTTCTTCAGGATCATGCATTTGTTTTTATCTCTCGATTCGTTCGATCTCAATTTCCATCGGCCACGAAAATGACTCACCCGGTCCAAGCTCGCGCGACCACCGTCCTCTCGCTGCGAGTGAATCCACGGGCGCAGTCGATGGTTCCATCGCCACGCAAACCTGTCTGGCACCCGGCCTCTCCGGCCATCCTCCATAACAGATCCAAAGACCAAGGTACGATGTCGCCGCCGTATCGAATCGCACCCTGATGCGAAGGCCGGCTGATAGGCGCTCCAACGCACACCAGTTCTCCGCCCCGCTCAGCGGACCAGCAAAAAGCTTATCGCCGATCTCCGACTCGGCAGCTTCTGCAACGCTTAGATCGGTTCTGCCCCCATCTTTCAAATTGGCAACGGGCCATGACACCGAATCGCCGCTCTTTCCCAGCCGCTCCCCACCGGATCCCTCCAGCTTCAATGAGCGAATCGAGTTGGGAAGTACGATCCGGTCACCCGCTTCCGTAGCAAACAACGGATGCGCGGCCCAGGACCACGGAACGGAATGTTTGGCCAGGTTGCTCAGGCGATATGCCAGTTCGACTCGCCACCCGTGAGCTCTCTCAGACAATGCGATGGTCCGCTCCAATTCGAGCGGCAGTGAAAAGCATCTGCCGACGAGAGTCAGTGAACCGTTTGCTACTCCCTCATCTCCGATCCCTGCTCCCTGTTTTTCCCAGTCCACTCGCCACAAGTCCCCGTGATCCGGGATTGACGCCATTCCCGCAGGAGTTTCAATGGAGCACGCAGCCACCGACGGTAGGCACTCATCCCACCCGCTCGCATCGCTTTCATCAAAGGCCATGGTTCGTGTGCGTGGCGCAATCGGCTTCAGCGGGACCTGCAGAAGTTCGCGGTCTCCAACACGGATGGAAGCGATCTTGCCGCCAAAATGGGGAATAACGGTGATGGCGCACTCACCGGACCGAATGAGAACGTTTTCACTTTCGGCAATAAGAACTTTTGCCTTGGCCATCTTCACCCATTCTCCACTTCAGAGCAGGAAGCGCACAACTCTTCCCAGATTCGATCCAGCCACGCTTCATGCTCCGGCTTCATCAACACTGACCTAAGGCAGGTCACAACCCCTTCTTTGCCGCCGGCGGGGCCAAACCAGAATTGCGGCAATTGTACTAGCGCAAGATGTAAGTTGCGTCGCCCGCAAGCCGAAAAAACTGATTTCGCCAGTTCTGACGACTTCTCAGCCGTGGTGGACTTCATCTTCCACACCACAATGTCCAGCTCCGGCCCGCCCGCACCCATGGCTTCAAACCGCCCGTCGATGCGCAATCTCCGATCCAGCTCCAGGGCCGCCGTTCGTCCTTTTGCCAACCCGGACGCAAACTCCCCATCCGGCTTCAGAGGTAACAGCCTCTGGGTAGCCCAAAGCGCCACCGCAGCCGCTCCGGCCCGCGAGCACTCCAGACTGATCTCTCCAAGGTGCAACTCCTTTGATGTGAAGTACGTATACGGCGAATCGTGTTTATAGAACCGCCCCACCGCTGGGTCGCGAAATAGGACGCAACCGCACCCGTACGGCTGCAGCCCATGCTTGTGCGGGTCAATTACGATTGAGTCCGCGCTGCCAATGGCTTCGTAAGCCCGCCGCGCCCCATCATCAAGCCTGTCTGCGATCAGCTTGAAATAGCCGCCATACGCCGCATCCACATGCACGCGGAATCCGTACCGCTCCCGCAGCTGCAGAATCTCCGGCAGCGGATCTACCGCACCCACGGCAGTTGTTCCCAGCGTCACCACCACCGTACCCACATCGCCTTTGCGCAACTCGTCTTCCAGCACGTCGAGCCGCATCCTGCCCCGCTCGTCCGCTTCTACCGCGCAGTATTCCAGCTTCAGTACGCCTGAAATTCGCTGATGTGTGTAGTGAGCCTGCTCCGACCCCACAATCCGCTTTCGGTGCCTAGCCCCCTTACTTCCAGAGCCCTCTGTCTCTGATCCCTGATCCCTGTTTCCCGACCCCTGCATTTGTCCAGCAACCCACAGCGCCTCCAGATTCGCCATCGTGCCGCCGGACGTCAGGTGCCCCAGGTATTCGCTCCACCCAAACATTCCGGCGATCTCGGCAACAGCCTCCATCTCCATCCTGGAACTGGCCCGCCCACCGTCGCGTGCATGGTTGTTGGGATTGATCGTCATCGCTAGCGCATACGCCGCCCGCGCCACCGGGTGTGGCGGCTTCAGCATTTGCCCGGCATACATCGGATGAAAATAGGGGTAATTGTCCCCTAGCCGCCGCGCAGTGTCGTCCAGCACCGCAGCCATCGCGTCTACGTCCGAGTCCGACTTGCGCTCCGGCCGGAATTGCGGCAGGTCGGCAAACTCCCGCGCCAGCATCTCTTGAGCGGCGGCCAGCAACTCGGAAACGCGATCATCACTCATGACAAACTTTCACCCTATCATAACGGGACGCCGTCGGTAACTCCTCCATTTTCAGTAACATTACCCGTATCCGAGTTTTGCCGGATCACAAGATCCAGCCAGGCAATTTCGCGAAGGATGGTACACTTAGCCCAGCGTTAGAGTGGAACCGGGCGTGAGCAGGCACCTCGCCCATAGCGTTTCGGGTTTCCGAACCGCCGATCCAAGCAAGATTCTGCCAGTGGTCGCTCCGATTCATCCAGCGCAATTCAATACCAGGAAACACGCAAAAATGGAACAAGGTACAGTGAAGTGGTTCAATGACGCGAAGGGCTTCGGCTTTATCTCGCGCCAGAACGGTGAAGATGTCTTCGTGCACTACTCTGCAATCACCTCCAGTGGTTTCAAGAGTCTCCAGGAAGGCCAAGCCGTGCAGTTCAACGTAGTCAAGGGACCCAAGGGCTGGCAAGCTTCGGACGTGCAGCCCCTGTAACCGCCGGATTCGGCAGAATCTTCGCGCAGAAGCAAGGGCTGGGAGCAATCCCGGCCCTTCGCTTTTCCACGCTGTCTACCGCCTTCGATCAGGGCTTCACGGACATCTCTGCGCTTCCTCTCGCCACGCCATCTCCCCCTCTCGTCACACTTTGCGAACCCGCTCCGTTCTCGCCACGTACATTCACGCGTGGAGGGAATCATGTCCCGTTCTCAATTGACTACGGCCGCCGTTCTGCTCTCAGGAGCGCTTTCGTTTGTCGCCGCTTCAGCTCAGGTTCAGGAACCTGCGCAGCAGCGCATAGATCTTGGCGTATACAAGCTCAACGTTGCCGAAGCTGGATCGGGCTCCCCCGTCGTCGTCTTCGTTTCGGGAATGGGCGAAGACCTCTACACCTGGCACGGTGTTCAGCCGCAGGTAGCCCAGTTTTCCAGCACCCTTTCTTACGACCGCGCCGGCCTGGGCAAGTCCGATCCCTCTTCGGCCGGCAAGTCGGTCGAGCGTATGACGACCGAACTGCACATGCTTCTCGCCGCCGCGAAAGTCCCACCGCCTTACGTCCTCGTCGGTCATTCTCTCGGCGGAGCTATCGTTCAGCTCTTTGCCTTTACCTATCCGGATGAGATCGCCGGCCTTGTCCTCGTCGACCCTGAAGACGGCAGACTCCTCGATCGCCTCCAGGCCCGCATGCCTGCCGATCAGTGGGACACCCGCCAGAAAATGCTCGATCAGATGCTGTCGCAGGCCAATCCTGCGCAGAAAGCCGAAATCGCCGAGTCGCGAGCCAGTGGAAAGGCCCTCGCAAAGGCGCTCCCTCTTCCAGCGGTACCCACCGTCCTCCTGACCGGCACGCTCAAGGACCCAAGCTTCCCCGGCAATCCCCTCGAGCAGGACCTCAAACTCGAACTCCAGAAAGAATTGCTCGCAACCATGCCCCGAGCACACCACATCCTCGTGCCCAATTCACGCCACTACATTCAGGAGGACGCTCCCACTCTTGTCATTGAAGCGATTCGTGACGTGGTAAATCAGGCCAACAAAGCGCACTCGCCCCGCGGAAAATCTGAGGCCCGGAACTAATCCTCCCCACTCAGCATGGCGAGATCGGGCCACCAGTACGCAACCTCCATCAGACGCGCTCCCCCGATTTCGATCACCCTGGAGTTCGCCAGCCGGCCGCCGCACTTTTCATAGAACATCCGGGAACGGTTCCGCTCCAGCACCCAAAGAGCCAGGCTCGCAAATCCCTTCTGCTGAAGTACAGAAGCCGCGCGTTTGAGCAGTGCCCGCCCAATCCCCCTGCCCTGAGCCTCCCGCAACAGATAAAGGGAATAAACCTCGGCATCCGCGCTCTCCACCGCCTCGCGATTCTTGCCCGCGTGCGCGAACCCCACCACCTCGCCCCGTTGCTCAGCCACCAGCACCACGGTGTCGCCGCACAACCACTCTTGCCACAGCTTCACCCGCAATGTCTCATCCAGTCCCGCCAGGTAGTCATCCGGCATGATCCCCGCATAGGTGGTGCGCCAGCTCTCGAAGTGCACGTGCGCAATGGCGATCGCATCCTCCGCCACCGCCGCTCGAATCGAGATCATGTCCGAACACTACCTCACCCTGAGAAGAACTAACACTTTCGTGGATGGGAACTCGGTTACCACTGATTACACAGCCGATTACAAACTGTGGATTGTTCAGCCAGTCTGCCGATAACACAATAGCCGGACGGGCCCAAATCCTTCAGGAGCTTCCAAATGAGTGCCATCCCGACATTTATCTGCTTCTTTCGTAACCTGCTCGCGCGGGAAGGTGGCCAGGACCTCGTCGAATACTCACTAGTCATGGCGATGGTCGCCCTGGGTTCGGTCACCGGCATGGGAGACCTTGCCACCGGCCTCAACACCGTCTTCTCCTCAATTGGCTCAACGCTCACCACAAACATCTAACAGCGATCGCAGTCGGAATTCTTCTTCACATACCGTTCGCCCATCTCACACTTCCGTCACTTGTTCTCGCGCACATGTACGCGTTTTCCACGCACACTCCGGATAGTATTGGTTTCAACAAGCACGCAAAACAAGTTTCAAGTGTCTAGCCTGTACGACCTCGTACGGAACGACCAGGGGGGTGGCTAGCCTCACGGGCCGAGTGCGACGATTACCACCCGGCCCGTGATCAATCCATTCTGATCCTGGCAAGGTTCTTCGCAGTCGTCAGACCCGGTCCTTTCAAGCCAATCCCATTACTTTAGGGTCTTCAACTGCGAGTACCTTCGATATTTCCGCTTTGCACCGATGCTAAACTTCGCTCCAGTACACCAGCAGAAGTAAGGAGAATTATGGATCCCTATCGCGTCGCCTACGAACAAGCCATGACGGAGCTGAACGAGATCACCCGGAAGTTCGATCTCCTTCGCATGCAGAAGACTCAGGTCGAAAACCTGATCAATGCATTCCGCCCACTGATCGAGAGCAACGATCAGACCGCCAACGCTATCGCAGGATAATCTTCGCATTCGCTCCAATGCATGCCGGCCCCGCGCCGGCTTCCTGTTGAGCGGAGCCGAAACATCCGCAGCTGTCTTTGGCACTCCGCAACCAAGAACTAGCCACGTTCCGAGACGGCAAGTAGCCCCACCCAACTCGGTCTATGCTCCATTCATTGCAGTTTCATCGCGATGAGTGGGTCTCGAAATACGCAGTCCACTCAGATTCGATCTCTACGTTTTGAGTCCAACGCGCAGGCTGAACACTGACCAGAGCTATCTTTGATTACCCAGCTGCGACTCCTCGAAATGCAGCAGCAGGTCTGCGGGGTCCTGATAAACCTCCATGCAGCCGGCATCGCGAAGATCATCACGCTTCCACCCGCCGCATGTCACTCCGATCACGCGGATTCCGATTTTGCAGGCCGCCTCGGCGTCGTAAGGAGTATCGCCAAACGCGACAGCCCGATCAGCGGACACGCCGACCTTCTTGAGCGCTACCGAAAAGATATCGGGCTCGGGCTTCGATTCCTTCGCGTCTGAAGCTGTTGCCTCTTCGTCTACGAGATCTTCAATGCCGATGATCCGTTTGTACGTCGCCACGTCTTCCTTGTCAGACGAGGTGGCGAGAACGATCTTCGTCCCGCTTTGTTTTACTCTCGCAAACAGCTCTCGCGACCTCGGGAAGCTGACAATCCTCGGCATGTAGTCCCGATGAAATACCTGCTTGCGAAATTCTTCAATCTCCTTCTTCAGCCGATCCCTGTCGCTCTCTTTCACGAAGACCGGAATAAGCTTGTCCCCGCCCTTGCCAATCTGACTCCAGGCCTCGTCCATGCGAACCTGGATCCCAAAGTGCTCAAACGTCCTGCGCCACGCCTCTGCATGCAGAGCGTTGCTGTCAACCAATGTTCCGTCAATATCGCTTAGAAGAACTTCAATCATCACTTCTCCAAACTTGGCGTGGTTAATACGCGAAATTCATCAGCATCTCAAGTCTTTGCCGCCAACGACCTACACTTAAGGATTCTCACGTTCATCGCGCACGGCTGCGCATCGTCTGAATCCAGCAGGCAGCGCAACAGCTGAGATGCCGTCAAGCCACAAGGGAGTTTGAAGACCAGGCGGGATACGGTCTGTACGGAGAGACCAAGGACCTTTAGAAGGTCACACTGTCTGCCCAGACGGAGCAGGGGCCTTGAAGGTCACAGTGTCTGTACGGAAGGACCAGAGGCCTTGGGGCCCATGAAACAGCGAAACCAGATTGAACTCTGGCCTTCAGGCCGGCCTGGACGCCTCAACCGTAGCCTTCGAAGTCGGATACGAAATTGTCAACAGTTCACCCGCGAATACAGCCGATTTTTTCGGCGAGCCGCCCATCCGACCTCAGGACACCACGACAAAGTCAAGCTGTTGAGATGAGCGCCATCAGCGCCGCCTGGAGCGCCGCTGCCCCCTGCCCCCTGTTCCTCACCCCGTATTCCGCAGCCCAGCCGAGATCCCGCTGATCGTCGCCGCAATCGCGCGGTTCACCTCCGGCGTATCCTCGCCCGCGCGCTTTCGCCGCAGCATATCCACCTGGATCAGGTGCATCGGATCCACATACGGATTCCGCAGCTTGATCGAATGCGCCAGCACCTGATTCGTCTCCAGCAGCTCTTTCTGATTCGTAACCGCCAGCACGGCGCGCTCCGTGCGACGAAACTCCTCCTCGCACATGTCGTAGATACGCTCACGCAATGCGGCGTCCTCCACCAGCTCCGAATACAACCGTGCCGTCGAAAGATCCACCTTGCCCAGCGCCATCTCCACGTTGCGAAGCAAGTCGATGAACAGCGGAAACTCCCGCGCCATCACGCGCAGCAAATCAATCGAGCCAGCTTTCTTTGTGAACTCCTCAATCGCAAATCCCACACCGAACCATGCCGGCACCAGCAACCGCGACTGCGTCCATCCAAACACCCACGGAATCGCTCGCAGATCCGACAGCTTCGGCGACTTGTTCCGCCGCGCCGGCCGCGACCCGATCTTCGCATGTTCCAGCTCGCCCACGGGCGTTGACTGCTCGAAGTACGTCACCACATCGGGGTTGTCGAGCACCTTCTCGCGGTAATACCCAAACGAAATTTCCGACAGCTCATCCAGCGCCGCTTCCCACTCCGGCTTCAATATCCCTGTGAAATGCCCTTCCGGATCGCGCGCATTCGGCCTGGCCAGCGCGTCCAGCGACGCCGCAATCATCAGCTCCAGATTGCGTTCCGCCAGCACCTCATCCGCGTATTTAAAATTCAGCACCTCACCCTGCTCCGTAATCCGCAACTGCCCCTCAAACGCATTCATCGGCTGCGCAAAAATCGCGCGATGCGTCGGCCCGCCGCCGCGTCCCACGGTCCCGCCGCGTCCGTGAAAGAGCCGCAGCTTCACGCCGCAGTCTCGCGCTACATCGTGCAGCCCGCGGTGCGCGCGGAAAATCTCCCACGTGCTGGTCAGCATCCCTCCGTCTTTATTCGAATCGGAATACCCCAGCATTACCTCCTGCCAGTTATCCCACGACGCCAGCAGCTTTTTGTAATCCGGCCTGCTCCACAACTCGCGGCAAACCTCTGGCGCCTCCCGCAAATCCTCAATCGACTCAAACAGCGGCACGGGCATCAATCCTGGGTCGCGCTTCGAGCCCTCCACCGTCACGCCGCCCAGCCGCGCCAGCCTCACCACCGCCAGCACATCCTCGACGCTCGAAGCACCGCTGATCACGTACTGCCGGATCACCTCTGGCGAGCAGCTCTCCTTCACCTCAGCCACTACCCTGAATGTCTCCAGTACGGACCGCGTATCTGCCGACATCTCCCCCGGCAGCACCGGCGCAATCGTATCGCTGATCGCCTCCTGCAGTGCCTCCGCATGAATCCGCGCATGCTGCCGGATATCCAGCGTATGCAGATGCAGCCCAAACGTCCGCACCTGCAATATCAGCGGATCGATCAATGTCCGCGCTATCCGCACTCCTGCATTAGCCGCCAGCGACGACCGCAGCACTTCCAGATCGTCCAGGAACTTGTCCACTGAGCAGTACTCGGGCAAAACCTGCGAGAGCTTTTGTTGTCCATGCGTCAACGTGTACGGCATCACCGGCATCATCGACGAATCATGCTTGCCGGTCAGTTCCAGCGTCCGCTGGATCCGCGCCTTCACGCAGATAATGAATCGCCGGTAGTACTCAAACTCATACTGCGCACCAAAGACCTGCGCCTCAGGCGTATGCACCAGCGCCACGTAGGCATCCAGCCGCTCGCGCAGCTCTTTGCTCGCCGGCCGTTGCTGCGCGCTCGTCGTCAACAGGTCGATAATCTCGTCCAACCGCGCCTGGTAGAAAAGCAGCAGGTGCCCGCGCGCCAGTTGAATCGCATCGCGCGTCACATCCGGCGTAACAAACGGATTGCCGTCGCGATCCCCGCCGATCCACGATCCAAACTTCAAAACCTGCGGCAACTCGTGCGGCTCGATCTCCAGCCCGTACGCCTCTCGCAGCGCCTCCGAAATCTCCCGATACAGCCCCGGCAGCGTCGCAAGAATCGAGACATCGTAGTAGTCGAGCCCCATTTTCACTTCGTCGTACACCGTCGGACGCCTCGACCTCACCTCATCGGTTTGCCACAGGCTTGTAATCTCCGCGCGGATCGCCTCCTCCAACCCCGCCAGTTCCTGCTCCGCCAGCGGTATCCGATCGAGCCTCGCCAGAAACTCTCCGATCCGGCGCCGCTTCGTCATCACCGTGCGTCGTGCCACTTCCGTCGGATGCGCCGTAAACACCGGCACAATCAGAATCCGTCGCAGCCAATCCATTGCCTCATCGGCCGTGATCCCCACGCGCCGCATCTCCGCCAGGGTGCCGATCAACGACCCGCGCTGTCTTCCCGCCTCGCCTGTCAGTTGCAGGGCAATCCGCCGCCGCTTGCGGTGATTCGTCTCCGCCAGGTTGATCAGCTCAAAATAGAACGCAAATGCCCGAGTCAGCAGAATGGCCCTCTCCGCCGCCAGCGAGTGCACCAGTTCCAACGCCTTGGCCCCGTGCCGCTCGGCCTCCTTGTCCTTGCCGCGCGCCTCGGCATCGCGTCGCCTGATCGTTCCCTGGCGCAGCGCTTCCACGTGTTCAAAAAGGTCCTCGCCCGCCTGCTCGCGCAACACCTCGCCAAGCAGCGTGCCCAGCGACCGCACATCGCGCCGCAGCGGAGCCTCCTTCAGCTCGCCCGAACGCGCCTCGAGTTCAGCCAGCCTCTGCGACCAGCTCTCAGGACTCCACAAAAGGGCCATCGTGTCTCAATTATCCCTTACGCGTGTCGAGGACAGGCAATCGCAGCCGTCTCGCGTCTGTCCGAATCCGCACAGCTGTTTTTGCATGGGAACAACAAAATCGGCGGAGTGCCCTCCGGTCCCGCGATCCAGCATTCAGCCGATTGACGTTAGTTAATCTGTCAGATGGATCGCAAATTGCTCCGCACAAGTCGACGATTCTCTCTCGAGCAATTCTTTCGCTCACGAGTCAAATAGAAGCAACTCTCGCCTTTGAATCCGCGAACGGTCAAATCGGCGAAATAGATAACTTGGAGTTCGAGTGCGTTCTTTCAATTGCTCATCTGCTTTTATTGCCATATTGTTTTTTCTGGCATTCGCAGTCATTGCGAATGCTCAGGTCACAAACCAACCGCCAGGGCAGGCAAAACCCTCCGCCGTCCCCCAGACTCCCGTGAAAACCCAGCCCGCCTCCCGCATCAAAGTGCCGCTCATCGACCACGGACTCACCCTCAGCGACTTCAAGAACATGGCCCCACGCCCCGATCTGCGCGAGCGCCTGGCCCACATCGATCACTTCATTCAGAACCAGCCCACCGATGGCGCGCCCGCCACGCAAAATACCGAAGTCTGGATCGCTCGCACCAAAACCGCTCTCTACCTCGTCTTCATCTGTTTCGATCGGCATCCCAGCCTCATCCGCTCCCACCTTGCCCGCCGCGAAAACATCCAGAAGGATGACTCCGTGTCCGTAATCCTCGACCCCTTTCAGGATCGCCAGCGCGGAGTCCGTTTCGAAGTCAACCCCTTTGGGGTGCAAGCCGACGCATCCTGGACCGAATCCGGCGGACCCGACTACAGCTACGACCAGGTCTGGAACTCCGATGGCCGTATCACCAGCAAAGGCTGGATGGCGCTCATCGCCCTCCCCTTCCGCAGCATCCGCTTCCCCGCCGCAGGTCGCGATTGGGGAGTGGTCTTCTGGCGCGAATTCCCACGCAACAGCGAAGCCGATTTCTGGCCCCGCGTCTCTGCCAGCGTCAGCGGAATCCTTAGCCAGCAAGGCGCTCTCCAGGGCATCGAAGGCGTCACCGGTTCCCACAACATCCAGCTCAATCCTTACGTCCTCGGCCAGAATGTTCACGCCCTTGAAACGCTGGATCCCAACAACCCGGCCTTCACCACCCGCCATGCCGAAGCCACCGCCGGCGGAGAAGCCAAAGCCGTTTGGCGAGACTCCATCGTCTTCGATGCCACCTTCAACCCCGATTTCAGCGACGTCGAAAGCGACCAGCCTCAATTCACCGTCGATCAGCGCTATCCCGTCTTCTTCCCGGAACTCCGCCCCTTCTTCCTTGAAAATGCCAGCTACTTCTCCACGCCCCTCACGCTTCTCTACACGCGCAACATCATCCGGCCCGACAGGGGGCTGCGCGTCACCGGCAAACTTGGACACACCAACCTCGGCCTGCTCGCCATCGACGACCGCCAGCCCGGCCGCACCATCCCTCCCGGCGATCCGCTCCACGACAACAAGGCGAACTTTTATGTAGGCCGGGTCTCGCAAGACATCGGCAACGGATCAAACTTCGGCCTGATGTACACGGACGAGGAATTCGGTGGAGGTTGGAACCGCATCGGCGGAGCCGACTTCACCTGGCGCGCCGACAAGCACTGGACGGTCCTCGCGCAAATGGTCGAAAGCTCCACTCGTCAGAGCAATTCGCTCAGCGCCGCCTCCATCTTCCCCGCAGGCTACAAGGCAGGACCAGCCGCCGACATCCAGGTCACGCGAAGCGGCCACGCCTTCAACATGTTCAATGAGTACCAGGACATCAGCAGAGGCTTCAACACTCTCACCGGCTTCATCCAGACCGCCAATATTCGCAGCAACCACACCCATGCCAACTACCAGTGGTATCCGAAGAAGAGCGTCGTCCAGAGCTTCGGCCTTGAACTGAACCAGCAGATCGCATTCGATCACCAGCACAACCGGGTCTACCGCTACACCAGCTTCGATCCCTTCTGGCTGCTTCCGCGCAGCATCGTGCTCGCGCCGCTCATCGGTGCGAACTCCGACACCGTCGGCCCTCAAAACGACTATCCTCTCGAAGCCAATCGCAACTTCACTGAGAATTACGGCGGATTCGTCGCCCGCGGCGAGCCCTGGTCGATCCTCAACTTCAACATCATCACAATCCGCGGCGCCAACGTGAACTACAATCCCGTCTCCGGTGCAACGCCTTTCCTTATGAAGCAGCAGACCGTGCGGGCGGTCTTCGGAATCAACCCCCTTCGCCAGCTCACTGCCGATAACGCCTGGCTATTCGACCGCGATCGCTCCGTCAGCGATGGCCAGCTCGTCTATGAAACCCAGGTCTTCCGCACCAAGCTCAACTACCAGTTCAC
>Ga0207695_10005181_pt1 | contig 17451 bp, 13 predicted proteins | sample KBSC54metaG_FD_184354 | JGI IMG/M metagenome (GOLD analysis project Ga0207695, IMG submission 184354) | Corn rhizosphere microbial communities from Kellogg Biological Station, Michigan, USA - KBS C5-4 metaG (SPAdes) (version 2) | ecosystem: Host-associated > Plants > Roots > Rhizosphere > Soil... | reverse complement strand
GCAACGCTGACGGATGGCGTCACGCACAACACCTTCGTGGTGAACTGGAGCAAGGGCCGCAGCAGTGTGGTCGGCCTGCCGGCCATCCCGGATCGCGCCTCCATCGTGTTCGACGATCCCAGCATCAACAGGCTCGACGGCAACGTCCAGGTGCCACTCGCGCGCGCCAAACAAATCGAGTTGCATGGGCGCATCGCCGACGGATCGCCAGCCGATCACCCAGTCATCGAGACCGTGCTCCAGGTCTCGCAAGGCAGCATCCAGGGCGTGCATCCGCTGCTTGCCGAGCCGTTCGAAGCGGACACGCGTGCGAAGATCACGGGCCTCTCGGATCTCACGCCAAAACCGTGGCCGCAGCGCTTCCGCGAGATCCAGGCCGCCGGCGGTCATATCGAGATCGTGCAGTCGCGGATCCAGCAGGGCGAGATGATCGCGGTCGCAGCCGGTACGCTGGGTCTCTCGGCCAATGGCCGACTGGACGGCGAATTGCAGATGACTGTGACCGGCCTCGAGCGCGTGATCCCGGCGCTCGGCATCGAGAAAATGCTGGAGGAGGGCGTGCCGCAGGCCACGCTCGACCGCGTCGCGCCCGGCGTGAAGTCGCAGGACCTCAACAATCTGTTCGGCGCGCTCGACCGCGCCGTCCCTGGCCTCGGCAAGGTGATCAAGCAGAATGCCAATGCCGGCGTTGCCGTCGGCATCAATTCGATCGGCACCGAGACCACGCTCGAGGGCAGGAAGGCCCGCACCTTCCCGCTGAAATTCGCCGACGGTGCCGTGCTGCTCGGCCCGTTCAAGGTCGGCCAGATCCCGCCGCTGTATTGATCCGCGGTCACGGCGCCTTCGCGCTATCGTGATGACGCGGCGGCTTCGCATCGGGAATGCGGAGCCGCAATGCTCGATCTCTCTCCCTGTCGGCCGCACAACATGGCGGTCTGCCCAGGCAAGAGAGATATTATGATCAAAACAAAAACGTTCGTTGTCGGCATTGCCGTCACAGCCGTGTTCGCGACGCCTGCGTTCGCGCAGTGGCAGTCGCACGAGCCGGCCGCTTTCGATCGCAATCTCGCAAGCCCAGCAACACGCGATTTCATCGCCACCGCGCCTTCTGTGAAATCACCGCGCCCCACGGTGATCCGCGCGACCAAGGGCAAATAGCCGCCATCCCCCTTGAGACGTTGCGCGTCGCGGAGTTGGGCCCGGCCATGTCCCGGTCGGGCCCAATGCGCGTTCGTCAGGCGCGCAGCAATCGCGCGCGTGCGGATCGGGGAAGCCACGAAAATATTCCAAACAGGATCGTCAGGAAAACGTGATGCAGAAGATGCACGGGCCAGCGAATAACCGCAGCCGCATTCAAATCACTCCACACCAGGGAAGCATGCACGCGCCGGGGGCGCAATCAACAGAACCTGCTTCCCAAGTGGAGGGAGGCTTACGTGCGGATCATCAATTACGGACTGATGCTGGGACTACTCGCTGCCTGTTCGGGACAGGTGCGTGCCGACGACAATGTCTCGACCGAAATCCAGGCGCTGAAGGCCAAACTGAAAGAGCTGCAGCAGAAGGTGGATTCGGAGGCGCGTAAGACGCGTCAGGTCGAAGCTGCGCAGTCGAAGGCCCTGCCGATGCCGGCCACCTACAAGGCGCTGCCCGTCGATGCCTGTGCGTCAGCGTCGGGCAAGATCTGCTACAAGGGCATCACACTGACATTTGGAGGCTGGGTCGATCTCACCGGCATCTATCGGTCACGCAACATCGCTTCGGACACGGGCTCGGTCTACAATTTCATTCCCTACCAGCAGGCCCACAATTTCTATATTCCGGAGACGCGGTTCTCCGCGCGGCAGAGCCGGTTCTCGGTGCTCGCAGAAGGCAACGTCAATCCCGACACGCATCTCGCCGGCTACGGCGAAATCGACTTCGAGGGCGCGGCGCAGACGGCGAGCTCGGTTGCGACCAACTCGTTCAATCCGCGGATGCGGCAGCTCAGCCTCGAGCTCGATCGAACCGATCTCGGCCTGCACGTCCTGGCCGGCCAATCCTGGTCGTTGAATGCACCGACCAAGTCGGGCATCGATCCTCGCGGCATCGACGCACCCGGCGTGATCGACTTTGAATCTGTTCCGGGACTTTTGGCGGCACGGCAGCCGGGTCTTCGCGTCTGGCAGGATATCGGACCCGAGTTCAAGATTGCGGCGTCGGTCGAAAATCCTCAGACGGCGTTCTTCGGCGGCAATACGCCGACGGTCGGCACGCCCGCGGTCGGCCCGCAAGGCGTGCTCAACCCGAACCTCCAGGTCAATCTGACCGGGCCGGGCGGCAGCTTCTTCAACAACCTCAACAATGTCAGCTTGAACCAGGTGCCTGATTTCACCGCGAAGGCGGCGTGGGATCCGCGGCTCGGGCCCTACAAGCTGCATGTCGAAGCGTGGGCGCTCTATCGTCAGCTGTTCGATCGCTTCAATGGCGCCAACCACACCTACGACACCGGCAGCTTCGGCGGTCACATCTTTGCGGAGCTGATTCCAAAGACCCTCGATCTTCAGCTCTATGGCGCGCATGGCGTGCTCGGGCGCTTCACGGCGACGCCGTTCCCCGATGCGGCGGTGGCGCAGGACGGCACCGTGCTGCCGTTGACGATCACAGCGGCCGCAATCGGCCTGATCTGGCACGCAACGTCGAGCCTCGACGTCTACAGCTATGCGGGTCTCGAAAAGGCCAAGGCCAATTTTGCCAATGTCGGGACCACTCCGTTCGGCTACGGCAATCCGCTCTACAACAATACCGGGTGCTTCACCGAGAACACGCCGGCTGCGACCTGTAACGGCAACACCAGGGAAGTCCGGCAGGTCACCGCCGGCATCTACGACACCATCTACCAGGGCAATTACGGCACGCTCAAAGCCGGCGTGCAGTATTCCTATACACAGCGCCTTGCCTTCGATGGAGTCGGTGGTGCGCCCAAGACTGACGACAACATCGTCATGACGCAGATCCGCTACTACCCGTTCTAACTCTTAGAGGACGGCAATTGTCCGGCGGTGTTCTCATCCTTCGGCTCGCGCAAATCGTCGCCAGGCTTGGTCTGGCGATGACGGGTGCGGTCGGCGCCACCTTCGTTGCCGCATTGCTGATGCGGGTCGAACTGCCCTGGTTCGGCACCGTCGAATTCACGGTCCTGCTGATCGTGCTTGGAATGATAGGCGCCTATCTCGGGATCGACATCCCGCGCTGGCCGCTTCTCCAGGCAGGCCCGGCGCATCGATCGCCGGTGATCGGTCTTGCCAGCGCGACCGGCACATTCCTCGCGGCCGGAGCGGGCCTGCTTGCGCTCTACGCCTTCGTGCTCGATGAAACGTCCGATCCCGCCGGGAATCTCCTGTTCGGTGCGACCTGGATGCTGGGCGTGTGCATGCAGATCGGCGCCGGTCTTGCCGGCCGGCGCCGCATCGCTCAGGCCAAGGACAGCGGTTAGCTGGATTTCTTGTCGAGCTGTCCGTGCTGGCGGCCGAAGTCCGCGGCAGCCGAGTCCTGACCGATCTCGACGATACCGCGGCGGATGGCGCGGGTGCGGGTGAAATGGTCGAACAGCGCTTCGCCATCGCCACGGCGGATCGCGCGGGTGAGCTTGGCGAGGTCCTCGGTGAAGGTGCCGAGCATCTCCAGCACGGCGTCCTTGTTGGCGAGGAAGACGTCGCGCCACATCGTCGGATCGGACGCCGCGATGCGCGTGAAGTCGCGGAAGCCGCCGGCCGAGAACTTGATGACTTCCGATTCCGTCACCTGCTGCAGCTCGTCGGCGGTGCCGACGATGGTGTAGGCGATCAGATGCGGCAGATGGCTGGTGATCGCGAGCACGAGATCATGATGATCCGGCGTCATCACCTCGACCTTGGCGCCCATCGCCGCCCAGAACGCGCGCAAATGCGCGGTGGCATCAGGGTCGGTGCCTTCCGGCGGGGTGAGAATACACCAACGGTTGATGAAGAGCTCGGCGAAGCCGGAATCAGGGCCCGAATGCTCGGTGCCCGCGACCGGGTGCGCCGGCACGAAATGCACGGTCTTCGGCAGATGCGGCGCCATGTCCTTGACCACCGCGCCCTTGACCGAGCCGACGTCGGAGATGACGGCGCCGGGCTTGAGATGCGCAGCGATCTCCTGCGCCACCGGGCCACAGGCGCCGACGGGAATGCAGAGGATGACGAGATCGGCATCCTCTACCGCTTCCACATTGGTCGCCACGACCCGGTCGACGATCCCGAGCTCGAGCACGCGCGCGCGCGTTTTCTCCGAGCGCGCGGTGGTGACGATCTCGCCAGCCAGGCCTTGAAGTTTCGCGGCGCGCGCGATCGAGCCACCGATCAGGCCGAAGCCGATCAGGGCGACGCGCTTGAAGTGCGGGTCCACGCTCATTTGCCGGCCATGAAATCGCGCAAGCCATCGACGACGAGGCGGTTGGCCTCCTCGGTGCCGATGGTCATGCGCAGCTGATGATGCAGGCCATAGTTCTTCAACGCGCGCAGCACGAGGCCACGCTTGGTGAGGAAGGCATCGGCTGCATCAGACGTCTTGCCGGTTTCCGGGAAGTGGATCAGCACGAAATTGGCGACGCCGGGCGTCACCTTCAGCCCGAGCTTGGTGATCTCCTCGGTGAGCCAGTTACGCCAGGTCTCGGTGAACTGCTTCGACGTCGCCTGGTGCGCGCTGTCCTCGATCGCGGCCACCGCGGCGTACATCGCCGGCGTCGACACGTTGAAGGGGCCGCGGATGCGGTTGACGGCGTCGATGATGTGCTCGGGGCCGAACATCCAGCCGATGCGCAGCGCCGCCAGACCGTGGATCTTCGAGAAGGTGTGCGTCACCACGGTATTCTCGGTGGTGGCAACGAGCTCGATTCCCATCTCGTAATCGTTGCGCGAGACATAATCGCAATAGGCGGCGTCCAGCACCAGCAGCACGTGCGAGGGGAGACCAGCGCGCAGGCGCTTGACCTCGTCGAACGGGATGTAGGTGCCGGTCGGGTTATTCGGGTTGGCGAGCCAGACCAGCTTCGTCTTCGGCGTCACCGCCTTGAGGATGGCGTCGACGTCGCAAGTCAGGTTCTTCTCGGCCGCGACCACGTTCCTGGCGCCGACCGCCATGGTCGCGATGGGGTAGACCAGGAAGCCGTGCGTGGTCGAGATCGCCTCGTCGCCGTGGCTGAGATAAGTGTGAGCGAGCAAATTGAGGATCTCGTCCGAGCCGGCGCCGCAGATGATGCGGTTCGGATCGAGCCCGTAATGGCGGCCGATCGCCTCGCGCAGCACGCGCGAGGTTCCTTCCGGGTAGTCTTCCAGATGATCCGCAACGTGCTTGAAGGCCTCGATCGCCTTGGGCGAGGGTCCGAACGGCGTCTCGTTGGCCGAGAGCTTGAACACCTTGCGGCCCGGCTCCGCGACCGGGCTCTTGCCGGGCGTGTAGGGCGCAATATCGAGAATGCCGGGATTCGGCACGGGGCGGGACATCTTCAACTCCGGAGTAACTTAAGCGGTTCGCGATCTACGATTTCGACCCGGTCGGGGGCATCGTATAGCGCGTTGCATGGCTGCCGACGAGGGCCGTGGAGCGAACCGAGGCCCCCGCTTCGATCAGGGCGGCCCTGATTTTGTCGATGCTGGTCGCGCTCGTGACCGACACCAAAAGCGCCGCGCCGTCGAAGGCGGTATCAGGCACTGCCACGATCTCGGCGAGCGGCGAGAGCGCCCGCGCGACCTCGGCGTTCCACCCTGACACGCGCACGCTGAAGGTCTCGACCTCCGTCACCACGGCGCTGTCGGCGACGCGCGAAACCGCGAACACGGGCAGCGCCGCCGGATGATCGGCGCGCTCGACGAAAGGCATCCGCGCAATGATCTTCGGTGCGCCGTCTGCTTCCAGCCCCAGCCACCACGGCGTGCGGCTGGAGGTCGCCGAGACCAGCGCCAGATCGCCCTTGGAGTTCGCCACCGCCTCAACCGCGGCCTGCGCGCTGAAATGCGCGACATAGGGAACCGTGAAGCCGAAATGGAAGCGCACGGAATCGCGCATTGCCGGCTCGCTCACCGAGACGTCGGCATGCACGGAGAACGGCGCCTGGACATAGGTGAAGGTCGAGATGATGACGCGCCAGATGCTCTCGACCGTGTCGAGTGGCAGGATGCCGCGATGGCGCTGCACGATGTCGCGCATCATCGAGGCTTCGCGCGCCGGGCGGAACGCCGAGCCGACCTCCTGGGTCTGCTTCACCTGGATCAGGCGATCGATGATGTCGCCGCGCTGCATCAACAGGCGGTGCATGCCCTCGTCGATCGCGTCGATCTCCTTGCGCAATTCCTGGAGCGATGGTGGCGCGGGCGGTCGTTGGGACATATCTGCAAGGAGCTGTTGTGGGGCTGAGATTGAGGTTCTGATTAGGCAGGATGGGCGGCGAAAGCAAAGAGAAATGACGGCCTGTCGTGCTGCCCGCAGCAAGCCGATTTTGGCTAATCCGGACCGCGACTTGACGAAATCAGCCCAAGCCGGTAGGTTTTTGCCTGTTCCGTGGTCATTTGAGCCGGCCGGCTTGCAGCCACGTTAAAAAACTCGCTAAACAGGCCGGGGACGCTTTCGATCCCGGCCGAACCTATCGTTCAGGCCGGGTTTTTTATGGCCTGATGTCAGTGGCGATCTGAAGTCCGATCGCAAACGAGGTCGATGGTCAGAGATGGTTGGCGTCATGTCCGTACCCAGTCCCGCGATCAGTGCCGACGACCGGTCGCATGAGGTCGATCATCCGAGTTCAGAGGTGGCGCAGTTCGGCGCCGACCAGCCGCTGCGGCTCGACTGCGGCATCGATCTCACCCCGTTCCAGATCGCCTATAAGACCTATGGCGAGCTCAACGCCGATCGCTCTAACGCCGTGCTGATCTGCCATGCGCTGACCGGCGATCAGCATGTCGCAAATGTGCATCCGGTCACCGGCAAGTCCGGCTGGTGGGACACCCTGGTCGGTTCCGGTCGTCCGCTCGATCCCGGCAAGTACTTCATCATTTGCTCCAACGTGATCGGCGGTTGCATGGGCTCGACCGGCCCGGCCTCGATCAATCCCGCAACCGGTAAGGTGTGGGGCCTGGATTTCCCCGTCATCACCATCCCCGACATGGTGCGCGCGCAGGCGATGCTGATCGACCGCCTCGGTATCGATACGCTGTTTGCCGTCGTCGGCGGCTCGATGGGCGGCATGCAGGTGCTGCAATGGACTGCGGCGTACCCGAAGCGCGTCTATTCGGCGCTCGCGATTGCCTGCTCGACGCGGCACTCGGCGCAGAATATCGCCTTCCACGAGCTCGGTCGTCAGGCCGTGATGGCCGATCCCGACTGGCACAATGGCGCCTACGCCGATCAGGGCATCCATCCGCATCGCGGCCTCGCGGTCGCACGCATGGCCGCCCACATCACCTATCTCTCCGACGCCGCACTGCATCGCAAGTTTGGCCGGCGCATGCAGGACCGCGAACTGCCGACCTTCTCGTTCGACGCCGACTTCCAGGTGGAGTCCTATCTGCGCTATCAGGGCTCGTCCTTTGTCGAGCGCTTCGACGCCAACTCCTATCTCTATCTGACCCGCGCGATGGATTATTTCGACATCGCCGGCGACCATGACGGTGTGCTGGCGAAGGCATTCGCCGAGATCGAGACGCGCTTCTGCGTGGTCTCCTTCACCAGCGACTGGCTGTTCCCGACCTCGGAATCGCGCGCGCTGGTGCACGCGCTGAACGCCTCGAGCGCGCGGGTGTCGTTCGCCGAGATCGAGACCGATCGCGGTCATGACGCCTTCCTGCTCGACGTCCCCGAATTTCTCGATATTTCCCGCGCCTTTCTGCAATCGGCAGGCAAGGCGCGCGGGCTCACCAGCAAGAATGACTGACGAGGACGGCGAGCAATGTCTGTACAGGAAGTGCTGCCGCTGAACGGCCTTGCGTCTGAATCGTCCGGCCAGTTTCGCGCCGACCATCTGCTGGTCGCCGAGATGGTCAAGCCCGGATCGAAAGTGCTCGACGTCGGCTGCGGCGACGGCGACCTGCTCCAGCTGCTGGAGACCCGCGGCATCGACGGCCGCGGCATCGAGCTGTCGCGCGAGGGTGTCAACCGCTGCGTGGCGAAAGGTCTCGCGGTGGTGCAAGGCGATGCCGATACCGACCTCGTCAATTATCCCGATGACGCTTTCGACTACGTGATCCTGTCGCAGACGCTGCAGGCGACGCGGCAGCCCAAGGTCGTGCTCGAGAACCTCCTGCGCATCGGACGTCGCGCCATTGTCTCGTTCCCGAACTTCGGCTTCTGGCGGATGCGCCTGCAGCTCCTGGTCGGCGGCCACATGCCGCGCACGGAGAATCTGCCGGCGAGCTGGTACGACACCGCCAACATCCATTTCTGCACCATCAAGGATTTCGTCGAGCTCTGCGACGCCATCGGCGTCAAGATGGAGCGCGCGGAAGCGCTCGATCTCTACGGCCGCCCGCTGCGGCTGCGCTTGCCGTGGTGGGTGTGGAATCTGTTCGGCGAGCAGGGCGTGTTTCTGCTGAGCCGCGGGCAGGGGAAGTAGCTTCTCGTCATTGCTTCGCTACGCGCGCAATGACGGAGTGCGTGGCGGCGCCGTCGCTCTAATGCGCCGCGAGCGACCTCGGATCGCGCACCGGCCAGCGGCCGGCCTCCACCAGCGTCACGAACCGCTCGACACTTTCATTGAACAGCGCGGGCTCTTCGAGATTCAGCACGTGGCCCGACTTCGGAAACATCGCGAGGCCCGCCGCAGGCAGATGTTTCTTCAGGAACAGGCTCGCCCCGATGCAGGGGGCGTCCTCGTCGCCGCAGATAATCAGCGCCGGCGTCACCACGCTCTTGATCGCATCTGCCAGCGTGTAGATCGAGGGACGGCCGCCCTGGAAGCCGCGCATCGTATTCGCCGATCCTTTGGAATTGTGCCGTGCCAGTGCGGCGTAGAAATCGGCGTGGCCGCGCGGGTCTTTCGCCAGGAAGGGAATCCGGCTCGGTGCCTCGCGCGTGACCTTCGCGACTTCGGCTGCGCCCAGCGTCTCGAATTGCTCGGCATTGGCGCGACACTGTTTGCGCCAGGCGTCGAGGTTCTCGAGCTCCGAGCCCGAGCCGACACCGGCGAGCGTCATCGACAGCGCGCGCTGCGGCGCGTTCAGTCCGATCTGCAACGACGAATAGGCGCCCATCGAGAGGCCGACGAGATGCGCCCGCTCGATTCTGAGATGATCGAGCACCGCGAGAGCGTCAGTGTAGAAGTGCTTGTAGGTGTAGACCTCGCCTGCGGGAACATCAGATGGCGTGTAGCCGCGCGCGGAATAGGTGATGCAGCGGTGACCCCGCGAGAAGTAACGCATCTGCGGCTCCCAATTGGTGTAGTCGGCCGCAAACTCGTGCAGAAAAATAATCGGCGTTCCCTGACCCGCTTCTTCGAAATAGATGCGGACGTCATCCCAGGTCGTGGCGTGGGGCATTAACTGTTTCCCTCTCTGCAAGCCGTGCGTTCAGGATCGCAGTTAATGCAGATGTCCGCAATGAGGCAGCCTGACATCAGCATTGCCGCAAGATCATCGCAGCTATTCGCCGGCGCGGCGTCTTTTTCTCGCCACATCGGGCGGCTTAACGGCCTTATCGATGTCGGCCGCCGCACGGGCCGATTTGGGAAGTGGGGGTGTCAACGAAGGATGAAGTATGTTCGAGTTGTTTGCGTCTCGCCTGTCGCGTTGTGTTGTCGCGCTGGCGTTCTTCTTCGCGGTGATTGCCGCGTTCGTTTCTCCGGCCTCGGCGCGGCCGCATCATCGTCATAGCGCAGAGCGGCACGCTTACGTGCATCACGCCAGCAGATATCATCATTACCGACACCACTCCCGCAGTTCGAACTTCGAGCGCAGCGCGGCGGCGTTGCAGGCGAGTGAATTCGCCAACACGCAGGCCAGCTATGATCCGAATGCCAATGCCGGCGCCGGCATCAGCGCTGGCTTCGGTGGTGGAACGGGTCTCGTCTCCGAGGCGCGTCGCTATATCGGCGGCAATCCGACCGGGCGCGGCAGCCTGTGGTGTGCGCGCTTCATGAACATGGTGCTGCAGAAGACCGGCCATCAGGGCACCGGCTCCGACATGGCGAACTCGTTCGCGCATTACGGCACGCGCGTCTCCGGCCCGCAGGTCGGCGCCATCGCGGTGATGTCGCGTGGCGGCCGCGGCGGTCATGTCGGCATCATCACCGGCATCGACGCGCAGGGAAATCCGATCATGATCTCCGGCAACAACGGCAACCGCGTCCGCGAAGCACCGATCTCGCGCGGCCGGATCTATGCGTATGTGATGCCGAACTGATGGAGTGACGGTGCCGTAGGGTGGGCAAAGCGAAGCGTGCCCACCACCTGTTGCCGTCGCGATGAGTGGTGGGCACGGCGCTTCGCGCCTCTGCCCACCCTACGGCAGCGTAGCTCGTTCAGACCAGCTTCGGCTCTTCCACCGCGACCGCATCACCGACGCCGATCTCGCCGTCGGCGATGACCTCGGCATAGATGCCGCAGTCCATGTGGCCGAGATTTCGCGACAGCGTCGGCGGGATCTCGAGATCGCGCAGAGCGGTCTTGGGGTCGACGTTGACGGCCGGGCAGCGGACGATGCGCTTGACCACTTTCAGCCGGGCTTGCCCGATCGCGAGCGTCTGGCCGAGGAGGTCGAGCTCGGACCAGGCCGGCCAGCCCATCACATAGAGATTGCCGCGGAAGCGCAGAGGATTGACGGCAGCGCCGCCGAGCATGGTCTCGATGGCACGGACGCTCTCGATGTTGATGATTGAGACCACCTTGCGGGCGACGTCGGAAAAGCTGTGGTCGCGGCCGGACAGCACCTTGGGCGGCCCCTTCAGCTCCGGCTGAAAATTCTGCGTGAAATAGCCCTCGATCGCGGCGCGCCCGGCTGATGTCTCGAGATCGCCGCTGGCGACGATCTGGCCGTCCTTGCGGATGGTCAGGCTGTTGGTCGCGTCCTCGAAGCGGCTGTCGAGGGACGCCAGCCGCTCATTGCGCGCCAGCATCAGGAACTGAATTTTCGGCTTCCACTCGGGGGCCTCGGGGTCGAACCCACTCGGGCCGTTCTCGATGGCGTAGCGGCGGTCGGCGGGAAGCGTCTGGCCGGCCCGCAGGGGAACCCGGGGCAGGGATTCCGGCGTCAGGCCCTTGATCGGGTAGCGGTAAAGTCCGGTGATTTCGGCGGTCTGGCTTGATGACTTTGCGCTGAAGTTCATGGGCCTACTTAGAGGATTCTGACCATGCTCGCCAAGCCGGCCGATCAGCGCACGAAATTGTGAACTCGCCTCTTCCGATCCGAGGGCACGCTTCCCACATCTGGGTCAGGCCGGCGCTAACGTCGGTTGATAACGACCGCTTGTAGCGTTGAGGAACGTCAACGCAGCAAGCGGAAACCCAATGAAGATGCCGTTTGGGGTGCCTTAGAGGGCCCCAGGGGCAGGCCGAGGGACAAAAAAGACCATGAATATCGAGAAATATACCGAACGCTCCAGGGGCTTCGTCCAGTCCGCGCAGTCGCTTGCGGTGCGCGAGGGGCATCAGCAGTTTTCCACCCTGCACGTGCTGAAAGTTCTGCTGGATGACAATGAGGGACTCGCTTCCGGTCTAATCGACCGCGCCGGCGGCAATTCCCGTGCAATCCTGAAGGCGACCGAGGATGCTCTCGGCAAGGTGCCGAAAGTTTCTGGCGGCGGTGCGGGCCAGATTTATCTTGCGCCTGAGCTCGCCCGCACCTTCGACGCCGCCGAAAAGGCCGGCGAGAAGGCCGGCGACAGCTTTGTCACCGTCGAGCGGCTGCTGCTCGGCCTCACGCTGGAGAAGACCAGCGAGGCCGGCGCAATCCTCGCCAAGGGCGGTGTCACCCCGCAAAATCTCAACGCTGCGATCGAAGCGCTGCGCAAGGGCCGCACCGCGGATTCCGCGACGGCCGAGAACGCTTATGACGCGTTGAAGAAATATGCCCGCGACCTGACCCAGGCTGCGCGCGACGGCAAGCTCGATCCGGTCATCGGCCGCGACGAGGAAATCCGTCGCACCATCCAGGTGCTGTCGCGCCGGACCAAGAACAATCCCGTCCTGATCGGTGAGCCCGGCGTCGGCAAGACAGCCATTGCCGAAGGCCTGGCGCTGCGCATCGTTAACGGCGACGTACCCGAGAGCCTGCAGGACAAGAAGCTGCTGTCGCTCGATCTGGGCGCGCTGATTGCCGGTGCAAAATACCGCGGCGAGTTCGAGGAGCGGCTGAAGGCCGTACTCCAGGAAGTCACCGCGAGCGACGGCAATTTCATCCTGTTCATCGACGAGATGCACACGCTGATCGGCGCGGGCAAGGGCGACGGCGCGATGGATGCGTCCAACCTGCTCAAGCCCGCGCTCGCGCGCGGCGAGCTGCATTGCATCGGCGCGACGACGCTCGACGAGTATCGCAAGCATGTCGAGAAGGATGCGGCGCTGGCGCGGCGTTTCCAGCCGATCTTCGTCAGCGAGCCCTCGGTCGAGGACACGATCTCGATCCTGCGCGGGTTGAAGGACAAGTACGAGCAGCACCACGGCGTGCGGATCACCGATTCCGCGCTCGTGGCGGCGACGACGCTGTCCAACCGCTACATCACCGACCGCTTCCTGCCGGACAAGGCGATCGACCTCATGGACGAGGCCGCGGCGCGGCTGAAGATGCAGGTCGATTCCAAGCCGGAGGAGCTGGATTCGCTCGACCGTGAGATCATCCGGCTCAAGATCGAGCAGGAAGCGCTCAAGAAGGAAAGCGACCTCGGCTCCAAGTCCCGTCTCGAGACGCTCCAGAAAGAGCTCGCCGAGCTGGAGGAGAAGTCTGCGGCGCTGACGGCGCGCTGGAGCGCCGAGAAGAACAAGCTCTCCAACGCCCAGAAGCTGAAGTCGGAGCTCGACGCCTTGCGCGTTGATCTCGCCGACGCGCAGCGGCGCGGCGAGTTCCAGAAGGCGGGCGAGCTGGCTTATGGCCGGATCCCGCAGCTCGAGAGGCAGCTCGCCGATATCGAGGCGCGTGAAGGCTCAGGCGAGATGATGGAGGAGGCGGTGACCGCCAACCACATCGCGCAGGTGGTCTCGCGCTGGACCGGCGTGCCCGTCGACAAGATGCTGGAGGGCGAGAAAGAGAAGCTCCTGAAGATGGAGGAGCAACTCGGGCAGCGCGTCGTCGGCCAGGCCGAGGCCGTGCGTGCGGTCGCAACCGCCGTGCGCCGCTCGCGCGCAGGCCTGCAGGACCCGCACCGGCCGACCGGCTCGTTCATGTTCTTGGGGCCGACCGGTGTTGGCAAGACCGAACTGACCAAGGCGCTCGCCGAGTATCTGTTCAACGACGAGACCGCGATGGTTCGCCTCGACATGTCCGAGTACATGGAGAAGCACTCGGTCTCGCGGCTGATCGGCGCGCCTCCGGGCTATGTCGGTTATGACGAGGGTGGCGCGCTCACCGAAGCGGTGCGGCGTCGGCCTTATCAAGTGGTGTTGTTCGACGAGATCGAGAAAGCGCATCCCGACGTCTTCAACGTCCTGTTGCAGGTGCTCGACGACGGCCGGCTGACCGATGGCCAGGGACGTACCGTCGATTTCCGCAACACGCTGATCATCATGACCTCGAACCTCGGTTCGGAATATCTGGTGAATCAACCCGAGGGCGAAGACACGTCAGCCGTGCGTGAGCAGGTGATGGGCATGGTGCGCGGACATTTCCGCCCCGAGTTCCTGAACCGCGTCGACGAGATCATCCTGTTCCATCGCCTGCAGCGCAGCGAAATGGGCCGGATCGTCGAGATCCAGTTCGCGCGGCTGCAGAAGCTGCTGACCGATCGCAAGATCGTGCTGACGCTCGATGTCGCGGGGCGCGACTGGCTTGCCGCCAAGGGTTGGGATCCCGCCTATGGCGCCCGGCCGCTGAAGCGGGTGATCCAGCGCTACCTGCAGGATCCGCTCGCCGAGATGATCCTGGGCGGCGACGTCAGGGACGGCGATCATGTTGCGATCTCGTCGGCAGGAAACGTGCTGACCTTCAACGGCAAGGCGTCGCAGACCGCGGAGATCACGCAGTTCGAGACGCCTGCGTCGAAGCGGAAGCTGAACTGAGCGTAGCTCACGTCAAAACGAAAAAGCCCCGGCGAGGATGTCCTCTCCGGGGCTTTTTTTGTCGTCGGGGGTCCGAAGATCAGCGATTGCTCACCTGCAACGGCCCGCCCGTCGCGTCCGACATCCGCGCGATGGCGCCGTTGCGGCCGCTCATCATGCCGTCGAGGCGGTCGCGCTCTTTCTCGAAGCCCGCGAGCATCGGTCCCTCCAGTGAACGGCCGCGCGGCAGTTTCACGCGCATCGGGTCGACGAAGCGACCGTTGACGAGGATTTCGTAGTGAACGTGGGGACCGGTCGACTGGCCGGTCGAGCCGACGAAGCCGATGACCTGACCCTGACGCACCTTCTTGCCGGGCTCCATGCCCTTGGCGAAGGCCGACATGTGGCCGTAGGCCGTCTCGTAACCGTTGTTGTGCTTGATGCGGACGTATTTGCCGTAGCCGCCCTCGAGCTGGGCCTTCTCGATCACGCCGTTGCCGGCGGCGAAAATCGGCGTGCCGTAGGCGGTGGCCCAGTCGACGCCGGTGTGCATCTTCACGTAGCCGAGGATCGGATGGCGGCGGCCGCCGAAGCCGGAGCGCATGATGGCGCTGTTGACGGGCTTGCGGACCAGGAACTTTTTCGCGCTCTTGCCGGTCTCGTCGTAGTAGTCGACGACGCCGTCGTCGGGGCTCAAATAGCGATAATATTTCTTGGTTTCGCCGCCGACCGTGAGCGAGGCGAACAGCACTTCGCTCTTGTCGACCGCCGCCGAGCCTTCGTCTTCACCCGCATAGAACACGTCGAACGAGTCGCCCGGCGCGACCTTGCGCTGGAAATCGACGTCGTAAGAGTAGATCTTGATCATGTCGTCGATGACCGGCATCGGCACTTTGTTGCGCATCGCGGTCTCGTAGATGCTCTGGTAGAGCCGCACGCCGCTGCCGTCATCATCGTCATCGTCGTCGCTGGTGGTGTTGGCCGTGGCGTCGGCGACGGTGTTCATGCTGGAAACGTCGACCGCGACGTATTTGCCGAGATCGGACAGCGCCGCGATCGCCTCGACCATGGTGTCGTTGGCGACGACGACGCGGTAGGGCTGCAGCCTTGCGCCGGGGCTTGCGGGCGCCATCAGGATGCGAAGCTTTTCGCCGTCCTTCAGGCCGCCGTCGCGGCCGCGGGGGCCGAGCGTTGCGGCAATCGATTTGATTTCGTCAGGCGTGGCACCGAGATCGCGCAGCACGGAGGAGACCGAATCGCCCTTCTTGACGGCGTGAACGCGCTCGCCGTTGGGATTGCCGCCGGTGATCTGCTCTTTGGTCTTCGGCAGCAGCGTGACGTTTTCCGGCACCACGCGCGTCTCGAAGCCCGCGTACGGATCGGACGGCGAGGCTTCGGTGGCGTAGGCCATCTTCATCTCGGACGAGCCCGTCGCGCCGGAGACATCGGCGGTCGCATTGGCGAGGGAAGCGTAGCGCACCCCGCCATTGCCCCGCCAATTGGCGGCATCGCGCACCCGCATCAGGATGTCGTCGAGCGCCACCACGGCGGAAATCTTGGCCTTCGGCAGCACCGGCGAGAGATCCTTCGTGACGAAGGAAACCTCGGCGTCGGGCTCGACGGCTTCAGGATTGTTCGGATCGTCGGCAGCGGTTTTGGCGTCGGAGCCGACGTCGGTGAGCAGGCGCTGCGCGTTGAATGGTGGAATCTTCGCCGACAAATCGCTCGTCGTCATCGACAGATTGCCGGCGATCCGGATGAAGGGGCGCACGCGCATCACGTCGCGGTTGCCGACGCGGGCGACCGTCGAGACGCGCACGATGTTGCGCGAGGCGGTCGAGTCGTTCGGTGGCGGCAGGCGGTCGCTCTTGTGCAGCGTGGCGGTGCGATCGGCAGCTCCGAAGGCTCCGCGCAGCGCGCCTTCGACCCGCTCGGGCACCTTGGCGAAGGTCATTTCGCCGTCGAGAGATGCGAAAACGGCGCCGCCGATCAGGGCTGCGCCGCAGAGTCCGGTCAGAATTGTGCCGCTGAACCATTGCACCGAGACGCGACGGCGATCGATGACGGCGGCTTCCGAACCATCGACGGACAGCGGCGGCTCGTGGCCGAGATCGATGATCCCGGTCTCACGCCCGTAAGCGCCGCGTGACGTCCTCTGGTTCAACCTAAGTCCCCCAATCAACGATCCGAAAACCTTCGCGTTCCGCGCTCTCCCCGGTTGCCCTCTTTCAGGGGCATCGCGGGAAAGGCCTATCGCACAGGTGCTCGTACTCAGTAGGCCCCGGATGAGGCCCGGCCGAAATTACGAACAGCAAGGCAGGTGAAGGTCTCTCGATGTCTTTCGAATGTCCGAAGAAGGCCGCGTCATCATCAGATCGCCTTCTCTGAACCCGACAAAATCGCCGGCAGCCCCCACTGGCAACCCCGCGATTCAAGCTTGTGTCATACCAGAACGCCGCGGGATTGTGGCTCTAGTACGGCGCCTGGGATGGAAAAAGTTTCCTGAACGGCCCGGCGCGGGGGCCTTAGGGCGAGGGGCGCCTGAGGCTGCTTCCGGCCCCCCTCAGGAGCCCCTCCAGAGCCCCCTGAGGCCCAAACTTTTTTGAAGATTTTTTCACGCGCCGCGCCGCTCCGTGTATTCACGGGTCGTCTAATCGACTGGAATTGCTGGATTTTTTACGACAATCCACTGTGCGACGATTTGTTGACGATGGGCGTTGACAATCCCGGGCGGGGGGGCCTATAACCCGACCACTGAGCGCGGCGCCGCCGGGTCACTGACCAAGGCGAGCGAACGCGCCACTGATGCTCCTCACTTCGTTGAGTGCACAACAGCCGACACAAATCGGTTGGAGTTCATTCGTCGCCAGTAAGGGTGTCGGAACCCTTCCACTCTGGAAGGTTGGGGCCTCATGGTCCCGGGCTGTTTGACAAGTGAAGATGAAGAAAGAGAAACGTGGACGGCGGAGTCCTTGCGCCTCTCGGGTACTGAAGAGCTTCGGCTTTTGAGTTCTGAGAGAGGACGAAAGACTTCGGCGGTACACGTTTTCAAGGAAACACCATCGTTGCCCGCGATGTGAATCGCAGGCAGCAAGTCGATCTCGGTCGACAATGGTGGGACCTCGTCAAACGTTGTGATCAGCCGGTTCAAAGTTCAAGTCCAACTTGAGAGTTTGATCCTGGCTCAGAGCGAACGCTGGCGGCAGGCTTAACACATGCAAGTCGAGCGGGCGTAGCAATACGTCAGCGGCAGACGGGTGAGTAACGCGTGGGAACGTAC
>Ga0207695_10005180_pt1 | contig 17451 bp, 12 predicted proteins | sample KBSC54metaG_FD_184354 | JGI IMG/M metagenome (GOLD analysis project Ga0207695, IMG submission 184354) | Corn rhizosphere microbial communities from Kellogg Biological Station, Michigan, USA - KBS C5-4 metaG (SPAdes) (version 2) | ecosystem: Host-associated > Plants > Roots > Rhizosphere > Soil... | reverse complement strand
ATAGGATACTATGTGATTGTCCGGTTACGCGAGGGTTCGGGACACGTCCGCGCCTCGGGAGAGATCGAATAGGGCGCCGCTCCTGGCGCCAACCTCCCTGCTCGTGCCGGATTTGGAAGATCGAGCCTGCGTAGAGGGGCGAGGGGAGGACCATCATGCTGAAGACCCTGTGGATGTGCGGCGCAGCGGCTGTAGCCGTGGCGACTTTCGCCGACAGTTCCGCGCAGGCGGCGGACCCGGCAGCGGCCGCGCCGGCGGCCAGCGGCTCCACCCAGTTCGGTGATGTCACCGTTACCGCCCGCAGGCGCGAGGAGAATGTCCAGCGCGTCCCACTCTCCGTTCAGGCGCTGTCGGCAAATGCGCTCCAGGAGAAGGGAATTACCCAGATCACCGACCTCAAGCAGGTCGTGCCTGGGCTCAACATCATTCCCGGCACCTTCCGGGAGTCGACGCCTGCGGTGTCGATCCGCGGATTCCCTGTCACCGGACTTCAGATCGACAATGATCCTTCGATCCCGTTCATCATCAACGAGATTCCGATCAACACCCCTCAGGGCCAGAACGCCTCATTCTTCGACCTGCAGAGCGTGCAGGTGCTGAAAGGTCCGCAAGGCACGCTTCAAGGGCGCAATACGGTCGCCGGCGCGGTGCTGATCACGACCCGCAAGCCCGATCTCGGCGTGTTTGGCGGTTATCTCCAGGCGAGCGTTGGCAACTACAACGCCTATACCCTCGAAGGGGCGCTCAACATTCCCATCGGCGACACGTTCGCGTTGCGGATCGACGGACGCCGCGACTATCGCAAGGGCACCTGGGTCAATCAGGCCGATGGCCGCGACTACGACGACCACAACAACTGGGCGACCCGCGTCTCCGCCCGTTGGCGGCCCACCGGGCAGATCGAGGACAACTTCGTCTTCGACCTGCTCAAGTCGGACACGCACGGCACCGCAATCGTGTTTCAGGACAAGGGCTTTGACGCCTTCGATCCCACGCATCGGGGCGGCGGCCAGTTCATCCCCTGCGCCAGCAGCATTCCGGCCGTGTGTGGGGCCCACAACATATCGATCATGCTTGCGCCGGGTTTCTCCGCCGCCCTCAGCGCAGATGCGGCGCACCAGGCGAGCCTGGGCTGGGGCCACTTCGACTCCTACCTGACGGCGGCCAATTCCCGACTCCACGTGGCGCCGTTCGAGCACATTCTGAACTGGGGTGTCAGCAATAACACAGCCGTCCAGGTAGGCGGCGCCACCTTGAAGAACATCTTCGGATATCGTCACTTGAGTTCGCTTCTCTATGAAGACATCGACGGCACCTCCCGTGGGATGTCGAACGTCGCGGGCCTCGGGAACGCACCGTTCCCGTTGCTCGACACCTACAATCCGGTCGAGTTTGACCAGTTCACCGACGAAGTGAATGCCTCAGGGACCGCGCTCGAAGGCCGAGTCAACTGGATCGGCGGCGCATTCTTCAGTCAATACACCGGCTTCGATGCATCCGACGCCATGCAGTTTGGAAGGCACTTTTTCGGAAGCATCTTCCACACGAAGGCCACGAGCTACGCTGTCTACGGCCAGGTCGACACCAATCTGACGGACAAGTTCACCCTCACGACCGGCTTCCGATATACCTGGGATCGGCGGCACGGCCATTTCAACAACATCCAGAATATCCCGGTCTCTGGACCGGGTGCTGGCGGATACCTTGGATACTATGGAACGACCATAGTCCTGCCGACTATTACAGACCCGTTCGGGAAGATCACGGGTAAGCCTCAATGTAACATCAACGTTCAGGCGACCTCGACCCACGCAGCGTTCGCGGGAGTGAATCCGGCGGACTGTTCCTTGGATGCGGACCTCAACGGCAGTTCCCCCAGCTACAACATCACCCTCCAATACCGGCCAGCGGCTGGTGTGATGATCTACTTGGCCCACCGTCAGGGTTACCGTGCGGGGTTCGTGTCCGCTCGCGCAACTTCGTACGAGAACATGTTCAGCCAGCCCGAGACGGTGCGTGACCTTGAACTGGGCCTGAAGTCTCAATCGGTGATCGGCGGCGTGCCGGTGCGGTTCAACGCCGCCGGCTACTATTCCTGGTACACCAACATCGCGGTATCGGTGCCCAAGATCGACCCGGCGAGCGGGCTGCCCGTCAACGAGTCCGAGAATTCCGGGAAGGCGCGACTCTATGGCGGCGAGTTCAGCCTGGATGTCAAACCCACCAGCACTCTGACCGTGAGCGTCAGCTATGCCTACACCTATGCGGTCTACGACTCCTATCCCAGCCAGACGATCACCGACGCACTCGGAGCTCCGCTGGTCTTCTACAGCAATGCAGCGTTGCAGTTCGGGTACCCGCGTCACAGCCTCGTGCTGGCTGCTGACTGGATGTTGCCGATTGACGCGTCAGTCGGGACGCTGAACCTGAGCGGCAACTTCTCCTACCTGAGCGCCCAGCCGGATCTGAAAGGCTTCTACACCATCCCGGCACGCGGAATTCTCAATCTGCGGCTGGACTGGCGGAACTTCCTGGGACGCGGTCTGGATGTCGCTCTTTGGGCGAACAACGTTACCGACGTCCACTACTTGAACGGCATATTTTCGTTCGAAGACGCCGCCGGCTTCCGCTCCGGTTTTCCGGGCGATCCACGCACCTTCGGCGCGACGGTCACCTACCGGTTCGGAGGCGAGCATCGCTGAGGTTCGACGCGCAGATGTCGAGTCTTTGCCGCTCCGGGGTTGCGGGCGACTCCGGCCTCTTGGGTGTCTGGAGTTGCCGCGCAGGCCAGCCGGCTACGCGCGATCCACCCCCGGTATCCTTAAGACTACGGCGCGACGGAGCTGCGGCGGCAGAGAAGAACTAGGAGTTTCAGTCGGAAGCGATCACCGGCGGCTTGCTGCTTTCGCCAGCGAAATGTCAGGGCTGTCTTCCGCGGCACGCAGCATTTGGAAAGAATGAAGCGGGACCATATGCTCCTTGGTCGAGGTGCGTGCTCTTTGGCAGCGCTCCTGGGACCTCCTAACGCGATGACTGGTTGCAGGCCCGCAGGGGATGCGGATTAGGAGCAGATGCAGGACGATCGCGACGGGACCGGGCTGGCGCCGCCGGCAGTGAAGGTCGATGCGTAGTCAGCCTGGTAGTTGGAACGTCGGGTGGGGCGAGCGAAAGGAAACCTAACAAGTCCGCGCACTACATGGCTGCTAAACCTGAGTCCCACAGCATCTACTTCCGAGGAAATGAACTTGTCGCCGAATGGTATGACTTCGGTGACCACGCACCCTACGAGTCCGCGAACCTTCTGGTTCTGGATCCTCCTGCTCAACGAGCGTTGGCAATAGGGCTGGCCCTAGAGCCTATGGCACATCCCGACCGGCTCGCCGCAGCGGTAGCTCAGTCCTTCCAATCGTGGTTCGAATTCAGGGGATTCTTGGCGCGCCACGACATCGAGGCGCAGCGGGAAACCGACTTCATGCCCTAGCCAGGAGACCGTTCCTAGCTCCTAGGACTCTGTGATGTGGAGTGGCGCAAGGTGCGAGTCCGAGCGGACTTTATCAGTCTTTCTGCTCACGCCGACGCGGTTGGGGTATAGGTGTGTTGCGCGAGTGCCAGTTCGACGCGGGGTAGGCGACTGCACCGGGACCATGCGGGACCCTAGGGGGTCCCTCGCGCCAACCGCCAGCAGGACCGCCAGCATCAAGGCGTGAATTGACGGGTCGATAGTTTTTACCTTGATCCCGCAGGGGTCGGCGCATTATCGGCTCGCGGACACAACAGGCCCGGATCGGGCGGACAAGCAGGCGCGGGAGACGTGAATGGTCAAGGTCATGGAGGGGATTCGGGTCCTGGAGGTGGCGCAGTTCACCTTCACGCCGGCCGCGGGGGCGGTGATGACGGACTGGGGCGCCGAGGTGATCAAGATCGAACACCCCGTGCGCGGCGACGCCCAGCGTGGACTTGTGACGCTGCAGCGCCTGATCGTGAACCCGCACCGCAGCATCTTCATGCAGCACCCCAACCGCGGCAAGCGCAGCGTCGGCCTCGACCTCTCCAAGCCCGAGGGCGTCGAGCTGCTCTATGAGCTGGCCAAGCAATGCGACGTCTTCCTGACCAACTACCTGCCGGGCGCCCGCCGCAAGCTGAAGATCGACCTCGAGCACATCCGCGCCGCCAACCCCAACATCATCTACGTCCGCGGCTCGGCCCTCGGCGACAAGGGGCCTGAGCGCGAGAACGGCGGCTTCGACTCCACCGCCCACTGGGCCCGTGGCGGCTCCTCCTCGCTGGTCACCCCGCCCGAGCTCGGCGGTCCGCTTACCCAGCCTGGGCCGGCCTACGGCGACACAATCGGCGGCATGTTCATCGCCGGCGGCATCGCCGCGGCGCTCTATCACCGCAAGAATACCGGCGAGGCGCTGGAGGTGGACTGCTCGCTGCTGTCCACCGGGGTCTGGTCGACCGCCTGCAGCATCGACATCGCGCTCGACCTCGATCACGTGCCGTTTGCCAACGCGATGCCGAAGTCCGGCGGCGGGCCGAACCCGCTGGCGGGCGTCTACAAGACCAAGGACGGCCGCGACGTGAACCTGACCGTCCTGCAGCCCGGCCCCTACATCCGCGACACCTTCGAGCACCTCGGCCTGCCGGAACTGGCCGACGACCCGCGCTTCTCCACCGACACCGCGCTGTTCGCCAACACCGAGGCTTGCAGCGCCCTGATCGTGGCCCAGTTCGCCAGGTTCACCCTGGCCGAATGGCGCGAGAAGCTGCGGACCATGCGCGGCCAGTGGGCGGTCTACCAGAACGTGCTGGAAGCCGGCCAGGACCCGCAGGTCATCGCCAACGACCTGATCTTCGAGGTCGAGCCCTCCGATGGCGGCCCGCCGCTCAAGCTGGTCGCCAGCCCGGTGCAGTTCAACCACGAGCCCATCACCAACACCCGCGCCCCCGAGCCCTCCGAGCACACCGAACTGGTGCTGATGGAACTCGGCATCGACTGGGACCGCATGGAAAAGCTGAAGGAAATCGGCGCGATCGCGTGACGCCGATGTTCTCCTCCCCCGTGAAGCGGGGGAGGGGGACCGCGAAGCGGTGGAGGGGGCGCGGGACAGGAGCTCTGGCCCGACCGTCCTACGCCCCCCTCCGTCTCGTCGCCCCCGGACCAGGTCCGGGGCCGCCGATCCACCTCCCGCGCCCTCTGCGGGCAGGGGACGAGGGTTAGGACGCCACCTTCGGCACGCCGGTCATCAGCACCGACAGGAAGAATGCTGCCGCCCGGGTCATCGGCTCGGGCGCCCCGCCCCCGATCCGGGCATTCGCCACCGCCGCCAGCCGCTCGATCATTGCCACGAAGCCGCCCGACGCGGCGACCGGGTCGAGGTCGCCCGGCAGCTTCCCGCGCGCCTGCACCTCGGCGATCCAGCCCTCCAGCCGTACGATCAGCTCGCGCACGCCCTCGGCCCGAGCCCACACGAAGCGTTCATCCCCCTCGTCCGCCGCCAGGTTGCGCGCCCTGAACAGGCCGGCGTTCTCCTGCCAGCGGCGGATGTAGCTGGCGCAGAACGCGAGCGCCTTGGCCCCGGCGTCCCCGACGTCCCAGTCGCTGTCCAGGATCTGCAGCAGGTCCGGCGTGCTCTGCGACGCCTGGCTGGTCGCCGCCAGCACCGCCTCGGTGACGTCCTGGAAGTAGAGGTAGAAGGTCGCCGTCGAGGTCTCGGCCAGCTTGGTCACGTCGGCCACCGAGAGGCCCAGCAGGGGCCGGGTCTGCAACAGCTCGCGGGTGGCGTCGATCAGGCGTTGCCGGGTCCTCGCCCCCTTGGCGCCTATGGTCTGGCCGCTGAGGTTCAACGGGCTCGGGGGCAGCGGCCATGCCTCCTCCGTATGGCCCGCCTCCGCCGCGGCCGGGTCATTGCGACCCTCTTCCCACCAGCCCTCGCCGAGCAGCAGCACCGCGAAGAAGGCCGCCACATGCATCAGGGCGGCCTGGGTCACGATCCGTCCACCCGGCTGCGGCAGGATCGATATCCGCTCGATCATCGCCAGCAGCGCGCTGGCCAGCGTGGTGGCCGGCAGGTCGGCCGGCAGGGCGCCCGCCATCTGGCGGTCGCCGATGCGCGCGGCCATGGCCATCAGCAGCGGCGCGGCGGCGTTGACACGCAGTTCCTGGAACCGCCGGTCGCCCTCGTCTGAAGCCAGGTTGCGGGCCCGGAACGCCGCGGCGTGCGCGTGCCAGTGGCCGACGTAGGCCTCGATGAAGGCTTCGGCGAGGGGTCGCGCCTGCGCGCCCTCCCAGGGCCGGGTGACCAGCGCGATCAGCTCCGGCGGGTTCTGGATCGCCTCGTTCAGGATCGCCAGCACGGCGGCCGGGACGTCCTTGAAGTAGACATAGAAGGTCGCCGCCGAGGTGCTGGCCTGGCGCACGATCTGGGCCACGCTGAGGTCGCGCAGCCGCGTCGTCGCCAGCAGCGTCTCGGTGGCCTGCAGCAGCCGCTGCCGGGTCTGGGCCCCCTTGGCGCCCATCGTCTGGCCCAACTGGTTGCGGCCGCGGGCAGGCGCCCTGCGCGGCAGCGTCACGCCCGTCGCCGTCAAATCCGCGCTCCCGCCGCCGTTGCCTGCCGCCATTCCATTTTAGGAACGTAGTGCACGAAGAACGCGGGTGGCAATCGTCCGAAGTCTCTCCTTCGCCGCAGGCGGCGTGTAACGTCGGATCGGACCCGAGAGGAGCACGGCATGCGCGTTGTGATGATGATCGAAGGCCAGGAGGGCGTGACCTGGCCGCAGTGGGTGGCGTTGGCGCAGGCCGCCGAATCGGCGCGGCTGGACGGCCTGTTCCGCTCCGACCACTACACCATGATCCACGGCTTCGAGGGCGGCGCGCTGGACGCCTGGACGACGCTCGCGGCGCTCGCGCCCCTGACCCGCACCCTGCGCCTCGGCACCCTGGTCTCGCCGGTCACCTTCCGTCACCCCAGCCTGATCGCCCACATTGTCGCCAGCGTCGATCACATCTCCGGCGGCCGGATCGAGCTGGGCCTCGGGACCGGCTGGTACGAGCTGGAGCACCTGCGCAACGGCTTTCCCTTCCCGCCGATGGGTGAGCGCACCCGCCTGCTCGCCGAGCAGGTGGAGATCGTGGTCCGCAGCTGGCGCGAGCAGGGCTTCGACCACGCCGGCCCCGCCTACACGCTGAAGGACCAGCATGCCTTGCCGAAGCCGGTGCAGTCGCCAAATCCGCCGCTGATCCTGGGCGGCCGGGCGGGGCCGAAGTCGGTGGCCCTCGCGGCCCGCTACGCCAATGAATACAACGCCTTCTCCGCCACCCCCGAGGACGCCGGCCGAGCCCGCGCCGCCCTCGACGCCGCCTGCCAGGCGGCGGGGCGGGATCCGAAGACCCTGGTCCAGTCCACCATGATCGCCCCGGTGCTCGGCGAGTCCGAGGCGGACGCCGCCGCCCGCGCGCATCGCCTGCTGGCCCAGCTCGGCCCCCAGACGCCGGTGCGCGGCATGGTCGAGCGCGCCCAGGCGGAGGGCCTGGCCGGCCCCCCGGCCAAGGTGGCCGAGCGCCTGCGCGCCTTCGAGGCTGAGGGCATATCGCGGGTGTTCGTGCAGAACTTCGACTTCGGCGATCCGGGCGCGGTGGCGCTGATCGGAGAACTGGCGCGGGAGCTGGCTTAGTCGTTACGCCCCCCGCCGCCCGACGCCTCAATGAATCGGCGGCCACCCGCGCTTGTACACCGAGCCCGCGGCGTCGCGCATGATCCGCTCGTCGCGCAGGAACCGGCGCCAGTGGTAGGCGATGTAGTCCTCGTCGCCGACCTTGCGCTCCACCGCCGCGGCGTAGAGCGCCTGGCGACCCTCGTCGATGGCCTCGGGCTTGCGGCCGAGCATCCGGCCGATGTCCTCCAGTTCGGCGGCCTCGAACCTGGCGCCGTGGCGGTCCGCCTCCTTCAGGTATTTCACCGAGCGCGCCACGCCCTTGATCAGGTTGGTGGCGGCCACGTCCTGGGCGCGCCGGCCCGCGACCTGCAGGCGGGCCAGCGCGTCCTCGTACATCTGGCCGTAGGCCTTCTCCGGCGCGTCCTCGACGTCCGATTCGGTCGGGATCGGCAGGCCCAGCGCCGTGGAAAGCGCCTCGAGCCGCATCCTGCGGTGCAGGATGGTGAACACGAACGCGCTGCCGTCCGCGCCGCGGTCGGCCGCCGCGGTCACCGGCTGCACCGCCGCGGCCCGCGCGGGCTGCACGCCCATGGCCGGAATGCCGAACCCGCCTTCCGGTCCGCTTCTGGACGCCGCCAGCCGCACGCAGGCGTTGACGCGGTAATAGTAGATGCGCGCGTCGTCGAGCCTGTTGCCGGACAACTTCTCATACTCGGCCAGCCGGTCGGGCAGGTGGGTGAAGGTGTGCTGGGTGGTCCGCCAGGTCACCCAGGCGATGTCGTCCATAGGATCGCCCAGGTGCGCCAGCTCCCAGTCGGTGATGCCGCTGACCTTGCCGTCCAGGTACATGAAGTTGCCCGGCCCGGTGTCCCCCTGGCAGAGCACGGGCACACCGTCGTAGTCCGGCAGCTTCTGGTCCAGGAACTCCAGCGAGATGCGCAGGATCGGCTCCAGCGGCTTGCCGCTGGCCTTGGCGCTGGCGGTCAGGGCGTCGACCACCTGCCGCTGGTGCTGGCGCACGCTCAGCACCGGCTTGAAGCTCGGCAGGTTCAGCTCGCGCGGGTCCAGGCTGTGCCAGTGCGCCAGGTGGCGGATGAAATCCTGGGCGACGCTCAGCTGCTCCTCCGGCGTCGGCGGCGCGTGCATCCAGGTGCGGCCCGGGATCCGGTCGAGCAGGATGCAGTTGCGCGCATCATCCACGCCGTGCACCCCCGGCACCGGGATGCCGTGCGCCTTCAGCGCCATGTAGACCTCGGCCTCGCGGCTCAACGGCAGGTTGGCGAAGTAGACGCCGGGCCGGTTCAGCTGCAGGAACAGCGCCAGCTCCTCGGCGCCGCGCTTCACGTCCACGGCGTGGCCCTCGCGGCCGCCGGCCGCCACCTGTTTGCTGCCGACGAACTGGCCGCCGGTCACCTCTTCGATCCAGGCCTTGGTCTCGGGGCTCAGGTCGGGCATGCGCTTCCAGGTCTCCATCGATCGGCGTCCGCGCGCCGTTGGCCGGGACCACTACGGCCTGGGAACCGTCGGGACAAGCCGCGCCGGATTCAGGCTGTCGGCGAAGACGCGGCCTTGGATCGGCCCGCGCGCTGCGGCAACCTGCGCCGCAATATTGGCGGGGGAAACATCAATGCCTGAAATCGCACGCACCCGTGAGGAGCTCATGGGCAAGGTCATGGGCGACTTCGCCGGCGCGCTCAGCGCGCTCTTGGTGCGGGTCGGCGAGCAGAACGGCCTGTTCGCGGCCTTGGCCGAAGGGCCGGCAGACTCGGTCGAGCTCGCTCGCCGGTCAGGCGCCGCCGAGCGCTATGTCCGTGAGTGGCTCGCCGCCATGGCCGCCGCCGGCTACGTGACCTACGCGCCCGAGACCGGCCGGTTCTCGCTCAGCGAGGCCCAGGCGGCGCTGTTCGCCGCGCCGGAGACGCCCTTCTACCTGCCGCCGTTCGCCGACCTGCTGGTGGGGGTCTACAACGACGAGCCGAAGATCACCCAGGCGTTCCGCACCGGCGCCGGCATCCCCTGGAGCGACCGCCATCCTTGCGTGTTCTGCGGCATGGAGCGCTGCTCGCGGCCGACCACCGCCGCCTTCCTGGTGAACCAGTGGCTGCCGGACGCCGAGGGCGTCGTGGCGCGGCTGGAAGCGGGCGGCAAGGCGGCCGACATCGGTTGTGGCCGGGGCGGGGCGGTGATGGCCATGGCCCGCCGCTTCGCGAACGCCACGGTGCACGGCTTCGACCTGCACGACGGCTCGATCGCGCACGCCGCCGACGCCGCCCGCGAGCAGGGACTGGACAACGCCCGTTTCGCCGTCTCGCCGGCCAAGGCCTTCCCCGGCGACGGCTTCGACCTGGTGACCATCGTCGACGCCCTGCACGACATGGGCGACCCGGTGGGCGTCGCCCGCCACGTCCGCGGCGCGCTCAAGCCCGATGGCGTCTTCCTGGTCGTCGAGCCCCTGGCCGAGGACCGTCTGGAGGACAACCTCAACACCCGCGGCCAGCTCGCCTACGCCGCCTCCACCTGCATCTGCACCGCCGTGTCGCTGAGCCAGGAGGTGGGCCTGGCCCTGGGCGCCCAGGCCGGCCCGGCGCGCCTGACGCAGGTGCTGAAGGACGGCGGCTTCACCCGCGTGCGCCGCATCGCCGAGGGCGCCAGCAATATCGTGCTGGAGGCGCGGCCCTGACGCCGACTTTTTTGCTGGGCGCGTTGGGACGATGGGACCAACATCCTACATTGCAGGGTTCGCGGAGATGGTCAGCCATGGCGTCGCCCTTTGTCGGACTCGAGGTGGATGAGGAACTGCGGCCCCTGCCGCGGCTGTTCGATTTCGACCTCGACCGCGCCCTCTCGTCGGTGCTGGCGCTGGAGGCGCACATCCCCGGCGACGCCCTGTCGGCCAAGACGCTCGGCGACCACCGTCTGGGCAACGCCGTCGTCGTCAGCGAGGAGGGCCTTCTCCTCACCATCGGCTACCTGATCACCGAGGCCGAGGAGGTGATCCTGACGGCGGTGGACGGGCGGCGGATCGACGCCCATGTGCTGGGCGTCGACCAGGCCACCGGCTTCGGCCTGCTGCATGCGCTGGACCCGCTCGACCTGCCGGCGCTGCGCATCGGCGACTCCCGCAGGATCCGGCGGCACGACGCGGTGGTGTCGGCCGGCGGCGGCGGGCGGGACCACGCCTCGGTCGGCCACCTGCTCGCCCGCGAGCCGTTCGCCGGCTACTGGGAATACTACCTCGACGAGGCCCTGTTCGTGGAGCCTGCGCACCCCCACTGGAGCGGGGCGGCGCTGATCGGCGCCTCGGGCGAGCTGGTCGGCATCGGCTCGCTGCGGATGGAGCAGCGCGGCGAGGACGGGGCCGCCAGCGCGCTCAACATGTTCGTCCCGGCCGAGCTGCTGCCGCCGATCCTGGACGACCTGGCCCGCGGCCGGCCGGGCCACCAGCCCCGGCCCTGGCTGGGGATCTTCTCGCAGGAGGTGCAGTCGCACGTGGTGGTGCTGGAGGTGTCGCCCGGCAGCCCGGCGGCCCGCGCCGAACTGCGCCGCGGCGACGTGATCCACAAGATCGGCGGCGAACGCATCAACGACCTCGGCAGCCTCTACAAGCGCCTCTGGGCGCTGGGCCCCCCCGGCGTCAGCGTGCCGCTCACCCTGCAGCGCGGCCGCGAGGTCTTCGACATGGAAATCCGCTCCGCGGACCGCACCCCGCTGCTGAGGAAGAGGCGGCTGAACTAGCCCCTCCCTCCCCTTCATGGGCAGGGACGACCGCGAAGCGGTCAGGGTGGGGGAGTCTGGAGGGGGCCCGGCTGACCGGCGACTATCGTGGCGCGTCGGACTCCCCACCCTGCGTCGCTGCGCGACGCTGTCCCTCCCCATGCTGGGGAGGGAGGCTAAGACAGCCGCGCCAGCAGCCTCACCAGTTCCGCCTGCCGCCGCACCCCGGTCTTCTCGAAGGTCCGCGCCAGGTGTCCGCGCACCGTGTTGAAGCTGATGCCCAGCCGCTCGGCCGCCTCGCGCGGCGTCTCGCCGTCGACGATCGCGCTCGCCACCTTCGCCTCGGTGCGGGTCAGGCCGAAGGTCTCGCGCAGACGCAGCTGCGGCAGGTCGACGTCGGCCTCCAGGTCCGAGATCGTCACCAGCGCCGCCCGCGGCGTGCGCACGATCGGGGAAAGCTCGCCGCCGAGCGGGGTGACGGTGATCGAGAACGGCAGCCGCCGGCTCGGGCTCGCCAGGGCCATGGATGCGCCGCGGCGGACCGCCGCGTCGTCGGAGGCGGCCTGGGCCACCAGGGCTGCGAGGCGCGAGCCCTGCGCCACCGTCGGGGCCGAGAGCCGTCCGGCCGCCACTCGCAGCCCCGCGCGGGCGGCCAGGTGGGCCTCTGCCGCCGCATTGACCCGCAGCACGCGGCCCAGGCGGTCGACCACCAGCATGGCCGCGCCGCTGCCGTCGAACACGCCCTCGGCGGCGGCGGCCAGCGGCCGGTCCCGGCCCAGCGCCTGTGCGAGGTTGAAGGCGCGGATCACGTGCGGGTGCAGGGCGGTCATCAGCTCGAGGTCCCGCCCTTCGAACCGCTCGCGGCTCGCCGGCCTGGACAGCACCAGCACCGCCGCGTCCAGGCCCTGCGCGCTCAGGCCCAGCCGCATCACCGAATGCAGGCCGAACGGGCGCATGAACTCGTTGTAGAAGGCCGTGCGCATCAGCTCGGCCTTCGGCAACGCCTCGTCGTCGGCGATCATCTTCGGCACGAAATGGCGCAGGCGTTCGGCCGGGTTCTCGGTCCAGCGCTGGCTCGGATGCCGGCGGGCGAAGTTGGCGAAGTAGGCGGGCAGCACCTCGGGGTCGACCTGGGTGACGATGCCGCGGCCGCGCCGGGTGGCCTGGTCCTGCCAGATCAGCGCCGCGCCCTCGGCCCCGACCATGTCCGCGAACCGTTCGAGCACGTCGGGCCACAGCGCCGCCTGCGCCGCTGCGCCGTAGGCCAGATCCAGGAAGCCGCCAAGCTCGGCTTCGTCCATCCGCGAACCCCCCAGGGACGCCCGCACCGGTACTGCTGCCGGAGACTAGTGCATTTGCGCGCACTTCTGAACCGCGCCGGCCGGTTCCGCGCCCGAACGCCTGCAACTTTGGCGCCCGATGATGACAGATTCAGCCCAGGACCTCCGCCGGACGGCGTCAGGCGGCCTCGGCGGCGGCCTGCTCGGCGTCCTCCCTGACCGCCCGGCTGAGCAGCGGGCGGGCGATCAGCAGGATGCCGGTGCCGATCAGGCCGAACACCGCCATGAAGATCGCGATCGACCAGCCCACCTTGGTCTCGTCGTGGAAAACGTGGTCGTTCATCGCCCCGATCAGGAACGGGGTCAGGCCGATGGCGAGGATGCCGGAAGCCAGGCCCGCGGCCGCCGAGACCCGCCCGCGCAGGTGGGCCGGGGTGCACAGCAGCATGGCCGACTGCATCGGCCCCTGCGGCAGCATGATGATCCAGATCAGGCAGATCAGGAAGGCGCCGACGGTGAAGTCGGGGATGGTGTAGGCCGCCACAGCGAACGGGATGCCGATCGGCACCAGGATCGAGAACAGCCGGTAGTGGGCGTCGGTGATCCCTCGGCGGATCATCCGGTCGATCACGTAGCCCCACAGCAGCTGGCCGATTGCGCACGAGACGCCATAGGAGGCGCCCATCACCACGCCGACGGTGCTCAGCGGCGTGTGGAACGTGCGGATCAGGTAGGCGGGGGTCCAGGCGATCGCCGCGTAGCAGCACATGTTGAGGATGCCGAAGGCCAGGGCGTGGCAGGCGACGAGGGCGCCGCGCCGGCGCACGAAGTCGATCAGCCGCTCCCGCCCGGCCGCGGCCTGGGCCGGGGTCTGCCCCGGCGGCGGCGGCTTGGGATTGGCCATGGCGAAGGCCACCGGCGCGAAGACGAGGCCCGCAAGGCCGGCCAGGACGAACACCGCCTGCCAGGGCTTCAGGTGGCCCACCGCCGGGAAGTCGAGGCCGCCTCGGGCGGTGAACTGGTCGGTGAGCCAGCCGCCGACCGAGAAGGCGATCAGCGAGCCCGCGCCCGAGGCGGTGTAGTAGATGCCGGTGGCGAGCGCGAGCCGGCTGCGCGGGAACAGGCCGCCGATCAGCGAGGACGCCGCCGGTCCCACCACCGCCTCGCCGAAGCCCACCATCAGGCGGGCCCCGAACAGGTCGCCGAACGAGCGCGCCAGGCCGCAGGCGACGGTGCTCAGCGACCAGACCACCACGCCGATGCAGACCATCACCTGGCGCGAGTAGCGGTCGACCGCCCAGGCCAGCAGAAGGCCCATGACGCTGTAGAACAGCACGAAGGCGATGCCCTGGAGGAACCCGATCTCGGTGTCGTCGAGATGCAGGTCGGCCTTGATCGGCTGGATCAGCATCGACAGCAGCTGACGGTCGAGCAGGGACAGCAGGTAGAAGAGGACGAGGATGGCGAGGGTCCGCCACGCGGCCGAGGCCACCCGCTCGCGCAGGGGCGTCGGGGCGCTAACTGCCTGAAGGGTCGCCATGCACGCTTTCCATGTCTCCTCCTGCCGGACGTTGACCGACCCGCGCACGCTACACGTCGGGCGGGCCGGGCCGAAGTGCGGATTGCGGGGGCGTAAAGGACACTCCGGCATGAGTGCCCGGCGGCGGGCGCCGCGCGGGGACGGCTCGGCGCCAGATTGGCTTAACCATTCCGCCGCTAGGGTGGGCCGGGGCATCGGGGGACGATCGTCATGGGCTTGCGCCGGCATGGAATCGTGGTTGCGGCGCTGGCGGGGGCCTCGATCCTGAGCCTGGGCCTTCAGGGCTGCGTGGCGACCACCGTCGCCGGCGCGGCCGTGGGCGTCGCCGGCGCCGCCGTGGGGACGGCCGCCAAGGTCGGCGTCGGCGCGGTCCGGGTCACCGCCGGCGCGGCGGGCGCAGCCGCCCGGGGCAGGAAGGCGAAGCCGGCGCCCCGGGGACAGCTGGCCGCCCGCGACCGCCCGCCGGAGTAGCAGCCCAGGCGACCGGCGACCCGGTCACCTCCTCGTTCGCGATCGCCGGCCCCATATCTGGCGCCTCCCGGGAAGAGCGCGCACGCCTCCCCGGCATTGTTCGGGGCGGGCGCGGTCCGCTATGGTGGCGGCCACATATTGACGGCGGCGCCCCCATTCGCCGCAGGCGATCAGCGAGGAACGTATTTTGAGCGAAGAGACAGGTCAGCGGTCGATGCGGGTTTCCGACATCCTGAAGGTCAAGGCCCAGGTCATTCCCGACCGGGTGGCGCATGACGACACCAAGCGGGTGATGACCTTCGCCGAGTGGGACCGCGAGGCCGACGAGGTCGCCGGCGGCCTGGTCGCCGCAGGGCTGAAGCCGGGCGAGCGGGTGCTGCTGCCGGTGCACAACCGCGACGCCTGCGAGATGGCCATCGCCGTGATCGCGGTGATGCGCGCGGGCGCGATCTCCTGCCCGATCAACACCCGTCTCTCCCAGAAGGAGATCGATGACTACTGCGAGGCCCTGGAGCCGCGCTTCGCCATCACCAACACCCCCGACAAGCTGCCCACCGGCGGCGTCGAGAAGGTCTGGGACATCCACGAGATGCCCCGCGACCTGGCCAGCCTGCCCGACCAGTCGCAGTTCAGCAACGACGACGATGCGATCATCATCGGCACCTCCGGCACCACCGGCAAGATCAAGGGCGTGGTCAACAGCCACCACCACTATTCCTTCATCGCCCTGCGCAGCGGCGACGCGGCCTTCGTCGACCGGCACGCCAACTCCACCCTGCACGCCCTGCCGTTCACCAGCTCCGGCGGCATGCAGGGCGAATGCCTCGGCCCGATCAGCGCCGGCATGATCTGCTACACCCTGCCGACCTTCGACCCCGCCGCCTACCTGAAGCTGGTGCAGGAGAAGCGGCCGACCACCCTCTACCTCGTCCCCACCATGCTGCGGCTGATCCTCGACCACCCGGACGTGGAGACCACCGACATGTCGTCGGTGCGCTACATCCTCACCGGCACCGCGCCCCTGCCGCACGACTCGGTGGTGCGGGTGTTCAAGCACTGGCCGCACATCGCCATGCGCAACTCCTACGGCATGTCCGAGGGCGGCATCGGCGTCTCCACCCGCACCCGCGAGCAGGTGCTGAAGCCCGGCTGCGTCGGGACCATGCCGCCGCACATGCAGCTGCGCGACGAGGCCGGCAATGTGATCACCGACAAGAACGTGGTCGGCGAGATCTTCGGCAAGCAGGGCAAGGCGCGCCGCTACTGGCGCGATCCGGAGGCCACCGCCAAGGGCTTCGTCGGCGATTGGACCAAGACCGGCGACCTTGGCTACATCGACGACGACGGCGACCTGATCCTGTCGGGCCGCTCCAAGGAGCTGATCATCCGCGGCGGCTTCAACATCACCCCGTTGGAGATCGAGACCGTGCTGCACGACCACCCCGCCGTGAAGGACGCCGCGGTGGTGGGCATCCACCACGAGATCCTGGGCGAGGACGTCGCCGCCGCCGTGACCCTGCTCAGCGGCGCGTCGGCCACCCCGGAGGACCTCTACGCCTGGTGCCGCGAGCGCCTGGCCGACAACAAGTGCCCCCGCACCATCCTGATCATGGACGAACTGCCCATCAACCAGAGCGCCAAGGTGCTGAAGCCCGCCCTGAAGCCGTTGCTGGAAGAGGCCGCGGCGAAGCGGAAGTCGGTCAGCGCGTAGACGACGTCCCCCAAAAGTACCCCTCTCCCCGTTCACGGGGAGAGGCTGGGTGAGGGGAGCTCGTCGCAGAGCGGCGAGCGCGCGTAGCGCATCTGGCGGCTTCGGCGCCAGCCTCGGCGCGAACGCCGAGGCGCCCTCACCTGACCTCTCCCGCGGCCGCGGGAGAGGGATACTGGGAGGGTGAGACCGTCCACGCACCAATAACAGCGTTATTCGCATAGCTGCACAGGTGGCCCCGCCGCCCCTGCGCGCCTATATTTCCGGGGCTGAAGGGCGCTCGATCGCGCCCGGCCTCGGAGGACACGCCATGAAGATGGAGGACATGATCCTCGCCAGCGTGGACGACCACGTCTGCGAGCCGGCCGACATGTTCGTCCGGCACATCTCGCCCAGGTTCAAGGGCCGCGAACCGCACGTCGAGGCCACGCCGAAAGGGCAGGGCTGGTCGATCGAGGGCAAGGTCGCGCCCGGCATGGGCCTCAACGCCGTCATGGGCCGGCCGAAGGAGGAATACGGCGTCGAGCCGATCTCGTTCGACCAGCTGCGCCGCGGCTCCTACGACATCCACGCCCGCATCGACGACATGAACGCCAACGGCGTCTATGGCTCGATCTGCTTCCCGCAGTTCCCCGGTTTTTCGGGCGCGCGGTTCCTGAGGATGCAGGACAAGGACCTCGCCCTGGCGGTGATCCAGGCCTACAACGACTGGCACCGCTACGAATGGTGCGGCGCCTATCCGACCCGCTTCGTGCCGCTGGGCATCCTGCCGCTCTGGGACATCGACCTGACCGTCGCCGAGGCGAAGCGCCTGGCCGGGATGGGCTTCCACACCGTCGCCTTCCCGGACAACCCGGCCATCGCCGGCTTCCCCAGCCTGCACGACAAGTACTGGTATCCGCTCTGGAAGGTCTGCTGCGACGAGAAGATCGTCCTCTCCTGCCATATCGGCACCGGCGCCAGCGCCGCCCACGCCTCGGACCTGTCGCCGATCGGGGCGTGGATCACCTCCATGCCGATCTCCATCGCCAACAGCGCCGCCGACTGGACCTTCGCCGAGTTCTGGGACGACTTCCCGGCCC
>Ga0207695_10005179_pt1 | contig 17453 bp, 17 predicted proteins | sample KBSC54metaG_FD_184354 | JGI IMG/M metagenome (GOLD analysis project Ga0207695, IMG submission 184354) | Corn rhizosphere microbial communities from Kellogg Biological Station, Michigan, USA - KBS C5-4 metaG (SPAdes) (version 2) | ecosystem: Host-associated > Plants > Roots > Rhizosphere > Soil... | reverse complement strand
TCTCGAATCTTCAACATGCAATGTGTGCCAGATACTGATCAGCATTTTTTCGTTCAAGCGGCGATGATACCCGTTTGTACTGCGGTGCGGCATCCGAAGTCATGTCAGGGCGTCAATGAAGGTATTGCCCGACTCTCCAAAATGGGTCATAATCGCGGTCTTGCGTTGCCGGGATGGCGGAATAGGTAGACGCACGGGACTCAAAATCCCGCGGTGGTGACACCGTGCCGGTTCGATTCCGGCTCCCGGCACCAGTAGATTGCCAGATTCGGTATAGATGGGGAGATCCGATTATACTGAGTTATAGAAAACAAATTGACCAGATTTGACCCAAGCCGACGAGGATTTTCCTTGATCGGCTTTTTTCTTTTATTGGCTCGGCATATTTCGGTATAACAAAATTCTTGCACACAGCTTAATGAATACTTAGACTCGTTACATGCCTCCAGATAACAACTTCATGCGCCGATACCAACAGAGAAAGGTCGAAGAATTGGCCTCCCGTTTGTGCGTGATCTTGTTGTTTCTGGCTTTTGTCGGAGCGATGCTGACGCATCAGCCGCCGGCGATTGTTGCAGTGCTTTTTATTGCTTTTTCTGCAATTTTCACAACTTGCTGGTATCCGGCAATCCAAAACTCGGCGGACTGTGAACACGAGCGACTGACTCGCCTATCTTCCGCTGCGCTCCCCTCTCCTATCGTAACCGCAGCGACACTTCCCAAAAGTGCCGAACATCCGGTCTCCTCACCGCCTCCACGTACTCCCCCCGAAAACTGAAAACGAGTGCCTTAGGCACATTCGCACTTTCAAGTAGGCTGACCAAAAATAAGGTCTAGCCCAAGGGGCATCAAGTGAACAATTCCATCATGCTCGATCACGTCCTCCGTGAATCGAACGGAGCCTTATTGGTTCCACTCAAAGTTACCGCCAAAATACTCGGTCTCGAACCACAAACTATTCGCAACAATAAAAATTACATTGCGGGACATAGCACCTCCCTCACGGGGATGAAATGCGGTTCACGCGTCTTTTTCAATGCGCTGGACATTGCCGACTACATCGACAACCAAGACCAAGCGTTTTCATCTGAAAGAATAGTGAAGCGTGGACGCCCACGCAAAAGCAGCCAAGCGACACGACAGACCGAGCGAGTCAAATGAGCATCATTCGGAACATCAAGCCCAAATCTGGATGGGAGCTAATTCCTAATCGATTCGCGGAAGATTTGGCCCTAAGTGAAGACGCTGTTGCTGTAGGCCTATGGCTCGCTTGCAAACCGTCAAATTGGGAAGTGCGCCCGGCATTCATCCAATCGGAATTCAGCAAACGTCCTGGAAAACCGCGTGGTCGGGAATGGTGGTCACGCGTTTCTGGTGAACTAAAAAGCAGTGGATATCTGCGCCTCTATCGTATGAAAGACAGCGACGGCAAGTTCTCCAGTCTTTGGGATTTTTGCGTTCAGGGCCTAGAAGATGACTTTGCCATGGGTGGATCAGCCGATACCGGCTCAGCCGACACTGGCTTACCGAACTCTGGCCCAGCCACAGGCGGCTCACACTACCAGTCTAAGCAACACTCAAATAACCAATACTCAGACAACCAGGATTCAACTACTACTACCACTACAAACATCGCGCCGCAGGCGCGAAGTAGTAGTAAAAATGAAAATTTTGATAACTTAAAAATCGAGCCAGTGCTTACAAAGCTACTACCCGAGCTGCTTAAGGTAATAGAAAAAGAGCACATCGACGAAATTGAAACTGCTCAAGATTTTCTAGACGAGCTGGCCGGCAGCATCGAAGCGGCGCAACGAGGAGAGAGGGAAAAAATCGGTTCTCCTCCTGGATGGCTGCGGCGAGTAATCGCCAGATATAGGAGGGGTGAATTTGACAGGAATTATTGCGAAACCATCCAAGCCCGAAGAGCAAGGAAATCTCAAGAAACAAAGAAAACAGAAGTGGAAATCAAACAGCCTAGAAATCCAGACGTCTCAAAAAAAGCGGTCGCAAATGTCCTCGCCATATTAAAAAATGAAGGTACGCAAAAATGAAATGGAACAAAGAAGAGCGCCTTTCTTGGATGGAACGGCTGACAAAAAGAACTCCTGACCAACGGCTGATCGTTGAATTGTCTGCGAAATCTGAATTGAGCACTTCCGAAAACAAGCTGCTGACAAACCTCTGGTCTGCCGACAAACTGAAATTCAAAGCACGTGAGGCCGAACGCAAAACTTCTGCGCTCTTTCACGAAATTGAGCAAGGCGAAAGAAGACGCCAAAACCATGCCAAGATCATTATCGGTGTCGCCGCTCTCCAACTAGCTGCGGAAAATGGAAACATGACGTCGGCTCTACTGAGTAAGACACGACGGATTGATAACGTTGATATGGATGGCGTGATGGAAGTATTAAAAATTTATAACGCCGTATTCCTTGACGATCATAAAAACCAATGATTGCGAATCTCGGAGAGATGAGGGTTGCGCAGAATCATGACAATGCGCGCTTAGTAGTTTCTCCACTGCGTGGAGAAACGCGCGGCCTTGCAGGCGGCACGTCCGCGTAGCGGACGTAAAAGACAACGCGTCTTCCCTATGGAAATCGGCCACTATCATTTTCGGGTATCAGTTGGCGATCGGCGCGGCGGCGGCCGGATAGATGCCAGCTTGAAATATCAATATAACTCACGTTCTGGGCGCTATTCCGAGCTAAATGCAAAACGGAATTCATTGCATGGAACAGGTGAGCAACTGATATATACCAGCAATGGAAATTTGCCATCTTGGGCCAAAGATGATCCTGATACTTTTTGGCGTGCATCGCAAGAGTTCGAGCGTAAAAATGGAACGCAATTCCGTGAGTTTGAAGGCTCGCTTCCTAGAGGTCTCACTTCGACGCAGCAAATTGAGATCATTGAGAAATTTGTTATGGAGCATCTCTCCCGTCACGTACACAGCCTGGCAATTCATTCGAAGAAACAGAGTGACGGATTGATAGCTCAACATGTGCACATACAAATTTCAGAACGCGTCCTGGATGGAATTGAGCGCGACCCAATGCATTTTTTTAAGCGCTACAACGGAAAAAATCCCGAGATCGGTGGCTGTAAAAAAGACTCTATGGGAACACCTGAACGGCTTGAAAATTTCCGCGCATCTTGGGCTCACCACTGCAACGAAGCGTTGGCTTCTGCTGGCAGGCGAGAGCGTGTGGATCATCGCTCATATCGCGAGCGTGGCATCGATCTGACGCCTGAAAAGAAACTCTCAGGAAAAACTAGCCGAAAGCTCTCCACTACTCAGCGGCAAGAAATATTTGCGGCACGAATGGCTCGGCGCGAATTTCTATCTACGCACTATCAAATCCAGAACTTGATGGAGAAAGAAATAATGTGGAATACATTAAATAGCCTAAAAAACATTAAAGTGCCCCCTAAAAAGCTACATGAAGACACTAGTGGCACATTAAATAATGTTTTTTACATTAAAGATCGTCTGAAAGAAGCCCGAGAGATTCAGAGCGAAGTTGCTCAACTCATGAGGTGCCCGGTATCAGAAGATGCCGAGCAGCTAGCTGCACGCCTCATTAAATTCGCGAAGGAAGCGGAAGACGAGAACCTCAGACGTAAGAAGACATACTCAACAGATACTTCGATTTCGTTCGAGATGCTCAGAGAAATCATCGAGGGCATTCGGAACGTCCTCAATCTCATATTAAGAATTTTCGGACTTCAACAAATTCCCCCATTATTTCCTGCTGGAGCTCCACCGGTAACGAATGACAACGTGCGAAATGCCGTGATTTCCTCGCCTATGTCAGATTCAAAGCAGAAACTCGATGATGCGCTTAAGGAACACGCGCTATTAAAGAAGCAGTTTTCATCGTTGGAGGCCCACAAAAAAATAACTCCGCATCAGGCGCGTGAAGCGATAGTTGAAAAACTAGCTGGCGCCGATCCGGAATACAAAAAACTGCTTGGGCAGGAAAAAGCGCTTATTAGCCAACTATCAAAGATTCACCAGGCATCAGTTGAGCACGAAGCTACATTGCGAACATCCAATTTTCTGAATAGATTCAAAAACGAAGAGAAGCTAAAACTCATTAGGGCATCGGAAGCCGTCGCCGAACGAAAACTCGATGGTGTACAAGGAAAAATAGAAGGAATTCTTGTTGATGTTCGACGTTCACGCTGTGACTTGGTAAAAGAAGAAACAAATAAGCTACTGAAAAACCAGGGAGATCCTGAGCGGTACCGGGACGCATTGAATAAGCGATTGCTCGATATTGAACAATATATAGAGAAATTAAATGAAGAGCTTAATAGGGAACGCGATTTGAGCCAAGCGAGTACGAATACCCGGATCACTGACGACCGCCCTATTCGAAGTGGGCCTAGCCATAGCTAACTCTTCACGGAGCACGGAGGTTGCCATTTTCAATGAAGAAGACCAATTCCTATCCGCAGAGAACAGAACTCAGCTTGAGCAATTTCGATTGATAAATCCGAGCACGGCGGAAGAAATCGATTTAGAAATTAAAAGAGTGCAAACAATGTTATCTGAAGAAAATTCCTACCAGCTGCAAGTAGAAATAATGACCCTGTTTTACCGGCTTGTGTTTGACATGCCCTTGGGTGAAGCAGATCTCGTTGCACGATCGCTTATTCCAATGCCACGAAAGCGTAGCATCAAACCTTAAGGAAGTATCTTGACCGTTATCGCATTGCGCCAAACAACTATTGAGACACCTGTTCCAATCATTGAAGAGGTGCTCACATCCGATTTATTTTCTCGATTAAAAATGCAGGAATATCCAATTCTTTTTTTGAACGGAAAGAGAGAGAGTTCCTGGTCTGGATTTTGCCGCCATCCTGACCACACCGAATCTGATGAGATAGTCATCGATTGGAATCTGATACGCCTTTACAGTGATAAAGATATTGTGCAAAAAAGAAGATTTTTAGCGCTATATCTGCACGAGTGTGCACATCGTCTGACACCTGGCCGTGTACACGATGCAGCGTTTTCGGCTGTCTGCCTGGTCTTATATTTACGAGCCGGAGAGATCCACGATCAACCACTTTTTCATTGGTTAAAACTGTACGACCTCCACGACGACACTGCCCCCTTTCCGGTAGCATTTGCATGGGCGTGGCGCCAGGCAGAAGAACTCTCGACTACCGATTTTGATGCCGATGAATGCGCAAAAATAATCTGCTCTCGCCACGAAAAATGGCAACTTTGGCTTAATAAGGCGCCGGCAAGAAATCAGGAAAAACAACGACAGCAGACTACAAAATACGTTTCTCTTCGTCAGAAAATCGTTTTCTGGAAACTTGCCTTCTTTTGTCTCTTAGCTTTTTCCCTTACTTATATAGGCTCTTCTTCTGCACACGCTCAGACCGAAGATGTAAATGCGGCGTTGGATATCCAAAAAGCGACGACGTTTGTCTGGGCTTGTGATTGCATCGGCGGGAAGCCTGTTTGGTCGATGAAGAGTTTGAAGAAAATAGAGATCGAATCCAACTTGACGCAAGCCAAAATTCAACGCCTGATGTCTACATCACAAAAAATCGTGTCACAACCAGGCGGTGGGAGCTATAAGCAACCAGCGCTGGACTACGTGACAGCTTCTGCCATTGTGTCCATGTGCAAATAGGCCTTCGGCGGTTCACGTAGTGCGTTCATCTGAGGGGCCACTGATATGTCATTACGTTCCAAAAATCGCCACAGATGGCCACTTTTGGATACGCGCCCTCTGCCTAGATAACGTTGCGCCCAACAAGGTATGGCATTACAATTGAATCGCAGCGGAAGCTTGATTGTAAAAAAATCAACTTCGAAGGGAATGAAATTACGCTGGATGGCTTGGTTAGTCCTTCGCCGACTCAAGCCGCAATAATTGGATTAACGCCCATTTATTTGCTATTGTCGTTAAAAAAAGGAAATATTTTTATTTTGTCTTTTGCGCCGCGACTTAGTCGTTAATGCGCGAATTGACCAAGGATTCAATAGAGGCTGGCTATTTATTTAGCTGGCCTTTATACATTTGGAGATCAAAATGGGTGAAGTAGAAGTCCCGGCGAAGGCAATCGCCGAAATTGTCGAAAGGTTGAATTCGAACGAAACAACCGAGATTTATGGGGCTAAATTAGGCGAGTTAGTTAAGGATATATTGCCAAATTTTCGCGCTCTCGTAGATATTCCTAAAGGTCCTGGTGCGCTAAGTAAATTCATTGAAACGTATTTATCTCAATCGCTAATAAAAAAAGATAAGCGAGGCGCAGATTGGGTTTACGAAATTATTTCGCCAAAAACTGGCGACGCCCCAAACGCCCATATCGCGAGCAGTTCTGTTCTTTCATCTACAGGAATTGACTCTTCTACTTGGACCTTTTTCGAAAATGCGTCTTCATCACACAAATTAGTTTTGGATAGTGACGCGAAACAGATACATCGCGTACTCAATGGTGCCCCTCAACATTCGAGGGAATTACCAACAATAGCCCCAGTCTCTGAAGCTGAATTAACTCAAATTAGAGCTACTTTTCTAGCTGAGGATATATCTAAGTATGCTTCTCGAAACGCAACAGAGGAAGTGCGCCACGCCCCTTTTTCTAAATGGATCGCATTTCTAAAACGAGATGCGGATGCTTACTGGCATTGGCTCATTTTTCGTAGGGAACAAACCTTAGGTATTTTTGCCGCTCGACTTCGAGATTTAGGTTTGGATCCAGCAACTACAGAATATTTTGTAGATGCGTTTTCTCAAGCGAAGCGCCCTGCAAAAAACAAGACCGAATCATTCTCATCGTCTCGCGCAACAAATACAGTTTCTCTACCGAGGGAAAACGCTGCTGATAAGAAATTACGCCAATCATTACTCAGAATAATTTCACAAATGCCGGTGGCAGATCTAAGAAACATTCCGCTCCCTTTTGGTGTAGTTTATGACGCGTTTAAAGACAAAAATAAATAGATAATTTCTCATCCCTATCCGTGAAGCCCGCTCCCAAACTACTTGTTTTATGCAAGGCGGCCGATGTTGCAGCCTTAATAGCTAAGATCTCTGACGCTGCGTGCGCCGGCTGGCGAAATTACGTCGATGTGAAAGTCATCGGTGATCGAATGGACGCCCAAAATAGATTTAAAGGTGTCAATTATCAAGAGAACACAAACGAAGTTGTGGAAGGATGGCAGGAACGGCGTTATTACAAGATCATAGCTGACGATAAACTTGCGTTGGATCTAAAGCTTCTTAAGGAGGAGCGAGTTCATGTCATTTTTCGTAAAACCCACACTTCAATGTTCGAAGAGATTCGAACAGAACTAAAGAACAAAAAGATCCACTGGTTAGAGCACTCTTCTCATGAATGGTCGCAGTCGAGCATTCCGAAATTAAATCCTGATAAGTGGTGCCAACAATTTGAGCAGTTAGGAATAGGCTGGATTGGCAAAGCTCTTTTAAAGCAGCTAAAAGTGATAACTGATGCAGAGTTAAGCTACGCATTTAAAGTTTCTAAGTCTCAAGTCATTGGCGAAGATGTTGCCCACGCCTACGTTGCAGATTCAGAGCCTGGCGCTAGCTCAATTAAGATTAAATCTGCTCTTGAACATATATATCTTAAGGAAGAAATATTAGAGCTAGATTTAGAGAATTTTCACACTACATTGCCGAAAAATCTGAATGTCCTATACATCTATGAAGATGGACTTTGGAGTGGAGTGGAACTCGTAAAGCGTTTGGAGAAGATTTGTTTACATCCGGCGTTCAAGGATATAAACGCTCGAATAGTTTTCCGATTTGCCGCGACGAGCGATGCGGGCGTTCTTGCCGGTCGCCTATTTAACAAACTAAATAAATTTCTCAATGTTCAAGTTGATTCAGCACACGACAAATTCCACTATGTTTTTTTGAAGGTAGACGCAGAAAAGGCGTTAAAAGGCATTTCGGAAGTCAGTCACCTACGCAAGGCGATCGACGCTGAGATTGTACCCATGGCATTTCAGCCTTCCGAGATATGGAATGGTAGAGAGGCCGAGGCATTGGATATCTGCACAGAATTAGGGAAGCAGCTGGCAGAGCCTTTTTTGCAACGTCGCGAATTTGAAGAATTACAAAAAAAAGGGGCCGCGCCTAAAGACGCCGCCACCATTTCAATTCCTGATGAAAAACTTAAGCGCTGGGCCCTTGGCGCTATGCAATTTGGATCTACCGTGGTTTTTTCGTCCAGCGTTCCCAAACCTGTAATTCCATTGATGTGGCTCCAAGGGGCTGTTAAGTTAAACGGTAAACCTACTAATTGGCAGCCTTTATTCGGTGATAGTAGACGAATAAACGCTATTCAATACAGAGAAGAGGATCTCCATTAACTCGGTCTTACACGAACCAATCGATTAGCAGCTTGCCCAGCTTCCTTTTTAATTCGACTCCCGGAGAATTACATCTACGAATTCAAAACCAACGGCGTGTTTGAATATTCTTCGGATAGTCGCACACAGATCTTCAAATGTCGGAATCTCACCGAAGCTCGTCCCTAACCACCACACTAATTCATCTCCTACCTCTTTGAACTGAATAAAGTAGGTTTGCATCGGGCCATCCCAGCCAACCACGGCATTCTCCAGCCACTCAAGTAAACCGTAGCCTTCGACATCACAAGGTTCTTCGATATCGGCCTCTCCATTGTGCAAATCATATTGCGCAATTAATATCGCCTCATTCTTTACGATGCTTGAAAAACAGTTCCTCGACATTTCTTATTTTCCTTTGCCAGTACAGCTTGCTGAGACATTCGCGATTTTTGATATGAAGTTGCCAGTGTACGTTGCTTTTGTTTAAGAACACGCCAAGGTCTGTACTCAGACCTCTCTCAGTATTTTTGGAATCCGGTCTATAAGAATTTCTTGGCCTTCCCACTTAATACAACCATCGAACTCACATTGCTTAGCATTTCTAGCTGTTTCTAACAAATGCCTTCTAATCGGATAGTCGTATGTCCCGACAATATCCGCACCATATTCCTGTTGGGCCAGATCTGAAAGCTTTGGTCCAGACAAAGACGACCAATCCAATAAGATCAAATCTTTCAACGTCCGAAATTCTAATAATTTCCGTTTTAACATTTGAGATGCATCCCGCCGAACATATTCAGACGCGTCATCTTTCGAGATAGTCACCCACATCACATCTTGAATCCAATCCTCGCCGTCAAGCCTACGGGCACCATGAAATAAGCTAGTTCCTTGAGGCAAAGTAATCATTTTGCAGCGTGCCAATAACTCCACCCATGGCTGAATAATCATAATTTTTCTTCAGTTGATTGAACGCTTTGTTCCAATTAAGCATCGAGCGTAAAAACCGCTTTATATTTACTCATGGAAAAATTTACGCCCCCCCTGCCTTGTGCGATCTTCCAGCTCTCAGCTCGTCAATAAAATGTTTGACCCTACGTTGGCCATCCGTACCCAAACGACTTAGATCACTCTCGATTCGCATAACATATTCCTCTCCCCCATATGACTTTGCCACCACCATGAGGATCTTAGCGACATCGTTGCATCGACATGCAGTTAGGGCTAGATCACCGGCCCGCCAAGAGGACGACATAAACGCGTTGACCAGCTCATTGCGCGCAGTCTTGCAGCGATCCCAGTCAAAGAAAGGAATGAACTTTAGAAGTTCCGGCACATCATCTGACTTCGCTAGTTCTCTGTAGATTATCGGGAAGAGAACAGCAATTATTGGCGAGACCGGCTGATGGCGGGCTCGAAGGAGGACTGGCATGAGCAAGCCTGCTGCATCGACCAAAGCCTTGGGAGATACTTTCTCCGCGTCCGACATCAGCTTAGCGCAAGCATCGTTGGCCACTTCAGATAGATCAATGACGTATCTCCCCCGTAACGCCCGAGCAATCTCATCGACAGCGCCAATAATACGTTTGCGGGCGGCTGCAGGTGCCTTTTCGAACACTATAATATTTCGAATTGCGATTTCGGCACTGACTCCCTGCTCTAGCCCTACTCTGGCGGCCAATCCACCATTAAGCCTTGCACCTAGAATTCCGAGCAGCATAGACAAAACGGCAGCTTCATCTCCGAAAAAACGATTGCGCAAACAACGTCCCAATACGTACTCAGCAATATCAAATTTTCGAGCATCACTAACTTGTGGAATCACGGACTGAATGACCCGGATGTACGCATTCATAGGAAGGTTTTCCTGGGTCAACGCCCTCTCGTGGATATCGATGGAGTCCTCAGGCAGGCAGTCAACCAAGCGCTCGCCCATCTCTTGGTCGGAAAATAAAGCTGCAAACTGCGCTTCGTCTGCACGACGTAGCATGCCAACAAGGAGCGCGGCCACCGTCGTCTTTGGCAAGCTATTTCTGTTCAGAAGCCATAACACGTCATCCCGGACAGCATCGAACGTTTTCTCGAGCAGCGCGTCCCTTCGTGCTGACGCAGCCGACGAAATCAATATATCGCGAACATCTAGCAGTCCACCAATCTGGCGCGCCCGATCAATAAGCTCTGAGCTAAGCCACGTAGCCTGGAAGTCGTTGGCCTCCCCTAGCCGACGTAGTTCGAAAGCTATTTCCTTAGGAGTGAGCTTGGCAAAGATGGGGATGGCCGCAGGAAGATGCCTATCCTCAGTCAAGAACGGTAGCAGCATCATGCCAGCCTCATCCGCAAGTTTTCGCTCAACCTCGCATAGAACTACTCCCATCCGATCAATGAGATCCCCATCATCAGCGATCCGGCGAGCCAGTGCACCGCCTTGCGAAACAAGGCGGGCGATTGTGCTCGCCGATGCCTCGAAAAGCATCTGTTCAACGTCCGGTGCGACTCCATTGCCGAGACCTAGTGCGATGTTGGGGAGAAAATCGTCGAACACACCGTCTGGATCGGCCTGCTGCAAAAGACTAATCGCGCCACTAGGGTCCTGCTCAGCGAGACGCGTGACAAGATGTTCAATTGCCACTCTACCGGATGGCATGTCATGTCCCTGCGCCTTCCTTGCAATAGCACCAATGAACTCCCAAGCATCATGAGGGGGTAGGCTGCCGCCAGCCCTATCGATGGCTTCAGCCAATCGAGGTTCCAACGACTTCATTGCAACTGTATCGCTAACCATCCCTGAATTGGCTATATCCAAAAGCCCCAGGGCCGCGGTCGGCGTTCGTTCTAATTTGTCGAGGAGCTCATCCCATAGCAGCGCTATCCGCAGAGCGGCGGCACTACTCGTCTGGCGCTCACCTAACAGGTTGCTTTCACTATCGGACAACAGCTTCGGCACAGGTTCCGTAAAGACTCGGCGAACGATCGCCCCAGTCCACCTATGGCGATCAATCTGAGACGAGCGCCCATCAACACGACGACCTGGCCAGTCCGAAAACTTGGCCTTTGCATTTGACGGTGCGAACACAAGATCGAGGTCACGGCCACCTATCTTTCGAGGCGACAGTGCGAACGTCGAAAGGGCAAATCGGCGCCGGATGTCGGGCCACAACGCAGCGAGTATCCGTAGAGAGATTAGCTCTGGATCAGGCGCATCAAAAATCACTACCGGCTTCTCATTCTCAAGAAAAAGCGCTTCCAACAAATCGTTCGCGCTGAAATTGAGAGCAGGTGGAAATGGTTCCTCAACCGTTTCCTGAAGTTCAAGTCGTACAGCGTCTGCCTCAGTAGGCAGCTCAGTCATACTAAGCAGGCGAAGGATGGCGGTAAGCGGAGGTCTACGGGACCAGATTTGTGCATTTATCAGTACGCTTTTCGTGAGTACGCAGCCCGCTCGAGGAACCGTAAAATCCTGCCACGTTCTGGCAACAACGTAAAAAGCGCCGCTCGGCAATGGATAGGCCGATAGGTAAGGACTGAACTCCTCCCTAGGACGTAAAGGTCCAGCTACGTCCGAGAGACGGTCTACAATTGCCTGATCGTCTTTAGACAATACAATAGACGAGGCAAGTAGCTGGTGCCCCTTGCGATAGCCGTGAATTTGGACTTCAACAGTGATCACAGCGTTAGAGACCCACTGCCCAAGCGATCGGGAGCGTGACGTCAGAATCCTTCCGCCATTCATCCCCGTCGCGCACTGCGACCCACCCTTGTCCATCCAACCCTGCCTCTAAGAAGGTTTGTCGATACGCGAGATCGTGCTTCAGATCCCCGCCCACGACGCTGAGGCCAAATATTTGGACGTTGATATCTTGCAAGTCGGCCAATCTACCTGCAACTAGCGGATATTCATGCTCAAGATAGGCAACTGGGCCTCGCTCGAACTTCTCAGCATCGACCCTATCCCAGGCGGTAACTACGACTGAGAGGCGTGGAGGCCCGCCATCCTCACGGTTAGCGAGCGAACTCTCCAAAAAACGTATCAACTCGCACAGCATAACCTGCGTCGGAAGACCCTGATCGTCCTCGTCACCAAGCCTCTCCAACATCTTTCGTGACGTTACCCAATCCAGAGGCCGAACGTCTTGGTCTGAACCAACTCGCACGAAAAGCAGAGCTGCATCCGCCCGTCGCAGCTCGGCCATCCAATCGGGAGCAATTTCATTGTCAATAACCGCATTACGCCAAAGTTCCCCAGATATGTCGGGAACGACTACCCTTGATCGAGCCCCTCCCTTCGTCGCTGCAACAACAACCTCAAAATCTCGACGGACATCACTATGCTCGGACCGAGGTGCGAATCCCCCCTGAAAGAGATGGTCAGTAACTTCAAGCACAAAATTAATGTCTTCAGGCTGCTCTGCAGTATGCAGCGCTCCTGTTCCGTCCTCGAGGGCTCGCCATAATCGACCAATGTAGTTGGTCTTTCCGGAGTCAGGTCCTCCAAGCAGGATGATTGATCGACTCATCGCTCTCTCCTATAACTCAGATAGGAGCGATCACCTTCAATCGGCTCGGTTGATTGCCAGAAGGTGGGGCGTTCTGCCGGCTTCCCGACTGTCAGGTCAATCAATTCGGCTATACCGAATCCCGCGGGCACTAAATCTGGTTGATCTGAGAAAGGAGCCACACTCACTATCTTTGCGCTCGCACCATATCGGAGAAGTTCCTTTTCCAACCGATTAGTTAGATCCTCACTCACAACGTGCAAATCAGCATGAGTCACCACGATCAGTAGTCGTGGCACGCGGCTGTTCAACATGGTTTTCAAACGTGCGGCTAGCTGCCCCACCCGAGCTATGAGCCCTTGACGCTTTTCCAGGTCGGAAAGAGTACGACCGTCCAGCACAATCCAAATTGTCTCGGCAGACTTCATAAAATCCAGCCGATCAGATCGGGCCGTGCTCACAAGCGCCTGCGTCCATTCTCCCGGGACATCCGGAAGTGCCAAATCAAAACGTCTGCCGTCGGAGCGCCTGACGAGTCTTAAATGAAGGAAGCCAGGCCTTTGATCATCTCCCAACTCGGTGTGAACCGTCATCTGTTCCGGCACGGTGCCGTTGTTCCAATCACGAGCGCCGCGCACGATATCCTCAAACGCGGCCAAACTCCTGCTGTCGGCAAAGGACCATCCCTCAAGCATCGCATGCGAGACGAGCAGATACAAGCTGGCCAAGCACGCCGTTTTGCCAGATTCAGGATCGCCGAGGATGCCTGTCACATTGACGTATTTTGATCCCATCATGGCGTTTAGATCTTCCAAGCCGAGCGAACGGCTAGATGCAAATGCGCTCATGCCCACTGGCTGAGCAAGCACAGGTGCACCTAGCATGTCATCCGACTGTGATTCTATTTCTTTAATACTCAAGGCATCGACCGATGTTGATTCAGTTGCACCGAAAGGAACACGGTGAGAACAAGTAGCTCGATCGCGCTCAAGCGCACAAAGCCCCGTGTCATCGACAGTGCACCCTTCGAATCGGCACGTTCCACTCATATATCACCAACACCTTGGGATGCTATTCTTGCGAACGTAGCTTCCATCAATGCGCGTCCACCCCATTCTGAAACACTGCGTTTCAGCGACGCGCCCAATCTGTCTACCTCGCCAGTGACCAATGCGTGAAGGAGAGGAAAAACCGTGGGGTGCGCAAGGATAATAGTTTTGATAACGCCCGAACTCAGTGCTTCACGGTCGTTACCGATGGCAGTAAGCAATTCCGTCAGATCGAGTTCAGGATCTTGATCCAAGGTGCTTAAGACCATCTCTCTATGCACTTCGCTGGGAAGTCGACGAAGTATCTTTGCAGCTTCAATGCCGGTAGCAACGATTCGCGTCGGTTCGATGATCGCAGATAATTGCCTTTTTAATAAGCGACTCCGGCGAAGCTGCACCCACCACAGAAAGTCCAACTCCTCTCGATCCAGCGCAGCATTGCGACGTAATGCCCCAATGGTATTGGACATAGAAGCCTTGAAGTCATTGGTCACCGCGTTTTCCGCGCCAATAGTGATTTTCACATCGGATGGGTCGGGGACCGCCAACCGCCCTCTCGCGTTCTCGGCCGCCGTCGCGCTCCAGCTGGCAGCGGCATCTAGAACTTCACGGCGAAGATTTTCGCGTCGCTCGGCCGCTAGCGATGGCTGATACGAAAGTGCAGACCAAAGCGCAGCGGCATAGAGATCTGTGATCGCCCAGCCAGTATCTCCGGGAGTATTGCTTAGAATAGAAACCATCGCCATACCAGCACATACACCAACATCAAGAACGCGCTCCTCGTAAAGAAACGAAGGAGACTTCTTCTGAATTGCTGTTTGAATCTCATCACCTAAGGTGGAGGAAGGAGTGCCATCACCTGCAAGAGCTTCCGCAACATCCGCAGCTTTAGAGATAATGTTCGAAACAGTTTTCTCCTTTCCCCAACGAGTTGCGAGACTGCCCGCTGCCGCACGCCGCGACTCCACATCACTGTCGCTTACAGCAACACCAGAAATCCGCATGTGAACTGCAATATTGTTCATTGTCTTCCCCCGTCCTTCCGCTCGCCAACCAATTGATCAATCATGTTCTCAACCTTCCCCAATTTTCCATCTCGGACAAGCATGTCAAATAATCTTCTCTCAAGCCCCTGCGTCATCCGCTCGTTAGAATTCTCTGGAAGCGCATTCAGCTCAACTAGGATGCGTACGCGCTCCCCTTCGAACAGGTCGCGGAAGAAACGGAGCCGGGCGGTCTCATAGCCATCTTCCTTCGGTAACATAGACTGCGTCCCTCCTTCTAAAGGCGCCATTGGGACCATTTCAATTGTTGGCTCCAAGGAGAAAACGTTCCCGATCACATCAACTGCATCTATAAGAGGAACGGTAGTCGGAGCATTTGGACGAGCCGCCTTACGAAAAAAGGGAGACGCCAACCGAAAGTTGGGCTCTTTTCCTCCCAGACGCTTGTCATCAGCCTCAAAGCAGGTGCGCTGCGTATTCCACGCCCTCGGGTGCATAGTCACAGACAACCCGTCGATTTCTTCATCCCAGTCGAATTCTATTATGTTATAGGTAAAGGTGAAGACTTCATTAGACCTATAGGGAACGGTAGCGCCGGCGGCAAGCATCATTACGTCACAGCCCGGCTCGACATTATCAACGGATACTTTGGGATCGTGTTCATGGCCAGAGATAAAAACCCGAGCCCGGCTACGGATGTAATCCCGCACTTGAGCCTCGTCCTTGTACCAGTTCAAAGGATGATGAACAAGAACAACGTTCTCCACACCATTTGTACGAGGAATGGTGAACTGACGTGCACCTATCATCAATTCTGGATCCTCATCTCGCTCGTCGCCATGGCAAAGAAGGGATGAATTGAGCCTGATAAAGCGGATCGCCCTCCCCGGAGCAAGGGTTACTTCCATCTCGGACGCAAAGGCCCCTTCGTTGTTGAGAGGACAATCGTAGCCGAAGCTAAAACGGCCATAGTCTTCAAACCGTGCGAATAGCGCCGCCCTGTCTGTAGAATTGTTAAGGATGTCCTCATATTCTTTGGTACCACCTGCGCGAACGTGGTCGAGAATATGTTTTCCAGAAAACGAGAGCTTTGATCGGTCAAGGTCATGGTTACCCGGCACCATCTGAACGCAGTGAATTTCCACGCCGATATTCGCCGCTAACTCATCCAGCCATTTGCCAGCTTCCTCATACTCATCCCATTTCCCAGACTGCGCAATATCGCCTGTGACCAAGATGCCATGAGCAACACCGCTCGCAATATTTGCGACTACGTCTCTTGCATCTGCAATCAACTGCTGCTTTACGTCAGCATGGATGTGAACTCGATCATCTTTTTCTTGACCGAAATGGATATCCGACACGTGAACAAAGACCGCTGGCATTCCCCCCCCTTTTCTTATTTTTCCGCCCGTGAGTATATCGGCACCTTTTGCACGAACGAGAGAATTTAGATCTCCTGGAGTTACTCACAAAAACATAATTTCTCGTCTGATGCGCCCCGCCACCCAAGACTTATTCGGTTGAACGTAGTCACAGCCTATGAAAAACACACCAATTTAGTAAAAGCTCATCCTGTTGCTTCAGACTCGAAATTGCCATTTTACTATCACAGCAGGCAATTCCGTATGGTGAACCCGTTTCGTACCTAAGAGCATTTTCTGTCGTTAATAGCTGTCTATTTCAATGAAAATCTCGAACCGTTTTAAGCCGCGATCCTCAATTTGAAGCGATTCTCGACATTCGGGGTTATTTGGTGGCGCCTCAGAGGCGATTCTCTCCCCGAGCCAGCGCTTTTACCACTCCCCTCTTGTTGAAGCGGATAGTGAGGTTATTCTCTGCCATTGAATTTCCCATCATATTGAAAAACGGGATGGCAGCTAGAGGCGAGGTCTGAATTCGCTGATAGGTCCAAATCTGTTCACCACTCTCACCAAGTTCAACTGAGCTTGGCTTACCTAAGAGCACCTCGACATCCTTGCTTGTCGTTTTGCCAATTTGAATCTTCGACACTTTACTTTCGTCAGCAATTGAAGCGGCCCCTGAAACACAACCTGTCACGGAAATCAGTACAGTCGCAGTAACAAGTAGTGCCGACAATCTTCCCATTCTTATTTCCTTATAGTCACATTTAAAAAATGCTGGACGCCATGGGGTAGCCAGTCAACAAGGCTGACCGGCTACCCCAATACGTAAATGATATTTTTTCGAAGCGCCGATCAAGGGGCTTTCGCGGCATAAACGCGAATAATGCAATCGCATTTATTCCACGGTCCCCTTGACGGAATCAATGACAAAGCATTTTTACTAGTTTTTTATGGCTCTTCGAAGGCGATCGGCAGTTTCCATATCAAGTCCTACCTGCCCGTTCACCAAAATTAGATTTCGACACTCGGGAGGAAACAACCAATCGCTATCATCAATGGCGACCCATGACTCGTACTCCCGGCCCGCGTCACGCAACCACGCCGTTATCTCGGCTTGACGTAGGTATTTATGATCTAGAAGCTGAAGCACAGGAGTGGCGTCAATAATGCGCTCTTTGAATCCTTGA
>Ga0207695_10005178_pt1 | contig 17454 bp, 10 predicted proteins | sample KBSC54metaG_FD_184354 | JGI IMG/M metagenome (GOLD analysis project Ga0207695, IMG submission 184354) | Corn rhizosphere microbial communities from Kellogg Biological Station, Michigan, USA - KBS C5-4 metaG (SPAdes) (version 2) | ecosystem: Host-associated > Plants > Roots > Rhizosphere > Soil... | reverse complement strand
TTTTGTATCGGTGCTTTGTCCGTCGTGTCATGCTTTGTCCGCGTCTACATGAGCGTAGCACTCTGCCCGTCCAGCACCACGATCCATCTTCTATCCTCTTCGTTCGACTTTTTTCCTCGGCCACGCTTGCCTCCGTGCGGCTCTCCGTCCAATCCGCTCTCGAGTCACCACGCGATTCCATAATCCTCGCCGTGATTGCTCGATCCGCCCCACATGCTGTGGTGCGTGGCGTCGAAGTAGATCGCGTTGATCGGGCCCGATGTACGCTCGGCGAACACGAGGTGGTAGCCCATCTGCCGCAGCGCCTCGCGCGTCGAGTCGGGCAGCGAAGTGGCGACGAGCATGCGACCCGGCTGCGATTCGTGCTGCCCGAACGACGAGTGCATCTGATAACTGTTGAAGTTCGGCGCTTCGCAGGCCTGCTGCACCGTCATACCGAAGTCGACCACGTTCAGGAAGAACTGGAGCAGGTTCTGATCCTGGGAATCGCCGCCTTGCACGGCAAACGCGAGGAACGGCTTTCCGTCTTTGAGTGCCAAGGTCGGGGTGAGCGTCACGCGTGGTTTCTTGCCGGGCTCGATCACGTTGAACGGACCGTCGGCGGAATCGGTGACGAAGCTCTGCGCCCGCTGGCTCAGTCCGATGCCGGTGCGGCCTGCGATCACCGCGGGCACCCAGCCGCCGCTCGGCGTCACCGACACGACCCAGCCCTCGGCGTCGGCGGCTTCGATGGACGTGGTCCCGCTGTAGAAATCCGTCGCGAGCGCGGTGTCCTGCGCGGTGGCGTCGTTGGACAGGAATTCGAGCGCGCCGGACTCCCGCGCCGACGTGTCGTTAGGCGGCGGCGACTGGCTGCCCGCCGCCGGCTTGGGCATCGGCGGCGCCACCGGCCGGTCCTGCTGCCCGCCCGGTGTTCCGTTAGGCGCGGTCGGCTCGCTCACCTTCCATTGCGCGAGCAGCGAGGCAAACGGGTTGGTCTCGTGCTGATAGGGGTATGGATCGCCGGGCTTCACCGTCGAATCGTTGTGCGCCCAATCGATCTGCGCGAATCGCGACTTCGCATAGTCGGGAGACAACAATCCCTTCACCGGCTCGGCCGGCGGAAAATACGGATCGCCGTAATAGAAGTCGCGGTCGGCGAAGGCCAGGTTCATCACCTGATACAGCGTGTGGATGTACCTGGGCGAATTGTAGCCCATGTCCTTCACGTTCGTGTTGCTCAACATCTCGAGCGACTCGAGCATCGCCGGTCCCTGTTCCCAGATCGGCAGCTTGTAGACCTCGATGCCTTCGTACGTGACGTGCAGCGGTTCCTCGATACGGACCTTCCAGTTCGCGAGGTCCTGCATGGTGAACAGCGCGCCATCCTCCCGTGCGCCGCGCACCAGCTCGCGGGCGATGTCTCCCTTGTAGAACCGATCGTACGCCGCGTAGATGGCTTGCTTGCGCGTCTTGCCGTGTTTGAGCGCGGCTTGCTCCGTCTCGACCAACTTGCGCCACGTCGTAGCGAGATCCTTTTGCACGAAGATCTCGCCGGGCTCCGGCGCTTCGTACGCGCGGCCCGCATGTGGGAGCATGATGGCCGGCGCGTATTTCCACTTCTTGATCCATCCTTTGTAATGCTCGATGGTATGCGAGAGCTCGGCTTCGATGGGGTAGCCGTCGGCCATCTGGATGGCCGGCGCCAGCACGTCCTTGAGCGACAGCCGTCCGTACTCGGCGAGCATCGTCAACAGGCCGCCGACCGTGCCCGGCGTGACCGCGGCTAACGGACCGTACTCGGGCGGATACCGATAGCCCTTGCTCCTGTAGAACGCGGCCGTGGCTCCCGTCGGCGCGACGCCGAGTGCGTCGATGCCGATGACCTTCCTGGTGTGCGGGTCGTAGATGAGCGCCTGCGTCTCGCCGCCGCAGGAGAGGGTGTCCCACATGGTGCAGCCTGCGGCGAGCATCGCGACAGCGGCGTCGACGGCGTTGCCGCCTTTGGCGAACACGATGGCTCCGGCGGTGGCCGACAGCGGTTTGCCGGTAATGGCGAGCCAGTGCTTGGCGTGAAGCGGCGGCTTTTCGGTTTGCGCGTATCGCGGGTCGGCGGCGCCGACGGGCTGGCCGGATCGATGGGCGCGCTGTTGGGCAGCGGCGGGAACGGCGCCGAGTACGGCGACGACGGCAAGGACGAGCTCGCCGCGCACGAACGATGGTCCGAAGCGCATGGTGGGAGTCTGGTATGGATGTGTTCGGGAACTTGAATCGATGTCGGCGCGCCCGCAACCGGGCGGGACGCGGGCGCGGGGCGTGCAGCGACGCATCGGGAACGGCGCGGTGTGCGTCGTCGTTGGACCAAAGTGCTTGGCGACGAGGCGCGCAGTGCGCGTCGCGTGCCTAACGAAATCGACTCTTCACCAGAGATGGCTCATGGCGACGACGACACTCGAACGTCCAGCGGAACGCTCCGGCACGTTCGTCATTGGGGGCGACATGCCGGTGCACCGCCTCGGCTTTGGCAGCATGCAGTTGACCGGTCCCGGGGTGTGGGGCGATCCCAAGGATCCCGCCGAAGCGGTGCGCGTGCTCAGGCGCGCGATCGAGCTCGGTGTCACGCTCATCGATACCGCGGACTCGTACGGCCCGTACGTCGCCGAGGATTTCATTCGCAAGGCGCTGTATCCGTATCCCGCCGACCTGGTGATTGCGACGAAAGCCGGGCTCACGCGCGGCGGCCCAGGCAACTGGGAGCCCGTTGGGCGTCCGGAATATTTGCGGCAGGAAGCGGAGATGAGCTTGCGCCGGTTAGGCCTGGACCGGATCGACCTCTTCCAGCTGCATCGCATCGATCCCAAGGTGCCGCTCGCCGACCAGGTCGGGGAGCTCGCCTCGCTGCAGAAGGAAGGCAAGATCCGGCACATCGGATTGTCGGAAGTGACGATCGAGGAGCTCGAGCAGGCCCAACGGTACGCCACGATCGTGACCGTGCAGAACAAATACAATCTCGCCGAGCGGACGGCGGAGCCGCTGCTCGATCACGCCGAAGCGCACAACATCGGGTTCATTCCCTGGTTCCCACTGGCGACCGGCGCGCTGGCGAAAGAGGGCAGTGTGCTGCACACGTTGGCCAAGCGGCTCGGCGCGACGCCGTCGCAACTGGCGCTTGCCTGGCTGCTGCATCGCTCCCCCGTGATGCTGCCGATTCCCGGCACGTCGAAGGTGAAGCATCTCGAGGACAACATGGCCGCGGCCGAGCTCACCCTGTCGGAATCCGACGTGAAGGCGCTGGCCCAGGCCGCGGGCTGAACGACAGCCCAAACTTGCGTCCCGGGGTGCCGAGGGAGAGAGTTCGGTCTCGGCGACGACTCTCACAGGATGACGTGTGCATGTCCCTCACGGTCCGGGTTGGCGGCGCGTGGCGCCTAACGACTGGCGCCGCGCTGCTCGCGGCCGCACTGTCCGCGCGCGGCGCCGCCGGGCAAACCGCGCCGTCCTCGTCGCTGTACATGCCGCGCTCGATCACCGCCACCTATGCCAACGGCACGCGGACAATGGATGGCCGGCCGGGTCCCAGGTACTGGGAGAACCACGGCCGCTACTCGATGACCCTGACGGCGATGCCGCCCGATCGCACCATCCGCGGCACCGAACAGATCGAGTATCAGAACAACAGTCCCGACACGCTGCGCGCGCTGGTCATTCGACTGTTCCTCAACGTTCACAAACCCGGCGCCCCGCGCGACGGCGGAACGACGCCGGATTATCTCACGAGCGGCGTGCACGTCGACACGTTCGCCGTGAACGGCGCGGTGACGGCGTGGCACGACAGCCCGCAGTTCTTCACGTGGCAGCCGGTCCGGTTAGGCACGCCGCTCGCGCCGCACGACTCGGTGCATTTGCGCTTCGACTGGCACTACGAGATTTCCAAGCGCGCGGGCCGCGAAGGCATGCTCGATTCCACGACGTACTATCTGGCGTACTTCTATCCCCGCGTCTCCGTCTACGATGACTACAACGGCTGGGACACGATGGATTTCACGGACCTGCAGGAGTTCTACAACGACTTCAACGATTACGACGTGACGCTGAACGTGCCGGCGAACTACGTCGTGTGGGGCACCGGCACGTTGGTCGACCCGGCCGCCGACCTGCAGCCGGATGCCTTACAGAAATTCCAGGCGTCGTTCACGTCGGACTCGACGATCCACGTTGCATCGGGCGCCGACGCCGCGGCCGGAAGAATCACGCTGCAGCAGCCGGTGAACCACTGGCACTTCACCGCGCACAACGTGCCCGACGTGGCGTTCGCGGTGAGCAACCACTACGACTGGGATGCGGCGAGCGTGGTCGTCGATGACGCGGCGCATCGTCGCGCGAGCGTCCAGGCCGCGTACAACGACACGGCTGCCGACTATCACCACATGGTGGGCTTCGCGCACCACGCGCTCGACTGGTTGTCGCACTACTGGCCGGGGGTGCCGTATCCGTACGAGAAGAGCACGGTGGTGCAGGGGTCGGCGGACATGGAGTATCCGATGATGGTGAATGATGGCTCGACACCCGACACCATCCTCTCGCGCTTCGTCGTCGAACACGAAATCGCGCACACGTACTTCCCGTTTTACATGGGGATCAACGAGACGCGCTACCCGTTCATGGATGAAGGGTGGGCGACGACCTTCGAGTATCTCATCGGCACGTCGGATCTGGGCGCGGCGCGGGCGACGAACTTCTTCAAGCAGTTTCGCGTGGAGGGATGGATCAGCGATCCGTCGCCGCTCGAGGACTTGCCCATCGTGACGCCGGCCGATGTGCTCAAGGATGCGGCGTACGGCAACAACGCGTACGGCAAGCCGGCGCTCGGCTACCTCGCCCTGAAGCAATTGTTAGGCGACGACACGTTCAAGCGATGCCTGCACGCGTTCATGGACCGGTGGCACGGCAAGCATCCCACGCCGTGGGATTTCTTCTATACGTTCAACGATGTGTCGGGCCGCAACCTGGATTGGTTCTGGAACAGCTGGTTCTTCAGCCATGCGTACATCGATCTGGGCATCACCGGCGCCCGGCGCGGTGCGAACGGCTGGACGGTGACGCTCGAGAACGTCGGCGGCATGCCGGCGCCGGTGGACGTGGTGGTGCGCTACACCGATGCGACAGTCGACAGCGTGCACGAGACGCCCGCCATCTGGCGAACGAATCTGCGCCGCGCGACGGTCACCGTGCCGGCGAAGAAAGCGGTGGCGTCGATCACCCTCGACCACGGCATCTGGATGGATGCGGACAGCACCAACGATCGCTGGACGGTCAAGCGTTAGGCGGCGCTCATTTCAACCTCGGCTTCGTGCTGCGCGGCGCTTTGGTGCATTCCGGCCACGTGGTCGGGAGGCGGCGGAACCGGAACGCGGCGTTGCGGCCGGCGGTGGGCGGCGGCAGCTCGGCTTCGAGCTGTTTCGCGGCGGCCACCAGGTCGACGCGATCGCGCTTGATCATCGTCGGATCCTCGGACGCCAGATACGCCAGCATCGCGGTCAGCGTCGCGTTGGACTTGAGGTCGTCGTAGACGATCTTGTCCGGCGTGTCGCGGTTCGTGTGCCAGGTGTAGTTGCCGTAGTCCCACGGCAGCGCGCCTAACCCGAACGCCGGCAGCCCGTAGCAGGAGAAGGAGTAGTCGTCGCTGCCCCCGCCCGCGGGGAAGCCCGCGCCGCCGAATTGGATCTGGTTGCGCAGCTCGAGGGGAATCTGGTCGAGCCAGCGCGCGATGTGCGCAGCAGCATCCGGCAATCCCGCGCCGCTCAGCCGGACGATGCGTCCCGTGCCGTTGTCCTGATTGAACAACGCCTGCAACCCCTTGAGCACTTCGGGATGATCTTCGGTGAACGCTTTCGAGCCGACCTCGCCTTCTTCTTCGCCGCTCCAGTCGCCGACGAGGATCGTGCGCTTGGGGTGCGGATACACGATGTGCAGGATGCGCATCGCTTCCATCATCGTGAGCGTGCCGGTGCCGTTGTCGGTGGCGCCGGACGAACCGTCCCACGAGTCGAAGTGCGCGGACAGCACCACGTACTGGTCCGGCAGCTCGGTGCCTTTCATCTCGGCGACGGTGTTGTAGACCGGCTGCTCGCCTAACAACTGGGCGTCGAGATTGAGGCGCACCAGCGGGTGCTGGTTGTTTTCGGTGAGGCGGAACACGAGGCCGTAGTCCTCGCAGCTCAGCGCGATGGCCGGCGCTTTGGTGTCGTACGTCTCGAAGACTTCGATCGTGCCCCAGGCGTCCTTGGGCCGCGACGTGATGATGCCCGCCGCGCCCGCGGCCTCGAGCCGCAGCCCGAGCTCGCCCGTCCCGAGCGCCAGGCTCATGCCGGTGCCGCGCACGTTGCGGCCGCCCCACTCGCGGCGCAGCGAGTCGCGCAGGCTGTCCATCCGCGCCGCCGATGCCGGGAGCGCGTTGGTCTGCCAATCCTCCGTTGGGCGGCAGGAGAGATGGGGCGCCGACACGAGGATGAACTTGCCCTTGACGTTAGGCAGCCACTGCGCGAACGCCGAGCTGTCGGCAAAGTGCGGCAGGATGATCGTGCTCGCCGTCAGGTCTTTCTTGTTCGTGCCCGGGCTGTAGCCGAGCATCGTGCCCTCGAGCGAGCGCACGCGGGGCGCGATGAGATCGATGTGCGAGTAGCCGCGACGCCAGCCGCGCCACGTGCCGTACTGCTCGTTGCGCGCCGGGATCCCCCAGCTCGTGTAGGTATGGACCAGCCAATCGTTCGCGCGTTTGAGGTCCGGCGTGCCCGTGAGGCGCGGTCCGAGCGAGTCGAACAGCTCGTTCGCCAGACGCTCGGTCTCGGAGCTGTCCATCCCGATTTGCCAGATGCGCTTGATGATCGGGTCGTCGCTTTGAAAGGTCTGGGCAGAGGCGCGATGCGGCGCGGCGGCGAACAGCAGCGCGCCGGCGAGGAGCAGAGACGGTCGCATGAGACGGGTCAGGTCGATGTCCGATGTGAGCGGCGGGCCAGCAAGCGGTCAGAATATCGCGGATGGACCACGGGTGCGGTACAGGGCGCGATGTCGGCGCTGGCGCGAGGGCGGACCGCACGGCAACTTATCGCCAGCAACCGCCGTAGTGTCGAGCTCGCCGCCGTACGTGTGTGCCCTTCCACCATATCCTGTCATGCATCGCCCTCATCGTTTTGCCGGGCTTGGATTCGGTTTGCCGATTCTCGCCCTCGTCATCGGAGCCGCATCGCTGCCGGCGCAAGGCACGACGCGCATGCTGCGTTCGCCCACCGTGAGCGCCACCCAGATCGCGTTCGCGTACGCGGGCAACATCTGGGTCGTGCCGCGCGCCGGCGGATCCGCCGTCCGCCTAACGAGCTTTCCGGGCGAGGCCATGAATCCGCACTTCTCGCCGGACGGCAAGTGGATCGCGTTCAGCGGCGAGTACGGCGGCAACACCGACGTCTACGTGATGCCGGCGGACGGCGGCGAGCCGAAGCGCCTCACCTGGCATCCCGCGCCCGACCTCGTGCAGGGCTGGACGCCCGACGGCAAGGCGATCGTGTTCTCGTCGTCGCAGTCGTCGAATCTGCCGTCGCCGATGCCGCGCTGGTTCACCGTCCCGGCCGAGGGCGGGATCGTCACGGCGATGCCGATGTATCGCGCCTATCAAGGGAAAATCTCTCCCGACGGCCGGCACATCGCCTATCGCATGAACAACGCGTGGGATGAGGAGCGCCGCAACTACCGCGGCGGACAGAATCGGCCCATCTGGATTCTCGACACGAAGACCCTCGACATCGACACGATTCCGAGGCCTAACTCGAAGGAGATGGACCCGGTATGGGTGGGCAACACCACCGTGTACTTCCTGTCGGATCGCGATGGGGTGTCGAACGTGTGGTCGTACGACATGACCTCCAAGCAGGTCAAGCAGATCACGAACTTTTCCGATTTCGACGTGAAGACGCTGGATGCGGGCGCGAACGCGCTCGTGTTCGAGCAAGCGGGGTATGTCCACGAGCTCGATCCGTCGAGTGGGAAAGAACACATCGTGCCCATCACGGCCGTGGGCGATTTCGCGTGGATGATGCCGCAATGGAAGGAGGTGTCGCGGTACATCGCGAACATCGCGCTCTCGCCGACCGGAAAGCGCGCCGCGATCGAAGCGCGCGGCGAGATCTTCACGGTACCGGCAGAAAAGGGCGACGTGCGGAATCTCACCCAGTCGGACAGCTCGGCGGAGCGCGATCCGGCGTGGTCGCCGGACGGCAAGTGGGTGTCGTACTTCAGCGACAAATCGGGCGAGTATCAGCTCGTGATCGCTTCTGCCGACGGCAGCGCGCCCGCGCGCACGATCGCGCTCGCGCATCCGACGCACTATTACACGCCGAGCTGGTCGCCCGACGGCAAGCACATCGTCTTTCAGGATACGAATCTCCGGTTGTGGGTGGTGGACGTCGCGACGGGGAAGGCGACCGACATCGGCGGCGACGACTGGATGGTGCCGGAGCGGTCGCTCAACCCGGCGTGGAGCCCCGATTCGCGATGGATCGCGTACGTTAGGCGTCTCAAGTCGCTCTACCGGGCGATCTTCGTCTACGATATGCAGACCGGCCAGACGCACCAGATCACCGACGGCCTGGCCGATGCGACGTGGCCGGCGTGGGATGCGAGCGGCAAATACCTCTGGTTCTTCGCGTCCACCGACCTTGCGTTAGGCTCGGGCTGGTTGGACATGTCGAGCTACGGACACACGGAAACGAAGGCGCTCTATCTCGCCGTGTTGTCGAAGAACGATCCGTCGCCGTTGCTGCCGGAGAGCGACGAAGACACGGGGATCCCGCAGGAGCAGACGCCGGGCATGCCGCCGCTGCCGCCGCGCGAGCGGCCGCGGCGTCCGGCGCGCACGGACACGACGGCCGACACGACCGCAGCCAAGCGCATTCCGGCCGATTCGCTCAAGGCCATGCTGGCGCCGCGCCGCCACGTCGAGATCGATTTCGATGGATTGCTGCAGCGCGTGGTGCCCGTCTCCGAAATCGCCGAGCGCGACTACGGGGAACTGAGGAGCGGCGTACCGGGCACCGTGTTCTTCACCGAGAACCTGCCGGAGACGGGCACGAAGGAAGAGCGGTTCAGCGGCGGCACGCTGCACCGCTACGATCTCAAGGAACGCAAGGCGATGCCGTTCGTGCAGAACGTCGCCGATTATTTCGTGAGCGCGGATGGAAAGAAGCTGTTGTACCGGACGCCGGGTCCCGAGGGGAGTCTCTTCCTCGTCGACGCGACGACCCACGACGCGCCCCCGGCCGGCAAGGGCAAGCTCAATGCCCAACTGCGCATGCTCGTCGACCCGACGGCGGAGTTCAAGCAGATCTTCGACGAAGGGTGGCGCAACCAGCGCGACTACATCTACGTCAAGAATCTGCAGGGCACGGACTGGGTGAAAGACAAGGCGATGTACGGCCAGCTGCTGCCCTACGTGAAGCACCGCGACGATCTCAACTACCTGTTGGACATGATGGGATCGGAGATTGCGATCGGGCACTCGTTCGTGCGCGGCGGCGACATGCCCGGCGAGATGCAGCCGCCCGTCGGTCTGTTAGGCGCTGATTTCGAAGTCGACAACGGCCGCTACAAGATCACGAAGATCTACGGCACCGACAGTTGGAATCCGGATCTGCACGCGCCGCTCACCGCGCCCGGCGTGCAGGTGCGCGTCGGCGATTATCTGTTGGCGGTGAACGGGCAGGAGCTGCGGGCGCCCGACAACGTCTATCGGCTGTTCGACGGGACGGCCAACCACCAGACGGTGATCACGGTCAACGAGCGTCCCACCATGGATGGCGCGCGCCGGGTGACGGTGATTCCCGTGGCCAACGACGCGGGTCTCCGCGCCCGCGCGTGGGTGGAGCACAACCGGCACCTCGTCGACTCGCTGTCGCACGGCGCGTTGGCGTACGTGCATCTGCCTAACACAGCCGAGGGCGGCTACACCAGCTTCAACCGCTACTATTTCGCGCAGCAGGACCGCAAGGGCGCGATCATCGACGAGCGCTACAACGGCGGCGGGTCGGCGGCCGACTACATCATTGATGTGCTGCAGCGCACCTTCGATGGGTACTTCAACAACCCGGTGGGCGACCGGTATCCGTTCACGAGTCCCGCCGCCGGGATCTGGGGACCGAAGGTGATGATCATCAACGAAATGTCGGGCTCGGGCGGCGACCTCATGCCGTACATGTTCAAGTACCGCAAGGTCGGCCAGCTGGTGGGCATGCGGACGTGGGGCGGTCTGGTGGGCATCTGGGACACGCCGAGCTTCGTGGATGACGGCATCATGTATGCGCCGCGCGGCGGCTTCTTCGCCGTGGACGGAAAGTGGGCCGTCGAGAACGAAGGCATCTCGCCGAACATCGAAGTCGAAGACTGGCCGAAGGACGTCGCGGCGGGGCACGATGCGCAGCTCGAGCGCGCGGTGGCCGAGGCGATGCAGGAGCTGGCGCAGCATCCGGTGGAGCGGGCGACGCACGAGCCGCCGCCGCCGATGTGGGGCAAGCGGGTGAAGCCGATCACGCCCTGACGCCTAACGCAGGACCGGCCGCGGCGCGCGGGATGGGCGTGCGCGTCGCGGCCGGGATCGGCGGACTCGGCTCACTCGACGACGTCGGTCCCGTACGGATGGTCGAGCGGTTCGCGCACGTGCGCGAGATCCGGCGACACGACGCACACGTGATGGAGCGCGGCGCCCCAACGCGTCTCCCACGCCGCGAGCGCGTGCGCGACGGCGCGCGCGCGTGTCGTGTCGTTGATCCGGATCTGCTGAAAATCCCAGCCTAACGGTGCGTTCCCCGAGTAGCCGTTGATCGAGGGCACGCGGCGGTCGAGCCCGGCCCACATGCCGACAACCTGATAGGACCAGGTCATCCGCCGGCCGTGAATTGGCGCGTACAGCACCGCTCCACACGACGGACCGATGAGCGCCTCGACCCGGCTGCTCTCGGCGCCCGCTTCGGCCTTGTCGTACACCTGCACGTGCTGCCCCTGCTCGAGCATGAAGACGAGCGCGGCGAGCACGGCTGCGATGCGCCATCGCGCGGCGAGCGCCTGCTGGAAAAACAGCGCGATGCCGACCGAGGCCGGCACGAGCAGGACGAGCCCCACGCGCGAGATGGCGCGCAACGCTCGCGCGCCCGGCACCCAGTGGAAGATCAGCGGCCACGCGGTATAGTGCCCCGGGAAGACGGTGGTGCAGAGCACGAGCGCCGCGCCCGTTGCCGCGAGCAAGATGCCTAACGGCGTGCGCCGCGCGCTCCACAAACCCCAGATGACGAGCGCCGTGGTCACCAGGCCGAGGCCGAGCTGCTGCTCCTGCGGCATCGAGAGCGTGAAGTGCGCGCCCCGCCAGAGCGTGTCGTACATCCAGTTGTCACGTCCCATGTAGAGCCACGAGGCCGGCGTGGGCATGAACGACGCGAGCGCCCCGTATGGCCGCACGCCGAGGCTCTGCGCGACCGCCAGATAATGGATGGCGAGCGGCGCGACGAGCACGGCGCCCGCTGCCACGCACCCCGCGGCGGCGAGTGCGTTCCGGCGCACGACTGCCACGAGCGGCGAACGCAGACGCGGCACGGCCACGGCGCACACGGCCGCGATGCCCAACGCGAGGACGAGGAAGAATCCATAGTAGAAGGCGGCCCAGAATTGCGCCGCCAGCGCGATGCTGAACACGAGCATCCACGTTGCCGACGCGGCCCGATCGTCCCGCGTGTCATCCTCGAAGAGACGCACGAGCGCGTACAGCGCCAGCAGCATGTAGAACTGCGGCTGGAGTTGCGGGTGCGCGAGCTGCGACGTGCGCGCGTTCGCGAACGCGAACAGAAAGGCGCCGAGCGCGGCTGCCGTTGGGCCGACGCGGATCGCGCGCCGGATCAGCGCGTACGCGGCGACGAAGTTGAGCGTCGCCATGGCCATGAGCCACCACTGCAGCGCGGTCGCGGGACCCAGCCCGGCGCCGCGCAGCAGCCAGTAAACGGGCGCTACCGTTAGGAGCGTGTCCGAATACGCGATCACGTTCCGCGCCGGAAAATAGAACGGCGCGTTCCAGAATTGTTGCTGGCCGGGCACGCGCAGCAGCCACAGATAGCTGTGCTCCAGCACGTACAGGTTGAACCGGGAGTCGAGCAGATCGCCTTCGACGAGCGCGAAGCGCGACAGGATCATCCCGTGGAAGACGAGCACGAGGCCCGCGGCCCACGCGCCGGCGGGTGCGAGCCACGCCAGCACGCGGGCGCGCACGGCCGACGGCCGCCGACCTGAGCCTCTCTCTATGCCGCACGACGAGTCGATCACCGGGGTGTCAACGACCGCGGCCCGCATAGGTCACACGGCAGAGAACGCCTTGCCGTGCTCGGGTACCGACTTCATCCTCCCAGTGCCTCTTACCTCCGCCACCGATGAAACCGTTCGCAGCCGTAGTGTCCATCGTGTGCATCGCCGCGCAGACGGTCTCCGCGTCCGCGCAAGCGCCCAACAACGCCGATCTCACGCGATGGAAACAGGAAGCCCAACGCGTCACGATCATTCGCGACAACTGGGGCATCCCGCACGTGTACGGAAAATCCGACGCCGATGCCGTGTTCGGGATGATCTATGCCCAAAGTGAAGACGACTTCAATCGCGTCGAGACCAACTTCGTCAACGCGATGGGCCGTCTCGCCGAGACGGAAGGCGAAAGCGCGATCTATCGGGATCTGCGGATGAAAATCTTCATCGATCCGGATACGCTGCGCGCCAAGTACCGCGAGAGTCCGGCCTGGCTCAAGTCGCTCATGAATGCATGGGCCGATGGGCTCAACTACTTCCTGTACACACACCCGCAGGTCAAGCCGCGCGTGATCACCCGCTTCGAGCCGTGGATGGCGCTGTCATTCAGCGAAGGCAGCATCGGCGGCGACATCGAAGACGTGAGCCTCAAGGAGCTGGCCGCGTTTTACGGCACGGAGGTGGGCGCCGACGAGCCCAAGAACATCAGCGACGGCGACGGCTCACCGCCCGAGCCGGGCGGGTCTAACGGAATCGCGATCGCGCCGTCCAACACGCTCGACCACCATGCGCTGCTGCTGATCAATCCGCACACGTCGTTCTTCTTCCGCGCCGAGCTGCAGATGGTGAGCGACCAGGGCCTGGATGCGTACGGCGCGGTGACCTGGGGACAGTTCTTCGTCTACCAGGGATTCAATACGCGCACCGGCTGGATGCACACGAGCAGCAACGCCGACGACAAGGATGAGTATCTGGAGACCGTCTCGCAGAAGAACGGGCGCTACTACTATCTGTACGGCGGCAAGGAATATCCGATGATCGTGTCGCACATCGCGGTGCCGTACAAGACGGACGCCGGGATGAAGAAGAAGGTGTTCACCGTGTATCGCACACGGCATGGACCGATCGTGAGGAAGATCGGCGACAAGTGGGTGAGCATCGACATGATGAACGAGCCGGAAAAGGCGCTCATTCAGTCATACACGCGCACGCAGTCGCTCTCATACAAGGATTTTTTGAAGACGATGCAGCTGCACACGAACTCGACCAACAACACGATCTTCGCCGACGCCGACGGCGACATCGCGTACTTCCACGCCAATTTCATCCCGCGCCGCAATCCGAAATTCGATTGGACGAAGCCGGTGGATGGCAGCGACACCGCGACCGACTGGCACGGCCTTCTGTCGGTCGACCAGACGCCGCACCTGCTCAACCCGGCGAGCGGTTGGCTCTACAACAGCAACAACTGGCCGTGGTCGGCGGCGGGGCCGAGCAGTCCCAAGCGCTCGGACTATCCGCCGTACGTCGAGACGGGCGGAGAGTCGTTCCGCGGCTTGCACGCGATCCGTGTGCTGGAGCATCGCAAGGATTTCGCGATCGACACGCTCATCAAAGCCGCGTACGACAGCTACCTGACGGGCTTTGCCGCGCTCCTCCCTCCGTTAGTCAACGCGTACGACCATCTGAGCCCGTCGGACTCGCTCAAGGCGACGCTCGCGCCGCAGATCGATTCCCTGCGCTCGTGGGACGATCGGTGGTCGACCGCGTCCGTGCCGACGACCCTCGCCGTATACTGGGGCATGACGTTAGGCGAAATGGTGCGGGCCGACGCGCGCAAGGCGAACGTGCCGGTGGATGACTACATGGTGAACGGCGCCAGCGACGCCGACCGCCTGCAGGCGTTAGTCGTGGCCACCGACAGCCTCACCTCGCAATTCGGGTCCTGGCGCACGCCGTGGGGCGAGATCAATCGCTATCAACGCAACACCGGCGACATCGTGCAGCACTTCGACGACGCGAAGCCGAGCATTCCCGTCGGCTTCACCTGGTCGCGTTGGGGATCGCTCGCCGCCTTCTCGGCGCGTCCGTATCCCGGCACCAAGAAGTGGTATGGCACTGCGGGCAACAGCTTCGTGGCAGTCGTCGAATTCGGCGACAGCGTGCGGGCGAAGGCGATCACCGCAGGCGGCGAGAGCGGCGATCCGAGCTCACCACACTTCGGCGACCAGGCGGAGCGGTACGCGACCGGCAGCTTGCGGCCCGTATACTTCTATCGGTCGCAGCTGGTCGGGCATACGGAGAGGATCTACCACCCGTAAAGGCGGACACGACTACAGGCGGACAAAACGGACAACGCCGGACAGGGCCGGACTACAGGCGGAACAAGGGCGGACGACAGTCCGCCTTTGGTGTCGCCTTCAGTCCGGCCCTGTCCGGCGTTGTCCGTTTTGTCCGCCTTACCGTTTTTTCGTAAGCGTGCCCAGGATTCCGAGACTCAACGAGCCGTCCTTTTCGATGTGAAACGCCATGTGGTCGGCGAGACCGTGCTCGGGGTCGTGCAGGATGACGCTGTCCGAATGTACCTCGTAGGTCAGATGACTCGCCGGCTGTCCTTCCATCGACAGCACCTTGCCGTGTGAGAGCTCCATCGCGAACTCGCCGCTCGCGTTACTGTAGTATTTCCCATCCACCGAGCTCGACCCGCACGCCGTGAGCGAGCCTGCGACGAGCGCGGCGCTGAAGGCACTGGAGAGGATGACCGGACGGCGCATGGCGAACCTCCGTTCTAGAATGTCGGGATGTGTCAGACACTTGAGTGTGTATCGCTATGCGCGGAATGGCGGAGTTTTCGATCATGGCGATCTCCCTGCCGTTGCAGGAGCTGCCGCGATAGTTTGAGCCAACAGGTCCGTTGAACCCGAACATTTCGCGCAGACCATGATTCTCGCCGGTACGATGCTCGATGCACTTGCTCGGTCGCGCGACGCGGCGCGGCACTGACATGCGCGTCGTCTCGCTCCTCGCCAGCGGAACGGAGATCGTCTGCGCACTCGGCGCCGGCGACATGCTGGTTGGCCGCTCGCACGAGTGCGACAACCCGGACTGGGTGCGATCGCTGCCGTCGTGCAGCTCGCCTGCCTTCGACGTCTCGGGCTCGAGCCGTGAGATCGACGCCGAAGTGAGGCGCCGGATGCACGCCGGCGAGCCGCTGTACATCATCCACACGGATCTGATCACCGCGCTTCGGCCCGACGTCGTGATTGCCCAGACGCACTGCGAGGTGTGCGCGGTCACGCCTAACGATGTGCAGCGCGACGGCGCGTGCCTGGATCCGCGGCAGATGGTGGCGCTGTCCGCGTTCTCGCTGGACGACATCTCCGGCAGCATCCTTGCCGTCGCCGAGCGGTTGGGTCTCGCCGAGCGCGGACGGGCGGTGGTTGCCGCGGAGCGTGCGCGCCTCGACGCCGTGCGCGCCGCGACCGCCCACCGGCCTCGGCCTAACGTTGCGCTGTTGGAGTGGACGGACCCGCTGTTCGTCATGGGCAACTGGATGCCCGAAGTCGTGATGGCGGCCGGTGGGACGCCGCTCCTCGCGCACCCGGGCGACTATTCCTCGGCCACGACGTTCGAGTGCGTGCGCGATGCGGATCCCGATGTCGTCATCGTCGCGCCGTGCGGGTTTCCGCTCGAGCGCGCGCTCGCCGAGCGTCACGTGCTCGAGAGTTATCCGGGGTGGCGCGACCTGCGCGCCGTGCGCGATGGATCGGTCGTCATCGCCGATGGCAACCGCTTCTTCAATCGGTCGGGCATGACGGTATCGCGCACCGCCGAGATGGTGGCCGAGATGCTCCACGGCGTGTGCATCGGCGAATCATCGCACGGCAGCTGGTGGCGCTGGCTCGATCGCGACGCATCGTGAAGAAAGTCCTGCTCTCCTGGAGCAGCGGAAAGGACAGCGCCTGGACACTGCACGTGCTTCGTCAGCGCGCCGACATCGACGTTGTCGCGCTGCTCACCACCTTCAACGCCGACGCCGATCGTGTGGCGATGCACGCCGTCCGGCGCGATCTGGTGCGGGCGCAGGCGGAGCAAGCCGGCCTGCCGCTCTGGGAAGTGGACCTGCCATGGCCGTGTACCAACGACGACTACGAGGCGCGCATGCGGGCCGTGTGCGAGCGGGCGCTGGCGAACGATATCGCTGCTGTCGCGTTTGGCGACCTCTTTCTCGCGGACGTCCGTGCCTACCGGGAGACGCAGCTCGCAGGCACGGGCCTGGAACCGCTCTTTCCGCTCTGGAACGCGCCGACGGCCGAACTTGCCCGGGAGATGATTGCCGGCGGCGTGAAAGCGCGCATTAGCTGTGTGGACCCATCACAGATCGCCCGATCGTTCGCCGGCCGCGAGTTCGATGCGGCGCTCCTGGCCGAGCTGCCGGCGACGGCGGATCCGTGCGGCGAGAAGGGCGAATTCCACACGTTCGTCTACGATGCGCCCGTGTTCACACGCGCCATCGACGTCCGGTCGGGAGTGATTGTCGAGCGAGATGGATTTGTGTTTGCCGACGTGTTCAGCACGCCGGCGCCTTGAGTTAGGCACGGCCTGTGGCGGGCTCTGCCGGGCGATGAGAAGATGTTCGCTTGCGCCACGTCTCTCGTAGTTGGCAGCGATGTCGCTGCCGCACACCGCGCTGTCTTCCCATCTTTCTTGTCGGAGTGTCAACCATGCGTTCGTGTACCATTGCGGTGGCCCGTGCGACGATTGCCGGGGTTGCAGTGTTTGCTCTCGGTGCGTGCGGGGGAAGTAGCGGTACGACAGGTCCGAAAACCGGTGTGCCGCCGGCAGCTGTACAGCAAGAGTTGGCCACCACGCTCGCGACCTCGATCGCGGCGCAGATCCAGGCCATGACGTCGACGGGCGCATCGCCCTTCCTCGGCTTGTTCGACCGGGCGCCCGCGATGACTAGCTTGTCGACGAAGGCCCGCTCGCGGCTGCATGCGCTGGCGTTCACGAACTGTCCCGAATTCGCGCCGACGCCGATTGTCGACACCGACGGGGACGGCGTCCCGGACAGCGTGAGCGAGACGTACACCACCGCCAACTGCACGGACAACTCGGACGGCACTTTTTCGCTGAGCGGGACGTTCGTGA
>Ga0207695_10005177_pt1 | contig 17454 bp, 21 predicted proteins | sample KBSC54metaG_FD_184354 | JGI IMG/M metagenome (GOLD analysis project Ga0207695, IMG submission 184354) | Corn rhizosphere microbial communities from Kellogg Biological Station, Michigan, USA - KBS C5-4 metaG (SPAdes) (version 2) | ecosystem: Host-associated > Plants > Roots > Rhizosphere > Soil... | reverse complement strand
CAGCTCTTCGCGGGTCGTCACGGTCGGGTTATTGCCGCCCTTGTGGCGCTGGGTCAGTTGCTTGGCGATGACGCGCGGCGCGCACACGGTGGCAAGGCCGTGGCTGATCGCGTAGTCCCACACGTTGCCCATGTACTTGCGCAGGGCGCGGGCCGTGGGGACTTGGCCGGCGCGCTCGATGCCGGCCAGCAAATCGCGCACCTCGATGGGGGTAACTTCGCCAATGGGCTTGAGGGCCAGGGCGGGCACCGTGAACACCTTACGGGCGAACATGGACAGCCATCCGGCCGCGTGGTCAGCGCTCCAATTGCCGTTGGACACTTGCAGCTCGTGGAAGTCCTGGCAGACACCTTGCAGCGTGCCGGCCGGCGCGAATTCCTTGGCGGCGCGCTCGGCGTCAGCGGCAACCAGCGCCAGGGCCGTTGCCGTGGCTTGGGCGGCCTCGGCGCGCTGTTCCATGGGGTCGATACCTTGCGCCACCATCGTGCGCAGCTCGGCGGCCTTGACGCGGGCATCGGCCAGGGAAAGGCCCGGGTACTGGCCGAGCACCATGGTGTTGCGCTTCTTGGTCACGGGGCGGGTGTAGTCGAACCTCCACGAGTGGCCCTTGGGGTGGCGCTTGCCGTCCACCCATTGGAGTTTGAGGTACAGGCCGGCGCCGTCCGTCAGTTGGGTGGCCTTGTCGGTTGCCTTGACGGCATCGAGTTGTTGGGGGCGAAGGGCTTGGGACTTCATGATTCGGGCTCCGTTTGCAGTAGGAAAGTGGTTTGCGCTAAGCGCTACTGTAGTCCGTACTGCATTCGGTTGCCATACCCCACCCACGGTCAACCACGGCGAACGCGGTTCGACCTGGCGTAAGTCGTTGATCTGAAAAGGCTTATTGCCCCTTAACGACCCTCAACGCGGGTGCAACAGGATTTCAGACCAAAACACTCGGCTACCCGGTAAAACGGCCTTTACTACGTTTCCGTACTGCAAACCGTCCGGCAAACGCCTAGTACCTCGATGACCATGGGTTGAGCGTGTGTTGCGGCATGCGGCTTGCCGAGGCGTGACGAAATGCCCTTCACAGTTGATAGCGCTTTGCGCTATCCTGCGCATTCGTTCTATCCACGGGAGATTCTGAAATGCCGCATATGTTGCAACGCACCACGGCCGCCGCGCCGCCCCCGATGCCCACCACGGCCGCCGAGCTGATCGCCTCGATTCACGCCCGTTTGGCCGCCCTCGATGCGGCCCGCAGTGAGTACGAATGCCACAACCCCGAGGCCCTGCTTTACCGCGCCGTCGTGGTGTCGGCCGATGGCCTGTTTCTGGCATTCGACATTGACGGCGACGGCATCGTGTCCAACCCCCGCGTGTGCTCGCTCATCGATGCCACGAAGTTTCAGAACTCGCGCCAAGCCAACAGCGTTGCCAACGCCACGCGCAACGGAAACGGCAAGGTTGCCACCTCGATGCGCCTTGGCAAGGCGTTTGACCACGCCCGCGCCGAGCTGGAAAAGTCGTTGGCGGTCTTCAAGGATTGAACTCGACAGCGCAGGCCCATTGCCTGCCGTCACCCATGTAACCAGCGCTAATAGCTTTTTCGGTCACAATCCGCCGATGATCCTCGCACCCACCCCCGACAACTTGCGCGCCGTGCGGATCGACGCCGAGTTGACCCAAGCGCAGGCCGCCGCCCTCGTATACCTCGGCGACGTGGCCCGTTGGTCAGAGTACGAACGCGGCAAGCGGCCCATTGACCCCGCGCGCTGGGAACTGTTTCTCATCAAAGTGGGCATGTCGAGCGCGTACCGTCCCGCGCAAGGCGTGCCCGTTCCTGGCGGCCGATCCAAGGCCGCCGCCAAACTCAAGGCTTTGCAATCATGAACCGCACCACCCGCACCGTTTGCGCCCGCTGCCTCACTGGCATGGGCATGCTCTGCCTCATCCTGGCCGGCCTGTTCACCCTGGGGGCCATGGCCGAAAACATGAACCTCGCGCGCCTCGGATACGTGGTCGCCGTGTTCATCGCGTTTGGCATCGCGGGGGTGTTCTTCGATACGGGCGACGACATGCGGCGCCAAGCCAAGGAAAGGGCCCAAACGGGGCCGATTGTGGAGCGGTAAGGGGTAGACAGCCCCAACAAAGGAAAGGGCCCCATTTGGGGCCCTTTTCCATTGCGTCGCGGCTTACTGCAAAGCCGGTGCGGCGCCCGTGTCGGTTTCAGGCCCCGGGCCGTTGGGCGGCGTCGGCGGCATCGCGGGCGCGTTGAGCGCGGCCACTTGCTGGCGGATTGCATCGATGACCGGAGCGGCCTCGATGTAGGGGCGATGGCCCAGCGCGTTTGCCACGGCGTCGAGCTGTTGGGGGGTGAAGCGGATAACGATTTCGTCGGTCATGGTTGCCTCAGTGAAAACCGCCCTTGAGGGCGAATTGAATAAGCGCGGCCAAGATTGCCGCGATGACGACCCACACCACGCGGGTTATGTTCGAGTTGATGGCATGCACCTCGCGGGTGAGAGCTGTTAGGGCGGCCTCGGCCAGCGCCACGCGCTTGTCGAGGTCGTGAAGGTTCGCGGTCTTGCGCCGCTCGTCGCCGTCCCACGTCACGGCGTAAAGCCCACGTCCCAGCCAACCGAGTTCGACGTAATCACTTGCGTGCCGCCCGAGTCGGCGTAAATGGTAAGTGTGCCGCTGCCGGTTCCCTCAACGTTGGTGGCGCTGTTTTGAAAACTCCAGCTTGCGCCCGACACCGATTGCACCGTGTTGACTGCGCCTGAAATGGTGGTGTTCGACTGCGAGCTGATCGTGAGCTTGCACCAATAGAGCGAGCCAACGCCCGCCGTTGGATTCGGGAAATACCACGGCCCACACGTTGAGGTGCCCGTGCCGCCCGTTGGTGAGCGCGACGTGCTCGACGTGCCATCGCTGTTAAGCGTGAAGCCCGCCGAACGAAGGCCCGTCGTACCGCTCAACGTGTTGATGCACGAAGCCGAAAAATTCACGGGGCCGCCGCCCTTGCCGGCCAAAATCGCCATTTGGATGCCGCTCACGTGATCGTCCCCGAAATGTGGAAGTTGTTCGAGGCCACGCAAATGACGGTGCATACGCCGAAGGGCAACAACGTGCGGTTGCCGGTGTTGGTAGTGCCCGCTTGCTGCATCGTCACGGATGCACCCTGAACCACGCTAATGCTGCCGCTGGTGCCGTTCACGATGGTGACTGCATCGCCCACCGAGAACACGGACGCGGGCACGGTGACCGATCCCGCCGAGCGTTGGTAAATGTGCTTTCCACGGTCGCCAACCACAAGGGTGTAACCCGCCACCAAGTTGGTTTGCGGCAGGCCCTTATATCCAAGTTCGTTGCCGGCGGAGTCCTGAATCACGCCCGCGCTGGTGATGATGAGGCGCTGCGTGCCACCCGTATTGAGCTGCAACGATCCCGCATCGGCTGAAACGGTGGCGTTCGTTCCGTCGTGAATAAAATAGGCCTTGCGCGTGGCGCCGACATCGAGGGTTAGCAGTGCGCTAGAGCTGCCGTTAATCTCGATGAGACCGCGCCCCGCCGCGCTGGACGTGGCGGTGCCGAAGCCGCTGCCGACAAGGAAATTTCCGCTCGGGTCAACTACGGCGTTGCTTAGGACTGTCGCGGCGGTGCCCGCCGTGCCAGAGGGGATCGCGTAGAAGGCATGTTGCCCCCCGGATTGGTAGTAAATGCCAGCGGGGCCGGTCGTCCTGTAGATGTAATTCGACCCGTTGTAATACAGGTTCTGCATCCAATACATGGCGCCCGTGCCATTGAAGGCGAGCGCGCCGGACGTGCCTTCAATCGCCTGCAACGTGACCCACGCGTTAGGCGTAGTGTTGAAACCGAGATTGCCCCCCGTGCTGATCGTCACACGCGTTGAGCTGTTGGTGCCGAGCTGCAAGGCCGCGCCATTTTCGGAGACCAGCGCCAGCGACGTTCCCGTGTTGGCCTGCAAATAGCCGGTGCGGGTCGTGCTCGCTGTGTTGTAGAAGCTGATAAAGCCGGCATCGTTGGTCGTGCGCAGCGATTCGCCCAGCGCAGAAACGACGATGACGGACGGTTGCAAAGCGGTGTTCGTCAGATTCAGGCGCGTGGTGCCGCCCGTGGCCCACGCCATCGAGGCAACGGCGCCGCTGTTGCCGAATTGCAGTTGGTTCCCTGCACTCAGGGTCATGACGGACGAGGCCGTCCCGCCGCTGTTCTTGATCGAGTAATTCGCGGCGTTGTCGATGACAACATCCCCGCCGATTACTTGCAGCTTGCCCAACGCGTTGGCGCCGCCAATTCCGACGTTGCCCGATGCATCAACGAACACGCGCCCAACGCCGTTGGTCGTGACGGCAACTTGATTCGTTGCAGGCGAATAAATGCCCGTGTTCGTGTTCGAGGTGAACGTGAGCGACGGCGCGGCGGCCGTGCCCACCGGAATAACAAGCGGGTTGGTGAACGTCAGGCCCGTGGATGCGATGGACAGCACGAGCGCGCCGCCAGCGGCGATGCCCAGCACACCGGCCGCAGCGCGGTAAATGCCCAACGTGCCCTCGCTCGAAAACGTGACGGCCGGCGCCACTGCGGTGCCGTCAATGTTCTTGAGCGCGGCCAGCATGGCGCCCCGGCCGTTGCGGTCGAGGCTGTCGGTAATCGAGCTGCCCAAGTCGCTGCACGTGTTGTTGGCCCACGTGCTTTGAATGAGCGTGTTCGACACCACCGGATTGCCCGAGGGCAAAGAGTAGGTGCCCGAGGAATTGCGCGGCATGTCGTGTTCTCCCTATTTCTGTGCGGTGTCCGCACCCGCAACGCCTGCGGTTCGCAGTAGCGCGGCGAGTGCGTCGGGGTTGTTTCGCGCGGCGGCCTGCCACCCATAGCCGCCTTGCAACAGCCGTTGACCTGGCGCGGTGAGAAGCGCTGCGCCAAGCCCTGCGGCGGGCATGATCCAACCGAGGCCGGCGCCACTCATGAGGGCCATTTTTTCGGCCGTGCCGGGGCCCACCTCGGGCAAGCGCGAACCGAGCACCGAGGCCGCCGCTTGCGCTTGCTGTTGGCCCGGCGCGGTGCCCTGGGCAAACGCGGATTTGCCCGGCGTGGTGTCACGCGCGCGGATCGAGTTCAAAAGCTGGCCGGGCGACACAACGCCGTCGTTGCGCGCTGCGCCGAGCGAGCCGGCCGCGCGCTGCAAGGTCTTGAAGTTTTGGTAAGCGCCGTTCACGGGTTGAAGCATTGATTGCACCTCGGGCGGCAAGCCCGCAAGGCGTGCGTTATCGATGTGGTCGCGAAGCGCTTGCAGTGCGTTGGCTTGGTCGCCCTGGCCGGCGCGCCACGCCGTGCTGATTCGGTTATCGAGGTCGGCGAGTGCCGCTTGGTATTGGTCGCCCGTGGCCCCCGCGTGGTTCAGTTGCGTGGTCGTGGTCGATTGAACCGGCGTGCGAATGTTCGAGCTGACGCGGCCCGACCCGAGCGGCGCGCCGCCGCGCGTTGCGGTGGTCACGGTCGGCGACACACCAACGCCCAACGTATCGGCCGCTTGGCGCGCTGCGCCGGCCACGTCGTCGGCAATCCCCGGCGTGTAGGCGCGCGCCTGCTGCACCACTTGGTCGAGGTTCTGTTGCAGCTCGGGCGTCACGGGCAACACGCGGTTGTTGTAGATCGCGCCGTATGCGTCGCGGAATTTCTGCCCGAGCTGCTGCAACGCCTCTTGCCCCTGGCCCTGAACCGGCGTGGTGTTCCAGTTGAGGATATTTCCGGCCTCGTCCACGTTGGGCGTGGGCGGCGTCGCGGCGCGCTGCAATCCCTGGTTCCATTGCTGGCCCGCGCGCGCCTCGGCGTTGTTCATCAACTCGCCCACGATGGGCAGGCCCTTCGCGCGTTCACCAAGGCCGCGAATCAGCGGGCTTTGCTGCGCCTTCCAAAACGGCACGTTCACGCCCTGATCCATGAGCGCGCGCGCCTCGGGCGTGACGCCCCGCGCAATGATGCCGCCCGCCGCGTTCGTGATGCCACGGCCCACGAGGTCGCCACCGGCACCGAAGGCCGCGCCCAGCTCTGCACCCTGCTGCATATCGGCGGGGTTCTGGATTGCGCCCGTGGCCGCGCCCGTGGTGGCCGCGCCGATGGCAGGCGCCGCAAAGCGCGTAGCAGCGCCGAGCGCGCGGGGCAGCATCGTGGCCGCGCGCGTGACGCCCGCAGTAACCGCGCGCGTGCCGGCGCCCACCGGCAGCGCGGTAAGGGCCACGTTACCCGCGAGGTTGCCCAGCTTGCCGCCCGTGGTGTTCATCAACGGCGCGTCGGTGGCTGCATCCTGCTGCGCGGCCTTTTGGTCGTAATCGCCAATGCCCACCATGTTGCCAATGCGCTTGATACCGCCCCACGTGTCGGCCACGGCCTTGCCGGCGCCGGCCGCCGCCGTCTGTAGACCGTTCATGTCCTTTGTCGGGTCGAGCTTGGCGCGGTCGGTGTCGTAATCGATGCCGCCATAGAACTGGCGCGCCGACATATCGGGGTACAGCTTTTGGTGAATCGCCATCAAAAGCTGATCGTCCGAAAGGTCGTTGTACATGGGGTACTTCGCCCGGATCGCGGACACGGCGACTTTGGGCGGTGCCGCAGGCGCGCCACCCGTCACGAGGTCGGAAAGAGTCAGGTTCGAGACTGGATCGCCCATGGCTTACTTTCGAAGGCCCAGCGGATCGGCCGGCGCGCCGCCAGGGGCAGCGGCCGGGGCCGGCGCGCCCGGGTAGGTTTGCGTTCCCGCGCCACGGCCCGCAGCGGCACCGAGCACGGCCGAACCGGCTTGGCCTGCGTTGCTCTTGGCCCAATCGCGCGCGGCCTGCAACTTCGCCACGATCATTTCGGGCGGGTCGTTCGGGTTGGGCAGGAACGTATTGGCGCGCGCCTCTTCGTGCGCCGACACGGCGGCGCCGTAAAGGTGGTTCAGCTCCAACGATGCTTGCCGCATCATCGAGGCGCGCGCGGTAATGTCGTCCTGGCTGAGGCCCATTGCGCTGGCGCCCAAACCTTGCATTGCAGCGGGCAGCGCGGAAACCGCCGAGCCGCGCGCGCCGAACGCCTTTTGATGCGCCGAGATTTGGCCCAACAGCAGGTCGATCCGGCCGGCGCTTGCGAGGTTGTCGGATGCGGCGGCAACGTTCTTTTCCCACTCGTGCGTCGGCGTGTAGGTGCCTTGGAAAGGCGCGTAGGTCGGCCGGCCCTGCGCGTCGAACGTGGCCGCGTACTGCATGCCATCTTGGGCATTCGTGACCACGGGCGTGCCGTCCGGCGCATACCCGGCCGGGTGGTACTTGTTCGCTTGGCTGTTGGCGTTGCCCATGCCCTTGAGGGCGAAGAGCGTTTCCATGTGCTGTTGCGCCGCCTCGGCCCGCTGTTGGTTGCGTGACTGCGTTTCGTTCCACTGCATGTAGGCTTGCGCCTGCCGCTGCAATGCGCCGTTCAACATGCCGGCGTCGCGCTCTTGCAGGTAGTCGGGCGAGTAGTTGAACTGCCCCGATAGCGGGTCGTAAATGCCGTGATCCGTGTAGCGCGGTTGGCGGTTCGCAAGGGCCTGTTTCAGCACCTGCCCGCCCACGTCCGACAGACCTTGATTGCCGCTCAACGTGCCCAGCACGCCGAGCGCGTATTGGTTCGCGTTGTCGGACTTGCGCTGTGCGATTTGATCGGGCGTGTAGGCCGGCTGCATGGGCGCATTCATGCGCTTTTGCAGCATGTCGATTTGCGATTGGAACGGGTCGTTATACGCATACGACCCATCGGGCGCGACTTGGCCCCACGGCTCCGGCGTTCCCGTGGTGTTGCCCACCGGGCCCGAGACGGATACCCCGCGAAGTGCATTCGGAAATGCCGTTGCCATGGCGTTACCTCACTGGCCCGCGCCGGGCGCGCCCTGGCCCGTCAGGGCGTTGAAATACTGCGTCATGGCCTGTTGTCGCTGCTGATCCATGCCTTGCGCTTGCGTGTCGGCACGCTTGCCCATTTGGCCGGCCACGTAGTTGTCGGCCAGCGACGCGCCGAGGTTGGCAAGGCCCGCCGCTTTGTAGACCCGCCCGGCCTGCTGGCCCTGCATTTGGTCTTTCGAATCGGCGCGCAGCGAATCGGCCAACTTGCGTTGACGGTCGATTTGCGCCTGTTGCGACTGCTGGCCCTGAAGCGCCATGACGCTGGCGGTCAACGCGGGGTTGACGTAGGCGCCACCCGGGCCGCCCATGCCCGGTTGCGGGATGGGCTGCTGCGCCTGCACGCCCATGAGCGGCGGGGGCGATGCGGGCATTTGAGGTGCGCCGGGGGCACCCTGCATGCTCGGGTCGAACGGCGGGGGCTGCATTGCTTGCTGTTGGTAGTTGAGGGCCATTTACTTCGCTCCTTTGGTGCCTTGGATTTCATCCTTGCGCGCGCTGCTGGCGCTGCTGCCGAAGATGTAATAAACGGACGCCATCAACGCGGCGTCGAGCGTGCCGAGAATCCGGCCCATGAGTTCGGGGCTATCGGTGTCTTTGGGCAGGCCCAACACCAACACGGCGCCCTCGATGCCAACCACGCCCACGAAGATGAGCACGGCGAACCAGAACACGCGCGCGGCCTGCTGGCCGGCCACGTTGTTGCGGCGCGCGCTGTCGCGGTCGGCGGCGTCGCTGGTGTAGCGCGTCACGTCGTTTTGAAGCGCGATCTTTTGCAGCTCGTTCGCCTGCGTTTTCAACGCCGTATCGGCGTCGATCAACTTCGCGCGCAGCTCCGGCGTCAGGCCGCCCGCCAGGGCATCCGACACGGCGGCCTCATCCTTGGCTTGATCGCCCGAGCTGCCGCCCAACACGGCGTCGGCCAGCACCTTTACCGCGATGCCGGCCGCAGGCGTGCCGAAGGCGCCGGCCACGGTCGGCGCAACGGTGCGGACAATTTCTTTCCAGTCCATTTCATGACACCCGGTTGAGAAGCCAGCCGTACACAAAGCGCTCGTCCTTGGGTTGGGACTCGGCCAACCCGATGTAGAACGCGCCACGAAGCGAATTCAGCGCGCGCAATAGAACCTTCACCCCTTCGCCATCGCGCGCCACGTAGTACGCGCGGAAGGCGGCCACGGTCATGGGGCCAATGCGTCCATCCACCGTCATGTCGGGGTAAGTCGTGCCTCCCTGGTTCAACACGTTGAGCGAGCGTTGCAACCACTTGCCGGCCGTGTCGGGCCCGCAATTAACGGCGGCGTCGAACAGCTCTTTCGCCACGTCCGGCGCGAGCAGCGCGAGCGGGTCGAGCGAGAGCGCGTCCCAATACCGTTTGCGGTAAATCCACACGGCCACGTCGCGGGGCATGGCGCGCATGTCGCCGTCGTATCCGAACGCGCGCGCCGTGGCCTCCGTGATGCCGTAATTGGTCGGGCCGCCGCTGTCGGCCGGGTCGTTGGTGTACCCGCCCTCGATGGGCTTTAGCGCGGCGATGGCTTCGTCAAATGCCTGCATAGTTCACCCGCAACACGCCCCGCATGTTGTCCACGAGTTGGGGCGCCACGCGGCGCACCTCTTGGGCCATGACGCCCACGCGTCGGCCACGCTCGCCGATGTAGCGATAGCTGTAGACCCCCACGCCAAGGCGCGCATGCGTGCCGATGCGGCGAACGTCGGTCTTGACGCGCCGGTCACTGAACATCATTGCGGCGCCACCGAGCGAACCCGCCGCGCTCATGAGCTGGTTTGTCCCGGCCTGCTGCGCGTTGAATGCGTCCATGCTGGCTTGGTACTGATTCGACGCGGCGCCGCTGTAGTCGGTGGCCTGCGATGCGTTCGCGGTGTTGTATCCACTGAACGAAGGCATGCCGACTTGCTGCCCGTTCAACAGGGCTTGAATCTCGTTCAGGCTGAAACCGCGCTGCTGCATGGCGTCGGTGAGCTGCTGATTGCGCAATTGATTCTGGAACGTGGCCGACTGCATTTGCTGGTTGTAGTTCTGGCCCTGCGCGCCGAGCTGCTGCGCATACCCCTGCTGTTGCTGCGCGAGCCCGAGTTGCGTTTGCTGCGCGACGTTCGCGGTTTGCTGCTGCGCCTTGCTGAGGTCTTCGCCGAACTGCGTTTGCCCCTGGTTCACGCCCGCTTGGATGGCGCTGTAATTGGCTTGGTTGTATGCATCGTTTTTCTCGTTCTGGAAATCCTGCATGGCGCGCGTATAGGCGTCGCTGTTCTGCGAAATGCCCTGATTCGCCAACTTCGTTTCGAGGTCTTGCTGTTGGTGCTGCCACTGCGGATCGAGGCGCGAAGTCGCCTGCGCATATGCAGCATTGCCCGCCGTCTGCGAGTTCTGCGCGCCGGTTTGCAGGTTCGAAAGGGACGTGTTGATGCTGTCCGGGTTGAACCCGTAAGGATTCGTCACGGATTGCGCGTTGCCGGCCGTGGGCGCGTTCTGGAACGAGGCAAGGTTGCCCCAATTCATCGGCGTGCCGTACTCGTTTTGCACGCGGCCCATGAGGTTCTGCGCGATATCGCTTCGCTGCTGGGTGATTGCCTGCTGCGAGTCGAGCGCCTTTTGCTGTTCGGGGTTCAGCGTGGTGGTTTGCGTCCACTGCGCGACGCGCTGCCCCGTGGCCGGGTCAATCGTCGGCGTGCTACTCCAGGTTTGTTGACCCCACGGCGTGATTTGATTCGCGCGATTGGCCCACGTCTGTTGATTCGTGACGGCCGCCGAGCTGGCCGCCGTTTGCTGCGCGGCGGCCGTGTAGTCCGGCGCGGGGGGTGCGGATTTCTTGCCCATGTCGTTACCTCACTGCGAGCCGAGCTGGCCCGGTTGGGCCCGCCCTTGCTGTTGCATGCGCAATTGCGCGATGAGCGATTGCGCCCCCTGCGGATTCGCTTGGCCCATGCCGGCCGGCGCGGCGGCGCCAGAAACGGGCGGCATTCCCTGTTGTGGCGGCATCCCCATGGGCGGGCCGCCTTGAGGGCCGCCAGGGGCCATTGCGGGCCCTTGCTGGCGCATTTGCATGGCGAGCTGCTGCCCGAACGCGGGCGAGCCCTGCGGCGTGGCGCTGGCATTGTCTTGCGGGCCCCACGGCGAGCCGGCCGGGCCGCCGCCCACGACACCCGTATGCAAGGCACCGTCAGCACCCATGCCCCAGCCCCAACCGCGTTGCGTCACGTCGGGGTCGGCCCACACGTTGTAAGCCGGGCCCTTGGGCGGCGCGGGCGGCGTGCCGTTCGAGCTGCGGTCGAGCCAACCCTTTTGATACCCGATATCGCCATTCACGTCCGGCGCGAAGCCGCCCACCGGGTTGGAATACTTCAGCGCATCCGCGCGCAGGCCCTTGGGCATGCCCACGGGCAAGCCGGTTTCGGGGTCGGGCGCGAGGCCGGACAGCGGGTTGGAATTGGGCTTGGTCGGATTCGCACCGTAGCCGGGGATCAGGGCCTGTTTAAGTTTCGACATGGTGTTTCCTCAATGGGGGCGAAGCCAGCGGCATTGCCCGCGCAGCATTTGCAGAATGACTAGATCGCCTTCCAAGCCGCCGTTAGGGATGCGCGCGATTTCTTCGAACCCCAACCGGCGGTCGAATTCGAGGGCCTGCACGTTGGTCGAATCGACCATGCCCAACACGGCCTCGCAACCGCACACCTCGAAAGGGAACGCGAAGGCATCGCGCACGATTCGCGGCGTCATGGCCTCGGGCTTTTGAATCACGACATGCATGCAGCACGAGCGGCCAATAAATCCGTTGTACCCAACGGCGATTGCGACTTGATCCATTGAGGCCGGAACGTCGCGGTACGCGTCGGGCACATGCAGCACGCCCCGGAAGTCGTCCGACCACTTCAGGCCAAGGCGATCCGAGAAAAACGATTGCACGGTGTTGCGGTCGGTGGCTTCGATCAAAACGGCCCCCCGGGTTTCACCATGTATTCGATTGACGCCAACGTGGTCGGCGCGTTCGAGCTGACGAAGATGGACGGCGACAGCGCGAAGCCCAAGCCTTCCACGCTGCGCCACTCGCCGTAGGCCGCCGCGCCACCGGCCCAGCGGTCAACATCCCAAAACGCGGCATCCCACAAACTGCCCACGCTCGTGGTTGCGGCCGGAACCGCGCTCAATGACGTGACCGAGAAATCCACGTTCATGAGCATTGACCACGAGGGCACGGCCTGCGCGATGAAGTTAAGCCGCACCATGACGGCCTGCTTTTGCACCGTCGGCGCGCCCAGGTAGTTGAACGCGGGGGTAACGCGGGCGTTAATTTGCGTCGCGCCCGTGCCGTTCAACTTCAGGCCGTCCACGCTGCCCGAGAACACGCGCAACACGCGGCCGTCTGCCGTGCCGGCGTACACCTCATTGAGGCGGCGCGAGTAGGTCTTGCCCGGAACATCGAGCAGGCGTGACCACGCGGTTTGATGCTGCTGAAACGCGTATTGGATGTTTTCGCCCGAGTTGATCGAAGGCCGCGCGATGTGGAGCAGCGCTAGACCTGGCAGCGCGAGCAGCTCCCAACCGTCCGTGTTCAGGAGGGTTTGAAAATCGACATTCAGCGCCGATTGCAGCTTGCGCAGTTGCGACAAAAGTTCGGTGTTGCTGGTCAGGATGTTGTCTAGACCGCCCTGCACAATTTGGTTGACCGGAATCACGCCGAACTGCGTAAGCACGTAGACATTCCCGCCGCTGGTCGTCATGCAGCGGCGGCCCACCGGGGGTTGGCCGATGTACCAAACGCCGACGTTGGCAAAGGCCGTTGCGCTGGACGGGTCGGTGCCTTCGTAAATCACGAGGTCGCCCGAGCTGCCGAGGATGACTAGGCGGTCATCGATGCCCGAGCCATCGTCCTGCGTCCAATTGGTCAGGCCCACGAGCGCGCCGCCGTTGATGAGCTGCGGGCCGAAGTCGAACAGCGACGCGGCGCCACCCACGGCGCCCACCGACAGGAACCACACTTGCGACGAAGCGCGAAGCGTGAACATGAGACGGCGCTTCCACACGCAAACCTGCGCGAACTGCGCGGGGTTCACGCCCGTGATGATCCCGGGGCCAGGGCCGCCGGTGCTCGTCATCTTCATCCACGAGACACCGTTGTACAGATACCCGCCATCGGTTTCGCTGCACGCGATGAGGTACTGCGCGCCACCGGCCGCCGTGAACATGGCCCACGACATGGTGCCGGCGTTGGTGGTGCCGCTCAGTGCGATGACCGGCGCGGAAGCCGCGAGGTTGCCGCCGCCCTCGATGTAGTAAATCCCCTGGTCGGTCGCGGCGAATAGCTGCGAGCTTGCAAGCGGGTTGGCAATCGCATTCGACGGCGTGCCGTTGTACGCCATGATCGTGCGGATTTGGTGGGTCGCGTCGCCCCCGATGTTGGTGGCGTATTCGTACCACCCGCCGCGAACCTGCAAGCCGAGGTCTTGGGCAATCCAGTTGTCCAACTCGATGGCGTCGGACGGCGGCATGTCCGCAACTTGGCCCGTGGTGTTCAGGCCCGAAGTCGGCGGGGGAACCGTGAGCGTGGAATGCACCACGCGTTGAGGCATGCGCTTTCCCATCGCGTCACGTCCCGTAGCCCGTATCGGGCGCGTTAAATTGCGTCGAAATCAGCGGGTACGTATCCGACAGCGCGGCCTGCAATACGGGCGCGTCGCTGTCGGCGTTCAACGCCTGTTCCAACAGCTCGTCGTAATCGGCCTGCGCCACCGTGGTGTCGAATCCCTTCGCACCGAGAAAATCGAGCTTCAGGCCAGCGGTCAACAGCTCGGCGTCGAACAACAACACGTTGTCGTCGGCGCTGATCGCGTCGGAATACGTGGCGGGGCTTCCCGCCGTCATGACCCAGCCGCGCGAGCTGTAATCGATGACGAGGTTTTGAGGCGTCGAGAACGTGTTGTAAATCTCGAATACGCCCCCGCGCGTCCGGTAAATCACGCTGATGGTGGACGAGCCCAGGTTGCGCGCCTTCAGGCACTGCCACTGCGGATCGGTGGCGGGCCCGAGCATGGGCAACCGGCTGGTGAAGTTCCACCCGGTCAGGTCTTCGAACGAATCCCAATCGGCGGGAAGCGTGTAGGTCGTCAACGCGGGGTCGGTCGTGAAACTCCACGTTTTGCGCAGCGCTTCCCAACGATTCGTCCCGGTGGGCTTGCACAACCGGCGCCCACGCGACTGCAACAGGCGGATGCACTGCTGCGCGGTCGTGTTCGAACCATCCGAATACGCAGCGGTCGGAACGGGCAGGCCCATTTGACCGAGTGCGTTTTGGATGATGTCCAAAACGGTGGCTTGCCGGTTGTATGCGGCCATGGCGTTAAGCCTTCATGCCCTGGCCGGATGCCAACAGCTTTTCGATGCGGGCCGCTTGATCGCGCACCACTTCCTCTAGGCTTGCAATCCGGTTGCTTTGGTCGGACATGACCTTGGCTTGCTTGGCGGCCTCGGCCGCGCTCTTGGTCTTGCCAAGCCACACGGCCGCGTGCGCCTTGAGCTTCACCATGCCGGGCACCTTCGCCACGATATCGTCGCGAACCTCGGCGAGCTGTTCAACCGTTTGAATGCCCAGGTACTTGAATTCCTCGCACTGGCCGCGCGTGAGAAACGGCCATTCGTTGAGGCGCGTTCCGCTGACCTGATCGTCCTCGCTCATGCCCTGCTTAAACATGGCGTACTGCTTGGCAAAACGGCGCTTGTCGTTGTCGCGCGCCGGCCGGTCAACAACGTTGTTCTTGTCGCCGGGGACGATGATGCGAACGCACTCCACGTCATCGATGATGGGTCGCCCCGCTTCAATCGACTTGTCCTCGTTTTTCATGGTGCCCATGTAGAACACCACGAACAGGGTTTCGTCGCCTGCGTCGGGTCGCGTGAACAGTGCCGGGTCGCCGTCGTAACTTTCCATTTTGGTTTTCTCCAAGGTGGGAGGGCCCGCCAAGACACGCTAGAAAGAGTGCAATTCGACCCAGCGCGGTGACGCCCCAGCGGGCCCAAAAATCAGGGCGCCACGGCCCAAGTCGAGTCACCGGCAACCATCGTTCGGCCGCTGCGGTTCAGGTAGCCGCCGGACACGGCCGCGCCATTGGCGACGCTGCCGGCCGCCGTGAGGTAACGCGTGCCCTTGTTCGTGCCGAAGGCGGCGCCCAGCATCGCGGCGCGCGAGTCGTAACCTACCGTCACGACAAGCGCGCCGAGGGTGCCGCCGCCAGGGCCCGAGGTGCCGTCATTCACGTTCACGGCGTTTGCAACCGTGAACGTCGGCGCGCCCGTAAAGCCCGAGCCCGGACGCTTCACGCTCGCGGCGGTGATTGCGCCGCCCGAAATCGTGAACAGCAGCGACGCAGCGCCGGCACCCTGGCCGCCGCTGGCGTTGCTTTCAACTTTGTAGTTGCCGTCCGTGTAGCCCGAGCCGGCCGTGATCGTCACGGGTTCCTGCACGATTTGGCCGGTGTTCGACGCGCTCGTGGCAAGCGTGCCGTCCCCGATGTGCGGGGCCACAAAGTCCGCCGCCGTCGCGGTGAAATTCAGGCCGACGATGGGGCCGCTTTGATTCGAACCCACGCCAATGCCGGTGCTCGCGCCGCCAGTGGCGTTACCGCCCTGCCACGTGTTCAACGCGCCATCGGTTTGATAAGTCGCGGTCATGCTTGATCCTTCGCAGGTTCAGGCGACACCGGGGTGTCGCGCTTGAAGTGGTAATGCAGGGGGTGCGACGGGTCTTCCATCGGCGTGTCCCACTTCGGGGGCACCACGGGCACGGCCTGCGCCTCAAATGGTTCCGGCGCCACGTCGGGCGCCGGTTCGGTTCCCGGCGCCAGGTCAGCGGCCTCGGGTAGGGGTTCGAGCGGTTCGGGGTCGGTCATCGCGTACTCCAAAAAGTCCCGAGGCGAACCCCGGGCGAAGGCAACCGCGCGAGGGCTTGCGCCCCCGCGATCCGGCGTTGGGTTACGGCGAAATGAGGCGGCCTTGGAACTGCGGGCCCGCGCTGGTCATGTTCCCGGCCCAGGCCAGGATTTGGACTTCCGCGTCCTGGTTGATCGCGTAGCGGCGATTGGGCGCGAGCGGCACCATGTTGCGATCCGCGTGGGGACGGAAAAAGATGTATTTCGAGTTCAGGAAATACGCGGTTTTCGTCACGGCAAAGCCACCGATACCGCCGTCCAACACAACGTCGGCGTCCATGTACTTGATCGTCGGGAAGCCGAGCGCGGCCGTCGTGGTGCCGGTGAAACGCTGTTGCGCCTGAAGCGACGCCATGTACGTTGACCACATGAAGTTATCCACGACGATGAGGTCAGGGCGATCCATGCCGCGAATCAGGCTGGCCCACATGCTGTTGAACGCGGCTTGAATCGTCGCGCTGGTCAGCGCCGAGCCGGCCGTGGTGGACTTCGAACGCCAGAACGACCACGTAGCGCGGTCGATACCGCCGTAAACGCCCGTTGCCGGGTTGATCGGCACTGCGGCGTCAAGGCCGATGATTTGCTTTCCGCCTGCGCCCGTGCCGTCGCTGTACACGCCCGCCGCGAGCAGGTTCATCATCGTGGACTCGGCCACCTTGATGCGGCCTTCGAGCAGGTCGATAAACTGCTGCTTGCCGGCGTTGCGCAGTTGGTCGAGGCCCGAAATGATGACGGGGCAAGCGGCCTGCTTGAAGTCGAATTGCGCCGCCGAAATCACGTCCTGCGCTGCCACCGGCAGGAGGTCGTATCCCGAATACCAACCGACGTTGCCGTTTTCGGCGAAGCTGATTTCTTCGAAGATCAGCGAGCCGCCCGACACGGTGCGGATGTTGCCGCGCTCGTTCAGGCGCGAAAGAAGGGCGTTGTTCTTGGTGACGTTATCGGCGAGCGTGCGCGAACGCGCTTCAATGGTGGTCGCAACGATATCGGTGACGTTCGGAAAAGCCATGATGAGGGCTCCAAAAAAGTGTGGTTTGAATCACGACCGTTTGGAGATGGCCCGAGGGTTCATCCGCGCCGGTCTAGTGGCGCTTGCGAACCGGATGGGCCGTGGCTTCCGGGGCGGGTTCAGTCGTCGACCGAATCCATTGCGGCTTCGATGGCTGCACGCACCGAGTCACCCTTGGGAATCGTGGCCCCGTGTGGGGTCGATTCGCTCTTGAGACTCTGCGCCGCGCGCTTTGCCCGGAGTACCGCCGCGCGATTGGTGCCCGTGTTCTGGGTGGTCGCGCGTTGTTGCAGGATTGTGCTCACGCCGTCATGCATTTGGCAAGCGCGTTGATAGACCTTTTCGAGGTCAACCGGAATACCTTGGCGGGTTTGCACCTCCACGAGGTCGGCCATGATGCCGGCCACGTCGCCGTAAAACTCATGCCCTGCGGCGAACTGCTGCAAGCCCTGTTGGATCGCCTGTTGTTCGAACTGCTGGGCCTGCTGGGCTTGCTGCTGCTGCATCGCCAACAGTTGATCCACGCGCGGGTCGTGGAACTGCTGCACCTGTTGGCCGGGTTGGGCCATGCCTTGGGGCTGTTGG
>Ga0207695_10005176_pt1 | contig 17457 bp, 15 predicted proteins | sample KBSC54metaG_FD_184354 | JGI IMG/M metagenome (GOLD analysis project Ga0207695, IMG submission 184354) | Corn rhizosphere microbial communities from Kellogg Biological Station, Michigan, USA - KBS C5-4 metaG (SPAdes) (version 2) | ecosystem: Host-associated > Plants > Roots > Rhizosphere > Soil... | reverse complement strand
TGAGTCGCCTTGGGATGGCCGAGGCATCGATGGGCCACTTGGCTCTCGCGGCCCAGCTGTACCAGAAAGTTCTGGCATCGGTTCCTGACTATGCGCTCGCGCGTCAAGGGCTCGAGCAGCTACGGCGTGGGCGTCGGTAGTGTATTCATCCTGAGGAGCGCAGCGACGAAGGATCTGCTTGTGGGAACGCCGTTGAAAAGCAGATCCTTCGCCTCGCTCAGGATGACAAAAGACGTCGCACACGACGACAACGAACTCTTAACTCGCCGCATTCGCGATCGGCGAATCTCCCCGGCCGCGGTCGATGACCAAACCGCCGTCACACGCGTCGCAATTCCCACATCGCCACTCTGGGTCGACATCTTCGCCGAAATAGTCGAGAATGAATCGCGTACGACACCGCGCGCTCTGACAGTAGTTGATCATCGCGCGCAGTTTCGCGCGGTCCTGCAGCCGTCGAACCTCGTAGTCCGTCAGATCGGCGCTCAGGTCGACCGACGTGAGTTGATTCTGCAGTCGCTCCCAACTCCCGCCGCGATACTCTCGAACGAGTCCATGCCGCTTGAGGAGCACTAGGACGATCCGCGTCTTGCGACGCGGCACGCCGGACTTTTCGGCGAGGTCGTCGAGCAACACCGTCTCATCGATGGGCACTTGCTCCAGCACGATCGCCACGCGCGCCGCCTCTTCGACGTCGGGATATTTGCCGCCGAGGAAGTACGACTGCACGCGGCTGTCTTCGACGCGATAGAAGAGCGTGCATATCGCGGGATCCCCATCGCGACCGGCGCGCCCCGCTTCCTGATAGTAGGACTCGACCGATCCCGGAAAGTGATAGTGGATGACGAAGCGCAGATCCTGCTTGTCGATGCCGAGGCCGAAGGCGTTGGTCGCGATCATCGCCTTGAACTCATCGGCCATGAAACGATCTTGCATCTCCTTTCTGTCGGCGCCAGGCATCTTGCCGTGGTACAGTCCGATGGGCAACTCCAACTTGAACTGCTCATGCAGCCGCTCGGCTTCTCGAACGGTGGCGACGTAAACGACGCCAACGCCGGGCTCACTTCGCAGCAGGTCGCGCAGACACTCGTCCTTCATCGCTTGATTGACTGTACGCTTCACCTCGAAGCGCAAGTTCGGCCGCGCGAAGCCAGTGACAGTGATGTGGGGATCGTGCATGCCGAGCTGACGGGCGATGTCGTCGCGCACCTCGGCTGTTGCTGTCGCGGTGAGCGCAAGGATCGGCGGACGCCCGAGCCTCGTGATCACTGAGCCAAGCGTGAGATAGTCCGGGCGGAAGTCGTGTCCCCACTGGCTCACGCAATGTGCTTCGTCGATCACGAAGAGGCTGACGGTGCGCGTGAGGAGTCGCTCGAAGAAATCACGATCCTTGAATCGCTCGGGCGTGAGATAAAGGATCTCGCCACTGCCGTCTTCGACGCGCTGCGCGAGCTCGCGCGCTTCGCTGTCTGACAAGTGCGAGTGCATCGCCAACGCGTCGACGCCGTGAGCGGCGAGCTTGTCCTGCTGATCTTTCATCAACGAGATCAGTGGGCTGACGACGATGGTCAGGCCGGACAGCAGCAGCGCGGGCAACTGGTACACGATCGATTTGCCGCTGCCCGTCGGCATGACGACGAGCGCATCCCGCCCGTCGAGGACGGCGCGGATCGGCTCCCACTGGCCTTTCTGGAAATTCTGATGACCGAAGCGGTCGTTGAGAACGCGTCGCGCTCTGGTCCGGGTTGTCGGTGGCATCGATTTCGATCTCGCATGAACCGGACCGACATCAGCGAGCGCGAGCGCTCGAGCCTCGACCCACCCACCTGACAGCGAGGTCTGCCCATTCCTACATTTCGATAGGAACGTCGAGAACCTCGTGAGAATTGACAGCCATGCTCATCAAGAAGCCCGGAGACATCCGGTCGTCCGAGATCACGTCCGAAAATCTCTACCTCAACCGCCGCAAGTTCCTCGCGGTGGCGGGCATCGCGACCGCCGGAGTCGTCGGATCGCGCCGACTGCTGGACGCGTTTTCCGTTGCGCCGCCTCAAGAGGAGAAGCCGAACACGTGGGAAGAGATCACCGGCTACAACAACTACTACGAGTTTGGTACCGACAAAGACGATCCGGCCGCGAACTCGAAGGAGTTTCGAACGAAGCCGTGGACGGTGAAGGTCGATGGCTTGGTGAAGAAGCCAGCCGACTACCACTTCGAGGATCTCATCAAGCCATACAAGCTCGAGGATCGTGTCTACCGTTTCCGCTGCGTGGAAGCGTGGTCGATGGTCATTCCCTGGCGGGGCATTCCGCTCGCCGAGATGATCAAGACGTTCGAGCCGTTGCCGTCGGCGAAGTACGTCCAGTTCACGACCATCTACGCGCCGAGCGAGATGCCGGGCCAAAAACTGGCGATTCTCCCGTGGCCGTACGTCGAAGGTCTGCGCATGGACGAGGCGATGCATCCGCTCACGCTCATGGTGACCGGTCTCTACGGAAAGACGCTGCCCAATCAGAATGGCGCGCCGCTGCGGCTGATCGTTCCTTGGAAATATGGTTTCAAGGGCATCAAGGCGATCACGCGAATCTCGTTCGTCGACAAGCAGCCGCGGAACACGTGGCAGCTTTCGGCGCCCGACGAATACGGCTTCTTCGCTAACGTGAATCCAGAGGTCGATCATCCTCGCTGGACGCAGTCCAGTGAGCGACGCATCGGCCAGTTCCGTCGTATGAAAACGCTCATGTTCAATGGGTACGCCGACCAGGTGGCTAGCCTGTATGCTGGGATGGACCTGAGAAAGAACTTCTGATTCTCGTCGGGGGTAGAGAGCAACGGGGGCTCCGGTTGCCTTGCTGATCCCGGCCAGCCGAGGCACGACCGCAAGCTCAACGGATCCTTCGCTTCGCTCAGGATGACAACACGCGACGATGACACAAACGTCTTTCAAGAAAGCAGCCCTTGTCGTCATCGCGCTCGTGCCGCTCGCGCTCATCGGCTGGCGATTTTACGACAACGAGCTCGGCGCCAATCCGATCCGCGAGACGGAGATCCAAACCGGCCTCTGGACGCTTCGCCTACTCGCCGTCACGCTTTCGATCACACCGTTCCGCAAGAGCTTCGGCTGGAATTTTCTCGTCAAGTATCGCCGCACGCTCGGCCTCACGACGTTCTTTTATGCGTGCGTGCATCTCAGCATGTGGGCCGGCGTCGATTGGTTCTTCGCCTGGGGCGACATGTGGCACGAGATCGTCAAGCATAAGTACATTCTCATCGGGATGACGACGTGGCTCATCATGCTGCCACTTGCCATCACGTCGACGAAAGGGTGGGTGCGCCGCCTGGGAAAAGACTGGACGCGGCTGCACCGGCTCGTGTACGTCGCGGCGATCACCGGGACGATCCACTACCTCTGGGCCGTGAAGAAGGACACCTTCTTCCCGCTCGTCTATCTCGCCGTGTTCATCATGCTGCTCGGCTACCGACTCATTTCCGCGCGGCAGAAATCGTCCCGCGAAGTACGTCCAAGATCTGACGCATCCGCGGCGGCATAGTTCCGTCGTCGGCGCGGACGGTCTTCGTCGTCCCGTCGAACGTCATGCGCAGCGTGTACTCCATCATGTCCGCCGCGCCGTGCGACGTTCCGTAGTCATCGTCCAGACTGAACGGCTGCTGCGCCCAAACGAGCGTGAACAACGAATCGGCGGCCGCCGGCGAGAGCGTTCCCGTGATCGAGTCGAGCGGAGGCGGACACGTCGGCCCGCAGAGATGCCGCTGCGTGTGCAGAAAGAAGCGGTCGTCGTGGCGAACGACGCGATCGGTCATGAGCGCCGCGATTCCGCCTTCCTCGACGAGCTCGATCTTGGCCGCGTTCAACACGCCGAAATCGTCGGTTCGAACGGCAGGCGATGTCGACGGATCGCGATGCGCGCAGCCCGCGACGACTGAAAGCAATATGAGTGAACTGAGTTGGCGTCGCATGGCGTTACCTTGCTGGTGTGAAATCATCTACCCAGCCCAACCAGCATACGGCGTTCGCGGTCACCGCCCCAGGTCTCGAGCCTCTCTGTGCCGCTGAGCTGAAAGGCTTGGAAGTACGCTGCCGAGTTGAAGACGGCGGCGTTCAATGGAGCGGCTCACTCGAGTCGATTGCACGCGCCAACCTCTGGCTTCGCACCGCGAGCCGAGTCCTCGTCCGCGTTGCCGAGTTCCGCGCGACCGCGTTCTATGAGCTCGAGCTCCACGCGAAACGAATCGCGTGGGACCGATTCGTCACTGCCGGATCGACTGTCGAATTCCGCGTCACGTGTCGCAAATCGAAACTCTATCACAGCGACGCGGTTGCGCAACGCTTCGCCCAAGCGATCGAGCGACGCGTGCCCGATGTGCGAATCGTCAACGCGAAATCAGTCCAGGATGACGACGACGCGACCGACAACTCCGATCGCCAACTGTTCGTCGTTCGTTTTCTGCACGACGTCTGCACCGTCAGCGTCGACAGCTCCGGGGCGCTTCTCCATCGACGCGGCTATCGCCAGCAAGTCGCCAAAGCTCCACTCCGGGAAACACTCGCCGCCGCCATTCTCCTGGGCGCGGACTGGAACGGTGACGTCCCACTCAGCGACCCAATGTGCGGATCGGGAACGATTCTCATCGAAGGCGCTCGACTCGCGCGGCTGATCGCGCCTGGCCGCGATCGTAGCTTCGCGTTTCTCCGCTGGCCCGAAGTCGATCAGCAGATGTGGACCAAGCTCGTCGACCAGGCGCGCGCCAGCGAGCTGCCGTCGTCTCCTGTCGAAATTGCCGGAGCGGACCGTGACGCGGGCGCGATCGACGCCGCGCGCTCCAACGCCGAGCGTGCGGGCGTCGCCGAGGACATCGATTTTCGCGTCCAGCCAATCTCTGCGTTGTCGTATGCAGAGCCGCCAGGACTGATCGCGTCGAACCCTCCCTACGGTGTCCGAGTCGGCGAGACCGACGAGCTGAGGAACCTCTACGCGCAACTTGGTAACGTTGCTCGGAGACAACGGCCCGGGTGGTCGCTAGCGCTCCTGTCGGCGGACCAACGTCTCGAGCGGCAAACCCATCTCGCGTTCGAGGAAACGCTCCGAACGCGAAACGGGGGAATTCCTGTGCGAATCGTTACGGCGCGAATGCCGTATTCACCCAGTCCCTGACCTGTTGGTAGACGGTTGAATCCTCGTGCAGCTGCGAGTGCTGCAAGCATGTCGTCTCGGTGTTCAGGGCCCCGCCGCTCAACAACGGGCTCGAATGCGGCGAGATCACTTCGTCGCACGGACTCCACCACACCGCGTAGCGTGGCGAGCCCCATGACTCATCGCCCTCGTTGAGCGTGGTGGTGAACGACGAGTTTGGCCGCATCTCGATGCACGACGTGCTGAAGCAAAAATCGGCCGTGACCGTGCCGTGATTGGTGCCGCCGAGCGACACGAGCGCATCGACTTTGCCGTCGCCGCCGAGATTGCGGACGTAATATCGCGCCGAGAGCGAGCCCATCGAGTGCGTGATGATGTCGACGTGCGTCGCGCCTGTCGCCTTGAGAATCGAGTCGACCTTCTGGGAGATCAGTGAGGCGGTTGTCGCGTTGGACTGATTGAAATTGTACGACCAGTTGACAAGCTCGGCGTCGGTCCAGCCGTCGGCCTTGAACCGGCTCACCATCGTTGTCCATGTGCTGCTGCTGGCGTTCCAGCCATGAACGAAAAGAATGGGGTCGTGCGCCGGCGGTGGTGGCGGAGGTGGCTTGGGTGGTCGTCTCGACTCACTCGCACCGAACGGGCCCGCGATGGAGTCAGCGCTACAAGCGCCGAGTGCCGCCAGGGCAGCGAGGGCGAAGAATCGAATCGACCGTGATGTGGCGAGGCGCATGGGCGGGAACCTTCGAAACGGGTTGGTCGCTACGTTCAGAGGGTTGCTCACTGTTCCTGACGAACGGCCGCCAAGAATGTCGCCCCGGAGCAAAGTCGCGCAAGAGCGACTTGCTAGAGTGAAAATTGCGGTGGCCCTTCATGCACCAATGCACGCCAATTCGGAGGAGCGCAATGCTGCGAAAATGGATCTTTTGCTCGACCGCGATGGCCAGCGTGTGCATCATCGCTGTCAAACAAGCCGGCGCTCAGACGACGCCTGATTGGAGCGCTACCGATCGTGCGCTCGGCCGCGCGGGCGCCGCGCAGCCAGGAAACGTCCACAAATTCAGTTTCCCCCGATCCGATCTCGCCGTAACTGTCAATGGGACACGCGTCCGCCCGGCGCTCGCGCTGGGCTCATGGATCGCGTTCAAGCGTACCGCCGACGGCCAGTCGATGGCGATGGGCGACCTCGTGCTCACCGAAGACGAGATCCCCGGCGTGATGTCGCGGTTACAGAGAGGCGGCGTCGACCAGACAGCCGTGCACAATCATTTGCTCAATGAAACGCCGCATGTCATGTACATGCACATCATGGCGAAGGGCGACGCCGGGAAGATCGCGCAAACGCTCCATGATGCGTTGGCGGGCACGAAGACTCCGATGGCGCCTCCGCCGAGCATCACGCCGCTGCGTCTCGACCTCGACACGACGGCGGTCGCAAGCGCACTCGGCGTTACGGGCAAGGGAAATGGCGGCGTTTACCAGGTCGGCGTCCCACGCCCCGAAGCGATCCGCGAAGGCGGGGAAGAGATTCCGCCATCGATGGGTCTCGCGACGTCAATCAACATTCAGCCGACGACGGGCGGGCGCGCCGTAGCGACGGGCGACTTCGTGCTATTGCCCGCCGAGGTAAATCCGGTGATCCGCGCGCTGCAGGCAAACGGGATCGCGGTGACGGCGCTGCACAGCCACCTTTTGATGGATCAGCCCCATGTGCTGTTCATGCACTTCTGGGGCGACGAGGATGCGATGAAGCTGGCGCGCGGTCTCCGCGCGGCGCTCGATGCGACGGCAATGGCGCCCAGGCGCTAGCCATACCGCGAATCTCGCGACGTCACGGTGCGGAGAGGCGCAACCATAATGCCGGACGCCATTATGGTTGCGCTATTTGTGTTCGGCAAAGCTTCCCATGCCAACGGAGCCCTCAGCTCTGGTCTCCCTCCGAACTGACGCGAGCAGTCTCGTTCTCGATTGCGTCCGTCCGCTTTGCGAGACGCTCGGCAAACAGATACTGACGGGCGACTTCCTCTCCGCGCGAAGTCAGAAGGCTGTCTCCAGTCGCTTGATCCCGTCTGAGATGCGCGACCCGGCGGCCGTGCAGGACGCCGACGGTGCGCGGATCGTAGCCATGCTGTCGCACGAGACGCACGAGGTCGGTCCGTGAAATGCGTCCTCCGCGCTTGAGGATGTCGGCAATGATCGCATTCGTGCCGCCCAGAACAGGACTGTGTGCTTCGGCGGTGCTCGCGCCAGTGGATGGGGCGTACAGGCGCCACTTGCGTCCGCCGCGAGCGGCGATCACGCCGCGCTCTTCCAAGATCGCGAGATGATATCGAACCGCGCGAGCTTGCAGACCAAGTTCTTGGGCGATCGCCTTTGACGTTGTCTGCCCTTGCGCCATGACGAAATTCGCTATGCGCTGCTGCACATCCGACACCTCGACCAATGCCCGCTCGACATCGAGCTTGGCCTTGAGCGAATTCTGATGGGCCTGAAGTGCACGCGCGAAGAACAGCAACCAGGCCGCAAATGCGGCGGGGTTATCGCGCATGGCGAGCTGTGATTCGCGAAGTGCCGCGTAATACGCCTGCTTGTTCTCCTCGATGATCCTCTCGAGCGAGGCGTACGGGACGTAGTCGTAGCCGGCGCGGAGCAGCAGTAAAACTGTTAGGGCGCGGGCGAGTCGGCCGTTCCCATCTTGAAATGGGTGTATGGCGAGGAAGTCGACGATGAACCGCGCGATCACCACCAATGGGTGAAGCGTCTGTTCCTCGAGCGCTGTTACCGTCGCGGTTACCAACTCGGCCATCAACCGTGGAGTGTCGAACGGGGAAGCCGTCCGGAAAATCACCTCGATGATCCGATCTCCATCCTTGAGCGCGACGTCGTTGTCGAGCTGCTTGTACTGACCTCGGTGCCAGGCGTCGCGCTCCGAGTACTTGAGCAAGACCCCGTGCAGTTGCTTGAGATGATTCTCGGTCAGTGGGACGTCGCGATAGGATTCAAAGATGAGCGTGAGCAGCTCGCCATAGCCGCGCACCTCGTTTTGGTCGCGTTCGCGGAAGGCATCCACGCGAAGGCCGCCCAGCACTTTCGCGACTTCCGCGTTTGACAGTTCCGCGCCTTCGATGCGCGTCGAACTGCCAGTCGACTCGATGGTCGTGACCTGCCGCAACTGGGCCAGGCGCTCGGCTCGAATTTCCTGGAGTTTCCTCCAGTGGCCGCGGAAGTGGTCGAGCTCGCCGATCAAGCGAGTCAACTCGCTGGTCTGGCGACGGTCGAGGATGGGGTGGAAGTCGTCGATGGCGGGCATGACAGGATGTAGAGTGTCATTAATGTCGCCAAAGAACGTCAAAAAGGCAATTATAAAATTTCTGGCCGAATTCAATTACTCGGCGGAAAAACTCTTGCGCAGCGTCCTGTCGCCCACTACTGTTCCCACGCCGACGGAAATGGCCGAGTGCGGCCATTACTCATCGGAAAGAAGAAGGCCAGCGTCGGAAGCGCTGACCTTCACCATTATCAACCCGGTCGTGTGAACGCCCAAGTCGAGTGAGATGGCGGTGAATAATCTAACCGTTTCGATGAGCGACGTCCACGCGGCCACATCACAGGAGTACGCCGCTATGCCGACGTCAACCGGAAGTTCGACCCTCTCTCTCACCGGCGCCTCGGGCGCCCAGTACGAGTTCGAGCTCTACTCGTGGGGAACGGAGTTCAAGGCCGTGTGTGCCGTCTACTCGATCTCGGCCGATCAGCGCAATGGGTATCACACGATGATCTACATCGGTCAAACCGGTGATTGCTCGACGCGATTCGACGCGCATCACAAGGCTGGTTGCTTCAACCGGCGCGGTGCCACGCACATCGGTATCCTCGTCGAGAACTCAGAGCGCAGCCGCCTCGCGATCGAACCCGATCTGATCGCGGCTTACAATCCGCCCTGCAATGGCTAAATGAATACGCCGGGAGGCACGCAACAAATCGCCGCTGCGGCTTTGGGTGATGTAGCGGACGTGCTTCCCGGCTTCTCGACCGGGGAACGACTGGAGCACAGTCAAACGGGCACTCATCAAGTTGTGCTAAGCCGTCATCTCACGCCGGGGATGCCCTATAGCTTCACCGAGCTCGACGCATTCCGAATCAACCCTGGCCGTGACGCGCGGCGATACGAAGTGCGAGCGGGGGATGTCCTCTTCATGTCGCGCGGCACGCGCAACGTCGCAAGCTGGATTGAATCGGTGCCGGAACACACGGTTGTCCCTGTCTCCTTCTATATCATTCGCCCGACGTCCCTGCTGCACTCCGCGTACCTCACTTGGTTCTTGAACCAGCGAGGCGCCCAGCGCGCTGTGGGTGACATTCGGACCGGCGCCGGAACGCCGATTGTGCAACGGTCCGCCCTACTTCAGCTTCGCATACCGCTTCCCGAGCTCGACGTGCAGTCCACCATCGGGCAGATGAGTTCCGCGATGGTTCGGGAACGCCAGACAATCGAACGACTCGCCGCGGCGACTACCCGGCTTCACGATCTCACTAGCGAACGCATTGCGCGCGCGCTGTTCGCGCGCGCGGAGACTCACGATGACGATTGACGCAACGACCCGGGTCAACCAGGACGAGATCAACAATATTCTCTGGCGCGCCTGCGATACGTTTCGCGGCACGGTTGACCCGTCGCAGTACAAGGACTACCTGCTCGTCATGCTCTTTCTCAAGTACATGAGCGACGTGTGGGCGGATACGCGCGACGAGTACATGCGAAAGTACAGCGGTGACGCGGTGCGTGTGCAGCGGGCGCTCTCACGCGAACGGTTCGTGATGCCGCCGGAATGTGAATTCTCTTGGCTGTACGAGCGGCGCGAAGCGCACAACCTCGGCGAGTTGATCAACATCGCGCTGGAGAGGATCGAGGACGCGAACCGCGGGAAGCTCGAAAACGTCTTCCGTAATGTGGACTTCAACAGCACGCCGAATCTGGGCGACACAAAGGACCGTAACCGCCGGCTCAAGAACCTGCTCGATGACTTCGCCAACCCAAAGCTCGACATGCGTCCGAGCCGCGTGGGTCACATGGATGTCATCGGCAACGCGTACGAATATCTCATCGGCAAATTCGCGAGCGGCGCGGGAAAGAAAGGCGGAGAGTTCTATACGCCGCCGGAGGTTTCCGTTCTTCTTGCGAAGCTGCTCGCGCCGAAATCCGGCGAGACGATCTACGATCCAACGTGTGGGTCCGGATCGCTGCTCATCCGCATGGCGCAGCAAGTTGCCGATGGAAATTACGCGCTCTTTGGCCAGGAGGCGAACGGCCAGACGTGGGCGCTGTGCAAGATGAACATGTTTCTGCACGGCGTCGACAACGCGCGCATCGAATGGGGCGACACGCTCAATTCGCCCAAGCTCCTCGACGGCAAATCAATTCGGCGTTTCGACGTGGTGGTCGCGAATCCGCCATTCTCATTGGATAAGTGGGGTGCGGAGAAGGCGGCGGGCGATCCGTATCGACGTTTTCATCGTGGTACGCCTCCCAAGTCGAAGGCCGACTACGCGTTCATCTCGCACATGGTGGAGAGTGCGGTGGCGGACCATGGTCGCGTCGGGGTGATTGTGCCGCACGGTGTGCTCTTTCGGGGCGGAGCGGAAGGGAAGATTCGACAAAGGTTGATCGAAGAGAACTTGCTGGAGGCGGTGATTGGGTTGCCGGCAAATCTCTTCTTTGGCACGGGTATCCCTGCGGCGATTCTGCTCTTTCAAAAAGGCCGCACAACAACCGATGTGATGTTTGTGGACGCGAGTCGTGAATTCGAACAGGGAAAGAAACAGAACAAGCTGCGGGCGCGGGACATCGACGCGATCGTAGCCGCGGTTCGCGCTTGCACGGACACAGAACGTTACGCGCATCGCGCCACGATCGCGGAGATTCAGGAGAATGAGTTTAATCTGAACATCAGCCGGTATGTTGACACGTTCGAACATGCGGAAACAGTAGATCTTCGCAGCACCTGGCAGGAGATTCAGCGCCTCGAGTATGAGCTCGCGGCGACGCGCGCCGAACTCATCGATTGCTTACGACAGCTGGGAATCTCGGATCTATGAAGGCTGTTCCCTGGTCGACGCCAAGCGTCGATAGGCCAGACATGTCGCTGGCGGAATTGGTTGCATCGATCGAAGCGGGAGTCAGCGTTGCGGCGGAGGAGCGGCCTGCAGGAGCTTCCGAATACGGCGTCCTTCGAGTAAGTGCGATCTCGCAGGGCGTATTTAGAGCGGTGGAGAACAAGGCCGTTGCTTCACTACCAAACGCAGTTCGGCCAGGGTTGCATGCCGGGGATCTGCTTATTGCACGTGCGAGCGGATCGCGAGCGCTTGTAGGTGCGGCGGCCATTGTTGACGCGGACCACCCGAATCTTTTTCTCTCCGACAAGATTTGGCGTGTCTCGCTGCGCGATAACAGCGCCGAAGCCAAGCTCTGGCTCTTGCACGCCTTACGCAGTCCCGGCGCACAACGTCAACTGCAGCTCCGGAGCAATGGTTCGAGCGGCATGATGAACTTGTCGCAAAAGGCCTTCCTTGGTCTCCGCATACCGCGCTTCGACACATCCTCCCATACGAAAATTGTGCCGCCTTTGCGCGTGGCGATGCATCAGAGCGCAATCGCTGATCGGCTCCTTGCTGCCAAGGTCCGACTCAAGCGTGGCTTGCTACAGCGCGTTTTTTCCGGAAAGGGGTCCATCACCAAGTGGCAATCTGTGAAGCTTCAGGAGTTTCTTAGCGAGCGCAAAGAGGTGAACAACGGAGCAACCGATCTGGTGCTCTCGTGCACGAAGAGAGGAATTGTCCCGCAGCGTGAGCGATTCGCGAAGCGTCTGGCATCGAGCACGATCGGACACTACAAAATCGCTCGCCGGGGTGACCTAGTGTACGATCCCATGCTGCTTTGGGATGGCTCATACGGTTTTTCGGAAGGGTGTGATCTAGGTGTGGTTTCTCCTGCGTACGCCGTTTTAATTGCACGACAGCCGGCGAACACTGACTTTCTAAAAGCGCTGTTTGAAACGCCAAGGATTCGTCACGCGTTTCGGGCCATCTCCAAGGGCACGAATCAACGTCGGCGCAAGGCCGAAGTAAGCGACTTTCTAGGAATTGTTGCAGGCGTGCCCGTCTCTGAACACGATCGCAAGAGCGTCGGGCTACTGTATTCGGCGCTAACGCGTGAGATTGAGCTTTTGCAGCGCCTTCGTATGGCGCTTGAACGTGAGAAACGAGGCGTCATCCATCGCCTGCTCTCTGGCGATCTGCGCTTGGCTGCAAAATGACCGCGATCGATCTTCCCACGCCGGAGTGGAGAGAGGACGAATCATCACAAGTGCCCGCCCTCCAACTCCTCGTCAACCTCGGCTGGACGTACCTCTCACCGGACGAGGCACTCAAGGCGCGCGGCGGACGCACCGGTCGCGTCCTCCTCACGAGCGTTCTCGCGCGCAAACTCGCCGATCGCGAGCTCAATGTCATTCGATTCAAGGGCGCCGAACACGCATTCTCAGACGCGAACATCCAGCAGGCGATCCAGGCGTCGGAGCAGCGCGAGCCCGACTCGCCCGTGCGAGTCAACGAGGGCGTGTACGACCTGCTCCGCCTCGGCACCACGCTTACCCAGTCGATCGAGGGCGATCTCAAGAGCTTTCCGGTTCGCTTCATGGACTGGGACGACCTGTCGCACAATGAATTTCACGTCACAGAAGAATTCGCGGTGGACAGCGCCGGTGCGGCTGATTCGCGACGTCCGGACCTCGTTCTCTTCGTCAACGGGATCCCGCTCGCCGTTATCGAATGCAAGCGCGCGGACATCAAGGATCCGGTCCGAGAAGCGATCTCACAGCAGATCAGAAACCAGAAGGAGGGCTACATCCCGCGCCTCTACTGGTACGCGCAGCTTCTGCTGGCGCTCTCGCCCGACGAAGCCCGCTATGGCACCGTCGGCACGTCCGCGAAATTCTGGGCCGCATGGAAGGAATCACTCGACGAGAAAAGGCTCGAGAATCTGGTCAACCATCCAGTCGAGACGCGACAGCGTGACGCAATCTTCGCCGGTCGGTTCCATCATGTGCGGCGTTACTTTGACGCGCTCGCATCGCAAAGACGTCGCGTCACAGAACAGGACCGCGCGCTATACGCGCTGTGCCGCCCAGAACGGCTCCTCGATATCACCCGTCGCTTCGTCGTATTCGACGCCGGCGAAAAGAAGATCGCGCGCTATCAACAGTACTTCACCGTGCGTGGCACGCTTCCGCGCGTCGCGAAGGTCGGGCCGGACGGGCACAGGCAAGGCGGTGTCGTTTGGCACACGCAGGGGAGCGGCAAGTCGCTCACGATGGTGATGCTCGCGACCGCGATCGCCGAGGAATTGCAGATCCCACGCCGCAAGATTGTCCTGGTGACGGATCGCATAGACCTCGATGATCAGATATGGAGGACATTTCGTCATTGCGGGCTCGAACCGGAACGCGCGCGAACGGGACGTCACCTGGCCGAGTTGCTCGAGAGTCCCAAGTATCCGGTGATCACTACGGTCATCGATAAGTTCGAGGCCGCGACAAAGCTCAAGCTGCGGCTCGACTCGCCGGATGTCTTCGTACTTGTCGATGAGAGTCATCGCGGCCAGTACAACAGGTTGCACGCCAACATGCGTCGCGTTCTGCCCAACGCTTGTTTCATCGGATTCACTGGCACACCGATCGCGAAAGGCGAGAAGAATACCGTCACGAAGTTCGGCGGTCTCATTCAGCCGGTATATACGATCACCGATGCTGTCGCCGACAAGGCGGTCGTACCGCTGCTCTATGAAGGACGCGACGTACCGCAGATAGTGGACAGGGCACAAATCGACCGGTGGTTCGAGCGCATTACGCGCACATTGTCGCACGAGCAGGCGGCGGATCTCAAACGCAAGTTCAGCTCGACGTCTCAGCTCAACAAAGCCGAACAGAGGTTGGCGGCGATTGCGTGGGACGCCAGCGCGCATTTCGTGAACAACGGCTGGAAGGGAGCGTTCAAAGGACAGCTCGTCGCGCCGGACAAGGCGACCGCTCTGCTTTACAAGAAGCACTTTGACGAGTGCGGGCTTGTGAGCACTGAAGTCCTCATCTCCGCGCCGGACGATCGAGAAGGCGACGACGATGTCTTCGCCGAAAACACGGACGCGGTGGTGCGATTCTGGCGCGCGACTGTTGGACCCGCCGGCCGCTTCAAGGACGAAACGGATTACAATCGGATCCTGATCTCGAAGTTCAAAGACGGCGACGAGCCCGATATCATCATTGTCGTCGACAAGCTGCTCACCGGCTTCGACGCGCCGCGCAACGTCGTGCTGTATCTCACTCGCAAGTTGAAGGAGCACACGCTGCTCCAGGCCATCGCCCGCGTGAATCGCGTGTTCGAAGGGAAGGACTTCGGCTACGTCATCGACTATGCAGGCGTGCTGCACGGGCTCAGCGAGGCATTGGACCTCTACGGATCGCTCGCGGGGTTCGACCCCGAGGATCTCGCCGGGACCCTAACCGACGTGTCGCAGGAGACGGCGCGCTTGCCGCAGTTGCACTCCGACCTGTGGGCCGTGTTCGGCGGCGTTCGCAATCGCCGCGACCAGGAGGAGTATGAGCGCCTGCTTGCCGACGAAGCCATTCGCGACGACTTCTACCGCGCGCTCACCGCCTACGCGCGTACGCTGGCAGTGGCGCTCGGCAGCGTCCAATTCCTCGACGCCACGGCGGATGAGAAGGTCGCGAAGTACCGCAACGATCTGAGATTCTTCGAGTCACTACGGCGCGCGGTTCGTCGTCGATATGCCGAGGACGTGGACTTCGGCGAGTATGAACCCAAGATCCAGCGCCTTCTGGATCGCCATGTGGCGACCGGCGAGGTCGAGACGATCACGCCGCTCGTCGACATCTTTGATCGCGAGGCGTTTGCGCGCGAAGTCGAGCGTGCCGGGTCAACAGCCTCAAAGGCCGATCTCATCGCCAACCGCACGGCGAAAACCTTGCGCGAAAGAATGGATGACGATCCGGTGTTCTATCGTAGATTCTCGGAGCTGCTTGAGCAGACTATTGCCGAGTGGCGCGCCGAGCGCATGTCGGATGCCGAGTATTTGAAGCGCGTTCAGGAGGTGAGCAGGAAGGTCGTTGATCGACCAGTCGACGAGGTGCCGAAGGAAGTCCGATACGACCCGGCGGCGACAGCTTACTACGGCTTGGTGCGCGAGCGCCTGAGACGGTATGAGGGCGATGGTTCAACATTCGAACGAGTTGGCGTCGAAGCCGCGACGGCGATCGATCGCATCATTGATGAGCGTCGAGTGGTGAACTGGACGGAGAATGACGACGTCCAGAATCGGATGAAGACCGCGATCGAGGACGAGCTATTCGAGATCCGCGAGAAGCATCACGTCCCGCTGTCGCTCGAGGACATCGATGCGCTGCTCGATGGAGTGCTGAACGTTGCGCGTCGGAGGAAGGCATCGTGACCCCGCTTCGCGCCGTGCAAAGGCAGTTGACCACTAGCTGGGGAAGGCGGCAAATCGGGTATTCCCTCCAGCTCGAGGATCGGCGCGATCTCCTCATTTGCGTCGAACCCGATCTCAGGGTTGTAGTTCGGGCGCCGGCCCACAAACCGGTGGAGCAGGTTCTTGGACGAATAAAGGCTCGACGCGCGTGGATCGCGAAGCAGCTAGCGTGGTTCGAGCAATTGACACCCCTGCCGCCGCCGCGGTTTGTCTCCGGCGAGACGGTGATGTACCTGGGTCGCGAATACCGGCTTCGTCTCGAGCGCAGCGCGAGGGCGGCGGTGTTGCACGCGGGCCGTCTCCATGTCGGAGTCGGGGGGCAGAGCGCTCGAGGCGGCGCGCGTGCCGCCCGTGCAATGGTCCTGGCCTGGTATCGTGATCGCGCGAACTTCGTCCTGCCGAAGCGGCTGGCCAAACTGCAAAGCGAGATTGAAATTCTTCGCTTCCTCGAGCCGCAGTTGCGAATTCGAGTGATGTCTCGAAGATGGGGCAGTTGCACGTCGCGCGGAACGGTCACGATCAATCCTGCGCTCATTCAGGCGCCCGCTTCCTGCGTCGACTACGTGCTCGTCCACGAGCTCGTCCATCTTCTAGAGCCCACACACTCACGGCGTTTCCACAAGCTGATGAACCAAGCGCTACCCGATTGGATGCAGAAGAGAGCTCGTCTTGCGACCGCGGCGGTTCGCTGGCCCTAACGACGCCGACAGTGCTCTAGCAGCAGGCTTCGTTTTCCAGCGCGAGGGCTGAATGACTCGCGAGCGCCGCGCAAAATCTTCGAGCCATATGGCAGAGCCCGTTCTTCCCCGGCTTATGCGTGGTGCAGAATTGGCTCATGCACCCCAGGTCTGCAGCAAGCTTCCGTCGGCATCACTCTTGTAGTGGTACCCTTCAGGCGAGCTCTGCTCGCCCGGCTGGGCGCGTTCGCGCGTCTCGCACCCGCACGCATCCCAAGAGAGCGAATCCGACCACCGACTTCGCGTTGGTGGTCGGCCGGCATCGTACCCATTGTACCCTATCGTCAGGAGCTGACCGTGGGCGTCGGCGACACTCCAGAAATCCTCGAGCACGAAACTCCAATCCCCGCTGGCGCCGAAGGCGATCAAGGCCGCCCGCGAACGCGAAAGTCGAATGGCAAACGCAAAGTCCGAGGCGCCGCAGACGTCGAGGTCCCGGTCGCATCCGGTGAACCAACGAAAGACCGCCGAGCATCCCGCGAGCGATCTCTAAATCGGCTGCTCGCAGGATTGCGAGCAGTCAACGCCGGCGATTTCTCCGTGCTCCTCGTTCCCGACGGTGACCCGCTCGTCGCGGACATCATCGAGGTCTTCAATAGCGTCGTCCAAAAGCAATCGCGCCTCGTCGACGAGCTCACGCGTGTGAGCGGTTCGGTCGGCCGCGAAGGAAAGATGAGCGACCGCGTCGCGATGAACAGCGTCGGCGGCCAATGGGTCACCGCGGTCGACTCGGTGAACAGTCTCATCACCGATCTCGTGCAGCCGACGTCCGAGGTGTCTCGCGTGATCAAAGCGGTGGCCGAAGGGGACTTGTCGCAGAAGGTCGAGCTGGAGATCGACGGGAAGCAGGTGCAAGGAGAATTCTTCCGCATCGGATCGACCGTGAATCGAATGGTCGATCAGCTCAACGCATTCGCCAGCGAAGTGACTCGCGTCGCGCGAGAAGTCGGAACCGAAGGCGTGCTTGGCGGACAGGCAAACGTTCCCGGCGTCGGCGGTACGTGGAAG
>Ga0207695_10005169_pt1 | contig 17468 bp, 21 predicted proteins | sample KBSC54metaG_FD_184354 | JGI IMG/M metagenome (GOLD analysis project Ga0207695, IMG submission 184354) | Corn rhizosphere microbial communities from Kellogg Biological Station, Michigan, USA - KBS C5-4 metaG (SPAdes) (version 2) | ecosystem: Host-associated > Plants > Roots > Rhizosphere > Soil... | reverse complement strand
TCGATATAGATGCCTGAGCGCGACATCAGCAGGTCGCGCACCGTGGCACTTTTCTCCATGGCCGTTAGCGGCACCACGCGATCATCGATGCCCAGCTCGCCCAGCGTCTGGTCCAACCGCACATAGCCGTGCTCGATGGCGATACCATACAGCCCGCTCAGCAGGCTCTTTCGCACCGAGTGCGTGTTGATTGGCAGATCTGCCTCACCCCACCGCGCTAGCTCCTGCCCATTCTGTAGGGTGACGAAGGCGTCGAAGCGCGTGTCCTTGGCGAGAAAACCGTAGGCCTCGCGCAGAGCCTCGGGATGCGCCACCATGGTTTTCGGCAAGACCGTGGCGAAGGCGTTGCGGCCGCCGACCGCGATGGCAGGTATGGCGGTGATGCCCAGTACGAGGGCGACCAGCAGCGTCAGGACGATGGCGCTGCGCTTGATGAGGCGTCGTGTAGTGCTTTTCATGGCTTGACTCCGGGAAGGCCATCCGCAGTATCCGAGCCACATCGCCGGCCATGCAGACACCGGAAGTCACCCAGGAGGGTGACGAAAGTCACCACTTTGCCAACCGCCTTGCCTCGGCCCAGCCCCTGGGCGAAGCTCCGCGCATGAGCCGCCCCTCCTTCCTGTACGCCGCGATGGCCATGGCCGGGTGTGTCGCTTGGCTGGCCGTCGGCCTGGAGTTGTGGTTCAGCACCATCGTGCCGACCTCGCCGGCGGACGACCTGCCCGTAGGCGCACTGGTGCCAGCGCTGCATGCGCTGTTCGCGCTCGTCTTCCTCGGTTCTCTGGCGTGGCGCCCGCCGCGCCCCTTGCACCTTCTGCTAGCGGCGATGCTGCTGGGCATGGCGCTGGTGCTGGTCGCGCTCTATCGCTACAACTCGGCGGCAGCCCTGCTGATCATTCCGATGCTCGCCTTCGCCGGCCTGCTACGTATGCGCTGGTTGATCGCGGTCTATGTCGTCGCCAACCTTTTGCTGCTCGCCGTGGCTCTGGCGTTTCGCCAGATGGATACGCCCTATACGTATATCGGCCTGCACGCCAGCCTTCAGTTACTCGCCATCCTGCTTGTCACCTCGATGCTGCGTACGGAACAGGCCCGCGCGCAGCTTGCGCAGGCGCACGCGGAACTGCTGGCGACGCGCGGCATGCTGGCGGAGATCGCGCGCAGCCAGGAGCGCTTGCGGCTGTCGCGCGAGCTGCACGATGTGGCCGGCCACAAGCTGACCGCGCTACGGCTTAATCTCAGCGCGCTCACGCACAACCCGCAGCTCGACCCGGCGGAGGTCATCACCTTGTGCACCCGTCTCACCGTAGAGCTGCTGGACGACCTGCGCGCCGTGGTGCACCAACTGCGCATGCACGATGGGCTCGACTTGAGCGCCGCGCTGGAAAGCATGGCCGCACCTTTCCCGCGCCCGCTCGTGCAGTTGGACATCGCCGCCCACACCCGCGTGCAAACCTTGGAGCAGGCCGACGCCCTGCTGCGCGCCTTCCAGGAGGGGCTTACCAACGCTGCCCGGCACGGTGACGCCGAACGGCTATGGGTACACCTGCATCGCGAAGGCAGCGAGATCGTGCTGGACATGCGCGATGACGGCCAGGGCCGCGGCGCGCTCCAGGCTGGCGATGGTCTGACGGGCATGCGCGAACGTATGCAGGCGCTGGGCGGCGGTCTGGAGTTCGGCCGCGCGGATGGCCAGGGTTTCCACCTTCGCGCCTGGCTTCCCGCGTGCCCCTGATCGAGCCACGTCGCATCCGCATCGCCCTCGCCGACGACCAGGCCCTGGTGCTCGGCGGCCTCAAGGCTCTGCTCGGCGGCTTTGCCGGGCTGGAAGTGGTGGCCGAAGCCTCGGATGGACACGCGCTGCTGGAAGCGCTGCAACGCGTGGCGGTTGACGTCGTGCTATGCGACATACGCATGCCTGGCCTCGACGGCTTCGAGGTCTGTCAGCGGCTGAGCCACCTCGACGCCGCGCCTCCGGTGATCCTGCTCACCACCTTCGACGACGCGGACTATGCGCTGAAAGCCATCGACGCCGGCGTCCGCGGCTTCCTGCTGAAAGACGCCTCGCCGCTCGAACTGGTCGACACCATCCAGCAGGTCGCCGCCGGACGCTCTGTCGTCACCCCAGTCGCTACCGACGCCATACGCTCGCGCTACGCCTACGACGACCAGAGCGTGCCCAAGAGCGGTTTCAGCAAACGCGAGACCGACATCCTGCGCCTGCTGGCCGGCGGCTACACCAACCGCGAAATCGGCCTGGCCATCCATGTGGCCGAGGGGACGGTGAAGAATTACTTGATGGATATCTTCGACAAGCTGGGCACGCGCGATCGCACGCGGGCCGTGTTGAAGGCGATTACGTTGAAGATTATCTAGGCCGGGAGTATGAGCGGGCAAACCTATTCCCTTCACTGCCGATCGAGCCGCCGATCCGTCACTCGCCGCCCCGATGCCCAACGGGCGCATGCTGCGCCATTAACTCAACAATCCAGTCGATAAAAACGCGCAGCTTCGCGCTTACATGCCGGTTCGGCGGGAACGCCAGATAGAGCGGCATAGGATCCATTTTCCAGGTCTCGAATAGCGGAGTCAGATCTCCTCGAGCCACATGGGCTTTGGCCATGTAGTGCGGTAGCCACAGAGCGCCAAGGCCGGTGAGCCCCGCCTCGAGGTATGCATTCCCATCGTCCACCGTCAGCACGCAGCGCCCCTGTATCCGCACGGTTTCGTTGCCGCTACGCATGGCGTAGGGGATGCGCTTGCCGGTGCGCGACCAGACGTACCCGACGATGCGGTGGTGTGATTCCTCCAGCTCTCTCGGGTGCAAGGGCGTCCCCATTCGTTCCAGATAGATCGGCGCCGCATATACCCCAAGCTGCAGATCTCCGACGTGTCGAGCCTTCAATGAGAGAGAGGTGAGCTCGCCGCCGCGCACGACGCAATCGACGTTCTCACCGATGATGTCGACCATTCGATCGCTGACGCCCAGATCCAGTTGGATATCCGGATAGCGGGCGTGGAACGCTGGCAAGGCCGGTATCAGGATCATCCGGGCCAGCGGGCTCGGTACATCTACCCGCAATCTGCCCCTTGGCGATGTTGAGGCTTCGGAAAGGCTATTCTCGGCATCGTCCAGGTCGGCCAGCAGCCGGATGGCTCGCTCGTAATAGGCCATGCCGTCGGCGGTCGGGTTGACCTTGCGCGTGGTGCGATTGAGCAGCCGGACGCGCAGATGGGTTTCCAGCTGTTGGATCAGCTGGGTCGCCGTGGTCTTGCTCATGCCCAGGGTTTCCGCCGCCTTGGTGAAGCTGCCGGTCTCCACCACGCGGACGAACGCCTGCATTGCATCGAACCGGTCCATCGTCGTTCCAGATATCGTGAGAATTGTTTGGATTCTACAAACAGTGTTGATCGGGACTGGCCGTTTATCGTGGGAACTAAGCTGCCTAGAGTTGCCTTCATCGTTCTGACTATCGATGGAGATTGATTCATGGCAACACGCGATGTCGTTTTCCCCACGGGCCGCCGAGAGCTCTATGAGCGCAATCGTTACTCCCCGGCCATCCGCTCCAACGGCTTCCTGTTCGTATCGGGACAAGTCGGCAGTCGCGAGGATGGCTCACCCGAACCGGATCTGGAGAGGCAGGTCGCACTGGCGTTCGAGCACTTGAACGAGGTGTTGTCAGCGGCCGGGTGTACGTTCAAGGATGTGGTTGACGTGACCGTCTTCATGGTTGATCCGGAGTCGACATTCGAGAGGGTCTGGAGCGTCGTGCCGGAGTATTGGGGCGATGCTCCTCATCCGGCGCTGACGGCCGTCGGTGTGACGTGGCTCTATGGATTTGAGTTCGAGATTAAGGTGATCGCGAAGCTGCCGGAGGGGCGCAGTTAACAGGGGCAAATAGACGGGTCACTTCTGACTACCTTCTAAGTGCCCGTTACCGCGCAGCCCCTGGCGGCGCATATACCTGCCAAGCGCATCGCTCACTCACCCGGTGCGCACACCTGTCGGAAAGGTATAAACCCTGCCGGTCGTGGTCCCCGTGGATGACGCCTCCTGCCCCGGTAGTGCAAGGTTGAACTTCGAAACACCGGCCGAAAGATTCCAACAATGTGTTGCAACGACCGGCTGAAATCGCAACCAAAGCGGACCGGAAAGCCACTGGAGGAAGCCTAGTGCAGACGGTCACCTCTAACCCAGAGCGACCTCTCCCTCTAGAGCCTGTATTGCATGCCCACCGACCATAGGCGGCGCGGCTCCAATTGCAGACCATTGACGTGCTGGTAGACCGGTAACTGCACGAAGGCGAAGGCGTCCAGGCGTTTGGTGATTTTCACGCCGATACCTGGGCTCACGTAGGCCAGCACCGCTCCGCTGTTCGGCCGATCGGCCTGGCTGCCGCTCTCGCGCTGTTCGCCATGGAGATTGAGCTGAAGCTGCGGCGTGAAGCGTCCGGCATCGAGATAGCGCAGGCCCAGATTGAGATTGAGCGAATTGCCTGGACGGAAATGGTCGCGCGCATCCATCGCGAACTGCGCCATCGCCTGGCCGAAATAGCCGACCGACTCGGTGAGGTAACCGAATTTGTAGATGCCCAGCAGTGCGTCGGTGGTGCCCGTGCCCAATTGCAGGCCGCGATCCAGTAATTCACCGGCCTGCGGGCCCGAGGCGAAATCCTGCTTGAAGCGGCCGGTCGACAGTTTCAGGCCGAACTGCAGGCCAATACCGGCGTCATCGCTGAAGCCCTGGTAGCGCGCGACTACCCGCAAATCGCCGATGCCGTGCGCATCGGAGGTCGAGATGTCGGTGTCGCCGCCGGCAATGGTCTGGTGATGGCGGTCGATGTACGGCAGTTGGAGCGACAAGCCCCAATAGCGCGAGAAACTGTAGTCGGCGCCAAGCAGGGTGTTGCGGTTGATGGTCTTGCGCTGCACCTCCTCATCGGTGGGATAGGCGAACGAGGCGCGGCTGACGCTGTCGGGACCGCTGCGCAGTTGCGACTGATTGAAGTAGTCCTCGCGCAGGCTCAGATGCCAGCCAAGGCTGGTGGCGTAGCCCTGGCTGGACCAGTCGGAGTTGAGGGAGCAACCGCAGGTGGAGCAGGCGGTGGCCATGCAGGGGGCGATCAGTGCAACAGCGGCCAGAGCGGTGCAGGACAAGTGGCGGATGGTGTTCATGAGTGAGTCCTTGGAATACGGTAACGCGGCCGGCACGTTGACGCGCCGGCACGACTCCTGGTCGATCAGGCGTCGGCGTCGGGCGGCCCACGCGGGGCGGCAACCAAGGGATGTCGATGTGGGGAGCGGGGCGCGGAGGAAAGAGGCTGTACGAACCGATCCAGCGGCGGCGGCGCTGGCGCCACCCAGCTGACGTTGCTCACCACCGGGCTCTCGCCCATCAGATCGCAATAGCCACACTTCGCCAGGGAGGGCGCATGCGGCTGGGGGGTGGAAGCATCGTTCCCGTGGTCGGCGTGCTCGCCGCAAAGTGCGGCAGCTCCCGTAGCCGCAAGGCCATGTATATGCGGGGAAGCGGCCAGCACCTGGGAGATGGCAGGTGCGACAACGAGCAGCCACATGGCGGCAAATGCCAGCCAGGTGATGTGCTTGCGTATACGACCTCGCTTCACCTCATCTCCCAGGTAACGAAAGACGGTCATTTCCCCCGGGCACCATCTTCCCAGGGATGACGAGCACATGCACTGAGACAAAACGCCGCCCTTGCGCGTGACTGACGGAGCGCTGGCCTTGGACGATCAGCGGCTAATCGGGACGTGAGAGCGGTCAGCTAGGTCCGCCTTCGACCCGTAGCGGACCTTAAGCAGATGTCCCGCTGTCCGCTTTTTTTCGTCTAGCCATGCCTGGGTAGAGTCTTAGCCGCCATTTCTTTGGCGCGCCATTCTTTGACGAGTAGTCGGCGGCTTCCAAGGTAGTGATCTTCAAGAACGGAGGCGCTTGTGATGCGATCGGTTCTAAATAGACGGAAATCTGCCCGAAGCTCGCACCATCCCGCAATGAATCGTTTGGATTCCACAAAGCCAAGCATGATCGGCCAGATGACACGTTCAGTACCGCCGCCGCTGTGGTCCCGATAGGTAATGCGCATCTTGCGCTGCTCTCGCATCGCGCGTCTCACGAGAGCTAGATCCACAGTGGACGCGTCTACCTTCTTGCGCCCGATATAGAGCGCATTGTCATCGAGCGCACGGCGCAACTCCGGCGGGAGCACACCGTCGATCTTTGCGAGTGCATTCTGGGCCGCTAAGGCAAGGCCATCATCCGTCTGTCGGCTGATCCATTGCATGCCGGCGACCAAGGCCTGCAATTCTTCCTGTGTGAACGACAGAGGCGGAAGGATGAATCCCGGTCGGAGTACGTAGCCGATACCAGGAGCGCCATCGATGTCAGCCCCCATAGCCTGAAGCGTGGCGATATCGCGACGAATGGTTCGGAGCGAAACACCCGCCTCACGGGCGAGTGTTTCACCGGACACAGTTCCACGGTGCCGACGAAGCACTTGCATCAAGTCGAATAGGCGATGGCTGCGAGACACGTTCAGTCCATGGCTACGAGGCCCTTACCTCCAAGTCTAATACCCTCCTCGAGCGCGGTGATAAGGCGCACGCCCTCATGCAGTGGCACAATCTTTGCCACCGGTAATCGAAGTGCACCCTGAGCGGCGGCTTTGGCAAGACTGTCGAGAATGTCGGGCCTGGTGGTGCACACGATGGGCTTCAGTCGCCTATTGAATATGGCGCGAATAAACTTGCTGGGCGACGGGGTAATGTCAAGAAACACGCCTCTGCCTGTCAGCATCCCAAGGCCCAGGGCGGGGCTCATGGTGGCTGCTGTGTCGTAGACGACGTCGTAGCGCTCGCCAAGCTTTGCCAGGTCAGTCGTTCGGTAGTCATACACAGCATCAAGTCCGAGCGCCCTGGCTCGGGAGATTGCCCCCGCGCTTGTGCTCCCTGAAACAACGGCTCCCGCCCTGCGCGCGATCTGCACGGCAACCTCGCCAACAGCTCCTGTGCAGCCGTTGATGAAGATGCGGCTGCCCGACTGCAAATTCGCCTTGTCCAGCAGGCCGTTCCATGCGGTCACGCCCGGCGTTCCGAGGCAGGCGGCGTCCTCGAACGAGACGTTTTCCGGCTTCTTGGCCAATGACGTCTCGTTGATAATCACCACTTCGCCCAAGGCGCCACTCTGCTTGATGCCGGCAAGACCGAACACCGCATCGCCGGGTGCGCAGCGAGTCACACCTGGGCCGACGGCAATTACTGTCCCAGACAGGTCGCTTCCCATAGCCCGGGGGAAAGCTCTGCCGGTAACGAACCTGAGCTGTCCATTGCGGACCTTCCAATCGATGGGATTGATCGCCGCAAACTTGACCTTAACCATAACCTCGCCAGGGCCGGGGTCAGCGACCTCGAAATCGCTGAGGTACATGAGATCTGGGCCGCCATACTTGTCGTATTGAATGCGCTTCATTGGACGCGGTCCTGGTGAGATCAGTGAGGTTGCACGCGTGCCGCGTAAGTGGCGAACGGAGTTGCGTCGTAGATGACATCGGTCGCGGCAATCTTGCCGTCTACAACAGTCAGGTATTCGGCGACCAATGCGTGAGGTACGGGGTGGGTTTCGACGTCGTAGATCACCACCGCGTGTTTGTCGTCACCATAGACGGCAAGGACGGTCAAATTGACGATCATCCGGGCGAAGCCCTCCTGAAAGCCTCGAAACTTATCCTGCCCGGTAATCTGCCCGAGCGGGGAAGTGCAGACGACATGTTTGGACGATACGGACATGATGGTGTCCACATCCTTGCTAGCCATCGCGTGGACGTACAGGTGGGCAACGGCCTGGGGTTTGTTGTCGGTGCTGTAGGTCATGTTGGCTTCCTCGTTTGGATGATGATTCCAATCTATTCGGAGGTAGGGACAGTTTTTGTCACCATTGTTTTTTGCGGTCCGTTGTATGTCGGCCAGCTTGAGTACGCGGCGAAGCGGCCTAACCGTAATGTCCGCTTAGGGCGGAGTGAAAGGTATGAAGAGTCGCCTGCTGTTGTTCGCCCTGTTTTGCATTGCCTGTACCAGCCCGGAGGGTTTTGCCTGGGCGAAGGGGCCCGCAATCCAGTACGTGCCGGTGCAGGGTGAGTCTTACGGCGCGGCGCGCACCCGATTGATTGAGATCGACCGGGAACCCATTCCGGCTCCATGCGATAGCCATCACATCTGCTGGGGCCCGGTGATAAGCGGGGCGCCCGGTGGCGGCCGGCGTGACGCCTCCGAAACCCAGCTCGCCGAGCTCGAGCTCATCCACAAAGACATCGACCACTCGAACGGGATTGTCTTCGTCGATGTAGTCATCCAGCCGTTCGGGAAACAGCACGCTCTGCGACCGATCCACCCCTTCGACGAATCGCTTCATGCGACACTCCGGCTTGGTATGACGCTAGGATCGGTGCGTTCGCTTACGGGGTGTTTTCACACAGCCTGGACCCGAAGCGGACGCTGATTGGCAGGCGAGACTTCGTGGCACGGAGAAAATATGAGGCCGCTTTTTGCATTGATCATGCTGCTTGTCATCACGGTGCTGTCCGGCTGTGGTAAGTCACGAATAGAAGCTCTGGAAGAGCAAAATCGAGATCTGACCGAGCAGTTTTCTGATTTAGAGGCAAAGCTTAATAAGGCGAAGGAGCTGGCCGAAGAGGTGCAAAGTAAGGTTGACAACTCTCAGTCCGCGGTTGGTGATCTTCAAGGCGAGATTGGCCGACTTAACTCGGATAACTGGCGTGAAGTAGCTCCCGATATCGAGGCCGCTGCGAGCGATGTGGAATCCAAAACGGATGATGCAAAGCGGGCCGCAGATAAAGCCGTTGATGCATTCGAGTAAGTGGCTCGGGTGTCTGCTCTCGAACCATAGCCGCCATTCCTTAAAGCCATGAAAACCCGCGCCCAGCTCCGCAAGATCCTAGACGACATCGAGGCCACGATCCCGGAGGCAAAGGAACGCCACACTGATGAGGCCGAGTTGCTCGTTGAGATTCGCAGCATGGTGCAATTTGCTGTGCAGTCCGCTAGCGATGAGGACAGGGATTGGATGATCAGTCAGGTGGGCACACTGTTAACGGCTCACGGAATTCCTGTGACGTTGTGGTCGACTCATTGATCTGGTGGTCGGTCCTCAAGATGTTGCCTGCGATGAGCGACCAGACGACATCCGGAAGTCCCTACTGATCTACGACTTCGATCGAACTGGCTTTAGTCGGCATGAAGTAACTCCGGTGGACAGTAAGGTCGATGGTGCGCTGCCGTGCACGACGCCGGTCCAGGCGTTCGATTGCTCCCTGCCTGATCTCCATGCGTCGCGCTGGTGGTGCGTGGTGAGGGCGGTTGGGGATGGGTGTTTTTTATTCGCTGTCATTCGAGGCGAGTAGCCTGCGGGCGAATTGGCTGGCGTACTCAGCGATTGCCTGGCTATCGGGTGAGCGCCCTGTATCCACGCACCAAAGAGTGAAAGCGTCGGACCGCATCTCCACTTTGAGGGTGAGGACACCGGCACGCCGCTGTTGATCTAGGACTTTGGTGGCGGCGATCTCCCAATAATCGAACGTCGTATGCCAACTGCGTTGGGGAACAAGCTGACGGAATGCATCGTAGTCCTCGCGGATAAACCAAGGGATGCCGACCGGGTTGGATCTGGGTGTTTCGTTCATAGCGTTCTCCGGAGACAAGCAGGGCTGTGCGCTGACATTCGTCAGTGCAAGCAAGCAGGTTCACTAAGGCACTCCAGCTTTCGCTAGACAGGCACATGACCACGGAGGCCGGGGCCTGCGAAGTCCCGACAGCCAAAGCGTTTCGTTTGGTAGAGTCCGCCCTGTGGGCTCTTGGATCACCGCGGGGTGCGTTTCGCGCCGGTCGACTGTGTGGCGCGCGATGGCCAGAAGTGCATCGGAAAGAAATCACAGGGCAACGCGTTCAGGCCTTTGGGGCCGCCCATATCATTCCCGAACATGACCAAGAGGTAGGGGGAGGTTACACGGTTCTTCGTGACCGGCACGTGCTCCCAGGGCCTTATCCCCATGGTTGAGGCGGCAGCTTGGTGGCGTAGTCAGGAGCAGTTGGGCGTGCCGTTCTCGGTCTAAGGTGCCGTGCGCTTTGTGCGGCTGAGGCCGCTATGCAGCAATGACTCATGCCGTATCTTGCTTCAAGTCGCCAGGCGCGCTAGCCGCAGTCGCGAGAAAGGTCTCCTCGAGACGCCGCTATAGCTTCATCGCGGCCTGCCTTGCGCAACGAAAGGGATCGAGGGCGGCACATAGAGCCGGCCCGTTCAATCCGCCGGACTACTTTGGAACTGGCAACGTCAAATCCATCAGTTGCCTCAGAAGATTTTCCACAGTTCCTCGCGCCAATACTTTGCCCAACGTCTCCCTGCGGGGTGATGCTCTGGAGCGGCACAGCGACGGCAAGTTCGTCGCGACCTTCGATAGCGGCCAGCGCATACTGGCTGGCGCCATCGTGGTAGCGACGGGCGTGCAATACCGGCAGTTGCCGATCGACCACTTTTTTTGCGGAGTTCGAATGCGCCGGGATCTATTACGCCGCCACGGAGAACGAAGCGCGCCATTGCAAGAACGGCGAGGCGCCGATCGTCGGCGGTGGCAATTCCGCGGGCCAGACAATCATGTTCCTGAGCCGCTCAGCCAACCATGTCTGCCTGCTGGTGCGCGGCACTTCGCTGGCGTCATCCATGTCGAGCTACTTGTCCAGCCGGCTGGAAGCGGACCTGAAGATCACCATCGAATACTGCTCCGCGGTGCGCGCGTTGCACGGCGGCGAACGCCTCGACGCGGTAACCATCCACAACAGCCAGAGCGGCGCGGATTACACGCTGTCGGCCTGCGCGCTGTTCACCATGGTCGGTACGCAGCCCAACACCGCCTGGCTATCGGGCCTGGTCAAGCTGGATCCGCAGGGCTATGTCGAGACCGGCGAATCGGCAAGCGCGGATTCCCCGGATGCGACATCGCAGCCGGGGATCTTCGCGGTGAGGGATGTTCGGTCCGGATCGGTGAAACGAGTGGCTTCCGCGGTCGGTGAAGGCTCGGTCGTCATTTCAAAGTTGTGGAGCTACATGAACGGCTGAGTCGCCTTCACCGCGGTGCTGAACAACCGGAAGCCGAATATCGACGGCTCGTTTCGACGCGTCACGAACTGGGCGGCGGCAACCAGACATCGCCGATCTGCATGTCCAGCAACTTCAGATATGCCTGGATATGCTGATAAGCGGCCTGGTCGTCGAAATCTGTATCTTGCTTTTTGATGATCTGGGTATTGACCGAGCCGGTGAGTCTCGTCTTCCCGTCGCCTGGCTGCTGGTAATTCAAGAAATCTAGAAGCAGCAGGTTGTTGTTGATTCCGTCCTGGACCTTCTGCGGGGTTTCGATATTCGGGTTATAAATGGTGAGGATGTTCTTGATGGTGGTGGCATTCCAGGCGTCCGGCACCGTGTCCATCGTGTTGAAGAACCGGGTCGATGCTCCGGCCATTTTTTGATCGAAATAATCGGCGAACTGTTGATTCCCCGCCGTCGGCGCGGCAAAGGTATGGCAGTTCAATTTTGCCGATGGCAGCTGCTCCTGCAGATAAAGCGTCAACACCGATGCCAAGGCCCCGCCGAGACTGTGGCCTACGATAACGACCGTGCCCCCCGAGCCTACCTGGCCCTGCAAGTAACTCACCAGGCTGCCGCCCGTGCCGGGGGTGGTGTTGATGATGTGCTGCGCCCCGGCATTGGCGCCTTTTGAAATGCTGGCATCCGACGGCGCTTTCGAGATCAGCCCGCTTGCCGCCGTCTGGCCGATATCGTTGTCCTCTTCCTTGACGTCATAGTCCGACGTGGCGTTGGTGCCGCTGGTCACCAGGCGAAGGTCACCCGAGGGTCCTTTGAAAACAGCAGTGACATTCGCGGAATAGCCCTTGGATGCCCCTTCCGTTCCCGGGTCCAGATACAGGGAAGGTCCCCATACAAGGGCGAAGTCCTTCGCATACGTCGATTGCTTCACCCGGTTGACGATGTTTGCCTGCACCGCGGCAGGATCCGGGTTTTGCATGGATTTTCCCTGGTCATCGACGGTGGCGTTGTTGAGCACAAAGGCCAGCGTCAGATTGATTTTTGCGTCTTTCGAAGACATAGCCGCACTCCTTGCCTGGATACAAGACAACCATCCCCGCTCCAGCAAGGGAGGGGGTGCATGAAAACCTGTGTCTTTGTCGCTGCTGCAGCGAATCGAGGAAAGTCGAGATGCTCCCTATCGACTTCGTCGGTCATGATGCTTGGCCGCACGCCGCGTATGCGCTGTGAAGCATTCGTTGCGCGCGATACGGCTGTGACTACCTCTTTCGAACGGAAGCTAAATTGAAAGCCGTGCAAGGCTCGTGAACTGCATCACTTCGCGATGCGATGGACTGCACGGAACGATGAGATACCGCGGAATTTGTCGATGCCAGCGCCATGGTCGGCAAGCATGCGGCGTAGCTAGGGGTGATAAGCACGATCAACTCCGTACGCGTCGAGTTGTGATCGGTGGTACCGAAGAGGTGACCTAACAGTGGAACACGGCGTAACCACGGTACACCGGTGTCGCCCTGCGACTCGTCTTGTTGGATAAGGCCTCCAAGAAGAACGGTTTGCCCGCTTTGCACGATGGCGTGCGTGTTCACCTGCCGCTGAAGAATGGTCGGGTTTCCCGCGGCATCACGCGATGCTGCAGTATCTACTCCACTTACTTGCTGGCCGACGGTTAGATAGTCCGAGCAACCATCTCATCAGACGTCGAGCGCCATCGCTTATATCCGCCGCGTGGGGCTCGAGTTGCGGTACGTGTCCTGGATCGGGTTATATCGCCCTAGGGAAATGGCGATACGGTAGGCCGCTTGGGCCACTGCATAAGCGCTCGTCTGGTCGATCCGTGGTGTGGTGAGGAAGTAACCACTTCGGACCTGTCTACTCCAGCGCGCGCTGTCGTCCCCCTCCTCGCCTGCGCACTTCTACCCTTGCTTCTGATGCAATGACGCATTGCTGCCATGCAAGTCCTGACCTGACCTCGCGAGGCGAAACGAGTGGCATCGGAACGATGCAGATTGATGCGCCTGGAGGCCATAGCGTGCGTCAAAGTGCGTCGCCACGGTATCTCACCCGATACGCCGATGAGCCGCGCCAGGCTGATTCTGGCGGGCTGTGTAAGATTTCGTCGAAATCGATCTCCAAACGGTGTGCGGGTGCAGAGGGGGTAACCGTGCATCCCGGGGGGCATCTCCTCACGACAAATAATGAGTCCGGACCGAGCCAGGGTAGAATTCTTCCTTGAGTGCCCGCTTTCGCAACCCATGGTGGACACTTCGTATCTGAGGTCCAAAAGGTTCTTAGCATGCGCAAACTGCCCAATATCGGATCTGCCATGGAGATCCCTGAGCAAGGTGCGATGCTCGTTGGGCGCATCGAACAGACAGGCGAAGTTCTTTGTAACGGTGACGTGTTTGTTCTCATTTTGACGATGGGCGGGCAGCGCACGTTAGCCGTCCTAGGGCAAGTCCTGCCGTGGCGTCCGACACCAAGTCCGCGAGAAGAGTGTGGACCTCGATGCAGCTGGCTGGCTTCTAGAATTACCAACGGCACGACGATCTCTTCGCCAAAATAGGAAGTAGCTGGATATGCTCTTGCAAGAGTGCGCGCACGCAACTCATTTGCGCCCTCCACAATCTCCGCCGTTGGCGACCGGCCTGTTATCCAAGAGTGGGGGGGGGCGCCCAATCGTATCGACATCGCCGTGCAAGCACCTGCGCCAATTGCTGCAGATGTTAAGCGGAAGCATCCGCTCGCCGCCTCCTAACGGGACTTTCACTTTTAAAGCCGCCGTCATGGACAAGGCTCCCTTGTGGCAGTTTTCTGGAACCCTGCCCGGGACCTAAAATCGTACTGCCGAACCGCAATGGAGGAGCCTATGCCCTCAGCTAATGGCCCGCGACAGAATCGGTTACTCGCCGCGTTACCTGAAGCAGAATTGAAGCGTTGGCTACCGCATCTTGAGCCGGTGGAAATGTCACTCGGCAAAGTGCTCTATGAATCTGGTAGCCGATTGGCTCACGTGTATTTTCCCACCACCTCGATTGTGTCATTGCTATACGTGATGGAAGACGGAGCCTCGGCGGAGATTGCTGTCGTTGGCAACGAGGGCATTGTCGGCATTTCGCTCTTCATGGGAGGGGAGTCAACGCCGAGTCGTGCCTTAGTACAAAGCGCTGGCCAGGGATATCGGCTTAAGGCTGATCTCATGCTGCAGGAATTCGGTCGAGCCGGCGCCGTCATGCATCTGCTGCTTCGCTACACCCAGGCCCTTATAACGCAGATGGCGCAGACAGCGGTATGCAATCGCCATCACTCCCTGGATCAACAGCTGTGCCGATGGCTCCTTCTGAGTCTGGATCGACTGCACTCCAAGGAACTGGTGATGACGCAGGAACTGATTGCCAACATGCTGGGCGTTCGTCGTGAAGGGGTCACTGAGGCCGCCGGCAACCTGCAGCAAGCCGGGCTGATTCGATATCAGCGCGGCCATATCACGGTGCTTGATCGCGAACAGCTTGAGCGGCGAACCTGTGAATGCTATGCCGTGGTCAAGAAGGAGTACGACCGCCTTCTCCCCCTCTGATAGCGATGTAAGTGACGCTCTGGAATCAACTTCCCATGCACAGGTAGATCATGGCACTACTCAGTGGCGGGCGCGTTCGCAGCGATTCCGCAAACGTCATGGTGGCACGCAGCACGCCAGGCAGCAAAGGTGAGGGGTATGGCATCGATCGTAGCCACCTCAAACGATCGCGAGCTCCAAATATGACCCCTCGCCTTGGCGTGTGGTGAAATCCAAGGAGCTGCGGCGAGCACGACAAAGAGCGCAGAATGACGAGCCAAGCATAAGCCTTGCCCCATCCGCCGCGGTCTTTTCAAAGAAGCTCACTGGCGTCTGACAATCCCAGGTGATTCTGTGGAATCGATTTGCCGATAAGCTCGGCCCAAAGAGCGTTCCACCGATCGAATCTGCAAGGCGCCGGACGGATGCCGTAACAACTCACGCCTCAACAGCTCGTTCTCTTGCATGATGCGCTGGCTCTGGTCGAGAAGGGTATCAAAACGTTTCTCCAGGCCAGTGAAACTAGCTTCTTTAGAGATTGTCATAGCGGTCCTCGGCGGATTCGATCGGCGAACCAACTTGAGCGTCGGCACAGGCTGGCTCACCTAAGGGGCGTACTTTGAGGCGTCGGGGCGATCATGTCGGTGCGCTGGCGCGCCTTGTATTTTGGAGCCAATCGGCGATCGCGACGCTCTTGGTGGTGCAACACCGGTCGCGGTCGCTGATATCCACATCGTTCTGTTGATCACGATATCTGCCACTATCCTACCTGTCGTTACGGCACCCCTTCTTCTCTATGTTTGATGCCGCACATTGCCACTTTGATGTGCGCTGGCGCACCGATGCGAAGCTCTCGGTGTGCGTACTGTTTCCGCGTCGGGAGGAAAAGGGAATTTCCTCCCGGCCAGCGATCATAGCGATTGTCAGGGCGCTCGCCGGAAAGATGCTGCGCAGCGTTGCCAGCGCCATCGAAGGTTTGCTCTATGCCTGCGCTGAGGCGCTCTTGTCTACTGCAAGGGATGTCATCGTGTTTTACTACGCACTCATATTCTTTGTTATCGCGCTGATATCTGGAGCCCTTGTATTCGCAGGCGTCGCCGGAGTCATCGCTGGCGTCGCCCAGTTCATCTTCTTCAGATCCTTGGCTTTGTGCGTCACTTTATTCATTTTGAGTAAGCACGGGCGCTCCATTGTGGCCAGCACGCACCATACTGACGGCCAGTCATAGTCCCTCATGGGCGCCTCATCTACTTCCCGCGGATAGCACGTATGAGGCTCGCCAGCTGATTTCGTTCTACGAAATGGCATGACGCCAGGCGATGATGCGATCTCCGAAGAAGGGCGGCAACGCAATCGCCATTCCTGCGAAGCCGCTTGACCCTAGCGCTGGAAGTGCGCAACCAAGCGGCCTAGCGCACGCCTAAGCAGGGCGTCGATAGCTAATACATCAAGCCTTGCTGACCCAGGTGCATTCAATATCGTCCTTAATGACCCGCTGCAGATCGGTTATCGACAGTTCCGAGACGTCGAAGACTCTCCCATGCCGTGCTCCCCGATAGTCGCCGTCTAGGCGGAACGTCGCCGCCCAGACAACGCTGTTAAGGACAGCTGCGACATACATGGCTGTGTAGTCGAAACCGTCGCTCGTCATCCCTGCAATGTCAGACATGGCTGCAACCTCTTCGGGCGAGACCTGGATAGACGCGCCTTGCGCGCTTCCAGGTGTGGCTCATTGACTGCGATGTTGGCTTAAAACATCGACTCCCAAACGGCAATGCGTAACAGTTAGGGCGCCGATCCACATTTCGTGTAATACCAACACCGTCGATCTTCATGCCGATCACTTTGGCATCATTAAGTTTGCCGAGTGGCTCAGATGGCGGCTGAGCCAGGTCGTGCACATCATTCGATCAGCGTTCTCCATGGATATGTTCGTTAGCTCGGCGCGGCTAATAGGCCGAGCCGAACTTTGTTGGCCAGCAAGCACATTCCGAAATTAATGCCTGAGATTGAGGTGGGGCGTGGGTGCGAGATATCGTTGGCTGGCGAATGACAGCGAGTCTGCCCTTCATTGTCGCTATGGTTAGTGGGGCGCCAAAGCATGCTGCTTGCTATCCATACGTGCCGTGCATATCAAGGCCCCTTGGTCGAAGCCGCTATCCGGGCTTCGCGGATATCTGGCTTGGTGTGGCCGGTGCCGCTTCATCGTCAGAAGCAAGTGGATGACCGCCCTCTGACACCAAGTCATTCAACGCACTAGCCAGGGTCCACTCCGCTGTCTTAATGGCTCTACGATTGTCTTCGACCTTAGTGTCGACTGGAGCATGGGTTGAAGTCGATTCGCCGGCGTCGCCATGGCTTTCATCCGCATGCACGGTCGCGCGATGCGCGCCTAGCGCCCATGCGAGCGCTGATACAGGGTTCATGCTATCGACCATCGAACTGGGGATGAGGATGGTGGTTCCGCGCTCCTTCGTTGTCTCATAAATGATATTCATTGCGCGCAACTGAAGCGCTGCCGGTTGATCGGAATAGACCTTCGCCGCGCTGACGAACTTGCTCGCAATCTCGGCTTCGGCTGATCCGAGGATAATGCGAGCCTGCTTTTCCCGTTCGGCTTGAGCCTGCCTCGACATAGCGTCCTGCAGCGCCACGGGAATAGCTACATCACGTATTTCCACTGATCGCACCGTCAACCCCCATTCGGTGGTCTTATTTCCGATTTCAGTGCATAGCGCTAGGTCGGCGGATTGGCGGTCCGATAGCAGGGACGCGAGCA
>Ga0207695_10005168_pt1 | contig 17468 bp, 14 predicted proteins | sample KBSC54metaG_FD_184354 | JGI IMG/M metagenome (GOLD analysis project Ga0207695, IMG submission 184354) | Corn rhizosphere microbial communities from Kellogg Biological Station, Michigan, USA - KBS C5-4 metaG (SPAdes) (version 2) | ecosystem: Host-associated > Plants > Roots > Rhizosphere > Soil... | reverse complement strand
TGTCGTCAATGTGACGCCCGTGCGGCTGTGGCGGAATCTCGAAGTCGACTTTCTGGCAGACGATCTCGCCGCGAATCACTTCGCGAATGTCGACGCCGATGTTCTCGATTCCCAGCGCGGCCGGCAGTTGTCGCAACCAATCAGGATCCAGACCAACCTGAACCAAACCCGCGAGCAGCATGTCGCCGGCGATGCCGCTGAACGGATCGAGAATCGCGACGCGCATCGGATGAGAGAATCAGAATCGGTACGACGCGCCGCTGCCCGTGTTGAACACCAACACTTCCGCCGTCTTCGGAATGCGTCCCGCGGCGACGAGCTCCTGCGTCACCGCGAGTGCGCATCCACCTTCAGGCGCGGCATCCACCCCGCTCCCGCGCGACAACTGCAGTGTCGCGTCACGAATGGCCTGCTCGCTCACCGAGTGTGCGTCGCCGCTGCTCTCCCGAAGCGCGCGCAGAATCAGTCTGTCGCCGAGCGGTCCAGGGACGCGCAATCCACTCGCGTGCGTTTCCGGATTCTCCCAGGGCGTTGCCTTTTCTTCGCCCGCTTTGAACGCGCGAACGATCGGTGCGCAGCCATTGGCTTGCGCGACGATCATGTGCGGCATTGCAATATCCTTCGGCAGCCAGCCGCCGTCGCGCATCTCGGCGAAGACCTTCCACATTCCAATGAGCCCGGTGCCGCCGCCGGTCGGATAGACGACATGCGTCGGCAAGCGCCAGCCGAGCTGCTCGGCGAGCTCGATGCCCATCGTCTTCTTTCCTTCGATGCGATAGGGCTCGCGCAGCGTCGAGACGTCGAAGTATCCGCTCTCGGCCGCAAAGGCGCGCGCCTGTTTCCCGGCGTCGCCGATATGACCCGACACGAGTTGCAGATCCGCGCCAAGCGTCGTGATGGTATCGAGAATCGGCTTGGGCGTAGTCATCGGCGCGTACACGCGGACGGGAATGCCGGCGGCCGCGGCATACGCCGTCAGCGCCGCGCCCGCATTCCCAGCCGTCGGGACGACGAGCCCTGGGACCTTGAGCCCTCGCGCGCGAGTAACGGCCGCACTCATGCCACGGGCTTTGAACGACGCGGTAGGATTGAGGCCTTCGTCCTTGACCCACAACCGCGCGACACCAATCTCACGGGCCAACTTTGGCAAATCGTGCATCGGTGTAAGGCCTTCGCCGAGCGACACTGGCGATTCGCCAGCTTTGAGCGGCATGACCGGCGCGTAACGCCACATGTCCCAGCGGTCGGTGACCGCCGTGCGCGGAGGCATGAGAGAATCGTAACGAACGAGAAACGGTTGCCCGCATTTCGGGCAGACTGTGGCCAATGCGTCGCCCGACTCACGGACGTCGCAGGCGGAACACTCGAGGTGCCAGATGCTCACGAGTTATCGGACTGAGGAGAAGGATCGGATGGTGGACTGTCGTCGCCAGCCGTCGCCAGAACAGTCTCGCGAGCGGTTGGTGAATTCTTGCGCAACGATTCCAATACGCGCTCTGCTGTCTTCTGACCGAAGCCAGGCAATGCGGCAATGGCTTCGGGTGCAGCCTCGCGCACGCCCTGCAAACTACCGAACGCTTCGAGCAACTGCCGTCGCTTCGCTTCTCCGACGCCAGGAATGCGAAGCAGCTCCGACGTCATCGTACGCATCGACCGCCGCTTGCGCTGGAACGTAATCGCGAATCGATGCGCTTCGTCGCGTGCCTGCTGCAACACGCGCAGTGCCGGGGAACGACGCGGAAGTCTAACTGAGTCCGGCCTTCCGAGCACGAAGATTTCCTCCTCGCGCTTGGCGAGACTCACGATCGGCATGGCGCCAAGGCCAATCGCTTCGAGTGCGGCGTGCGCCGCGTTGAGCTGCCCTTTCCCGCCGTCGATGAGGACCAGATCGGGTAGCGGTTTCTCTTCGTCGGTCCGCCGCGCAAAGTATCGACTCACGACTTCGTTCATCGACGCGAAATCGTCGATGCCCTCGACCGTCTTGACCTTGAACTTGCGGTATTCGGAACGATACGGGCGACCGTTCTGGAACCAGACGCAGGACGCCACCGTGTCAGTCCCTTGCGCGTGCGAAATGTCGAAACAGACGAGCGAGCGCGGAACCTTCTGCAGTCCGAGCTGTCGCTGCAACTCGTAGATCGGGTCGCCCGCGCGCTCGTCAGTTTCATCCCCGGTCAGTCGCAGCTCTTCAAGGAGATGACGCGCGTTCTGGGTCGCGAGATCAACGAGCTCGCTGCGCGGACCGCGCTGCGGAACGTGGATCTTCGTGCGCTCCAACGACGCTTCGACGAGCTCACGGTCCTCGGGCTCGAACGGAACCAGTAGCTCGCCCGCGCGATCCTCGAGCGGGTAATAGCTGCGCGCGAGATAGGCCTGCAGAACGGCGGGATCCCCTTCCTCCTCGAGGTTTTCGAGGAATTGATGCTCGCGGGCAAGCAGCTTACCACCGCGGATGCGCATGAGGGCGACGACCGCATCGTCGCCATCGCGCGCGAAGCCGATCACGTCGCGCTCGCCGCCTTCGATCGACAGCACAACCGTCGGCTCCTCCATGCGCTCGAGGTGATTCAGCGCATCACGCAGCTCGGCCGCTCGCTCGAACTCGAGCGATTCCGCCGCGAGCTCCATTCGCTGACGCACTCGTCGCGCAACCTCTTGTGTTCGTCCCTCGAGAAACACCAGCACTTCGTCGATCATCGCGCGATACTCGGCTTGCGTTTGGGCGAGAATGCACGGCGCCTTGCATCGCTTGATGTAATAATCCAAGCACGGCCGCTCGGGCATCTGGCGCGGCATGTCGAAGTTGCACGAACGCACCGTGAAGATGCGCTTCACGACATTGAGCGCACGACGCATTGCGCCAACGTCGGTATACGGACCAAAGTACCGGCTGCCATCGTCGACGAGATGTCGCGTGACCCACACGCGAGGAAACGGCTCGGCAACGGTGACCTTGATATACGGATATGACTTGTCGTCGCGCAGCGCGATGTTGTACTTCGGCTTGTACTCCTTGATCAGGTTCGCCTCGAGAATCAGCGCGTGCGCTTCGCTCGGCACCACGATGGTGTCGAGGCCACCAACCTGCTGCATGAGCGCGCGCGTCTTGACGCTCTCCATATGATCGCCGGTGACGTAGCTGCGCACCCGTGAGCGAAGCCGTTTCGCCTTGCCAACGTACAGCACGGTGCCGTCGCGGTCGCGCCACAAATAGACGCCGGCCGACTCGGGAAGATGCGGAATCTTTTCGAGGACGGATTCTGGAACAGCCATGCTCAATTATACCCCGGACGCACGGCCGATGTCCGTCGCACAACGCCCGCCACGCCTGCGTCTGAGGCTGGCCGCTTCTCAGCGGCGCCTCAGTCTGGCAAGTGCCGACGCGGCCTCGGGTACTCCCAGCGCGACCGTCGTCAGGATGTAAATCACACCGAACGTGACGAGCACGAGCACGCGCGCGATGATCGGTGCTTGGTGCGTCGTGAGACCGCGCATCTCCCATCCGGCCGCGGCCCCGACTGCCGCGGCGGCCCACAACGAGCCGACGAATTTGGCCGGCAGTCCTGTTACGCCGATGCGCCGATTCATCCGCGATCGCAACAACACGAACTCGATCCATCCGGCAATTCCCGCCGACGCCGTAAGCCCCGCCGCCCCCCAATGTGGATCGATGCCGAGCAGCCGCGGCAACGGCAGCGCGAACAAGTAGCCGAGCGCTGTAGTGAGCACCACGCGGATGGTCGCGAAACGAAGGGGCGTCCGCGTATCGTGAAGCGCGTAATAGGTCGACGAATAAAGCCGGCCCATTGTCGTCGCGAGCAGGCCGACCGCTGATCCAGCAAGAATGCCCCACGCGTAATGGGAGTCGGCCGCGCTGAAGCGCCCGCGCTGGAACAGCAGCGCGGCGATCACATCGCCGAATGCGAGAAACGCTGCCGCTGATGGTATGACGAAGAACGCGATGTTACGCAGCCCTGCGCCGAGACGCCCTCGCAGATAAGTCGCGACTTGATCGTGATCGCCAACCGCTCGGGACATTTCCGGCAACTCGGCGGCAGAAACCGCCATGCCAAAGAGACTCACGGGCAGGACGTACACTGTCTGCGCGTAGCCGAGTGTCGCGACCATGCCGGCCGGTAGAAAGCTGGCAAGCCAGATGTCGATGTAGCCGCTGATCTGGACGACGCCGCGGCTCACGAACGCCGGACCGAAATTCCTCGACACCGTTCGAACGTGCTGCGAAGTCGTGTCCAGAGAGAAGCGAAGGTGGCGCGCGAGCCGAAGCGTTGTCGGAACTTGGATCAAGAACTGGAGCAGCGCGCCCGCGACGGATGCCCACGCGAGCGTCGATGCGAGGTCGACAGGCTGCTGAGACTTTCCAAACCAGAGCAGCGCACCAATCATGGCGACGTTCCACAGCACCGGCGCCGAATACGAGAGAAGGTATCGCCGATGGCTGTTGAGAATGCCGAGACACCAGGCAGAGATGACGAAAATGCCCGCGCCCGGGAAGAGGATGCGCGTGAGCTGGATCGTCATGCGCTTCTGTTCGGGCCCGAAGCCCTGCGCGATGAGAGGGATCAGCGCGGGTGTGGCCACAACGCCAACGAGCACGACGACGGACACGGCGAGGACGAGGAGTGACGCGATCGCTCCGGCAACGTGACCGGCTTCCTCCTCGTTTCCTTCGGCGAGCAGTCGTGAGTATACTGGAATAAAGGAAGCCGAGAGCGCCCCTTCACCAAACAGATTCTGCAGGATATTTGGAATCTTGAACGCGGCGGTGAAGGCGTCAGCCGCGAGGCTGGTACCGAGGAACTGCGCCTGCAGCATCTGTCGCACCAGCCCGAAGACGCGCGACGCAAATATCCCAAGCGCGACCAACGCCGCCGCGGCGCGCGGCTGGCGAGCAGGTGGCGTCGGCTCGCCGCCCGGGTCCTGGCGCGGCACTGCGGTCACACGCGCGCCGCAGTCGCGGCCGGTGGCGATGCAATCGATGGCGGAGCGGAAACCAGCGACTGGGCGTGAGCGCTCGCCGCCGCCTTCATCTGCTCGATCAACGCCGGACCGTACCGTGCGAGGAATGGAATAAACGCGAGCTTCCGTTCCTGACGCGTTCCATGCGGATAGAGCGAGCCGCGCGCGGTCGCCAATTCTCGCATGACTTCCGTCTCGCGCCGCTTGATCGCGGCGAGCGTTCTTCGTTCCACACGCGCCACGCGATGATCGAGTGAGCGTCGAAGGCCCTCGATCACTTCGCTTGCCAGTAGGCCGTCGCTCGCCGCGCCGAGCAACGACACACCGCTCTCGACGTTGCCGCGCAGTCCGGCCAACGCGCTCGTGACGTCGGGCGACATCCGCTCGCGGGCAACGCGCGTTTCGACGCCATGTGGGTCGGCGAAACCTTCCACAGACACATGATACCGGCCGAGTATCCGCTGCACTCTCGGCTCGACGATGGCCGTCGACCACCGCGGAACAATGAGCGGTGTCGGCACACTGAGCGCGTCTGACACCGCCGACACCTGAGCGAAATACGCGATCTCGCCTGGGCCCCCGACGTATGCCGCCGTCGGCAACAGAGAGCGTTCCAGCACGGGCCGGAGAAGCACGGTCGCCGACAGAAATTGATCTTCCGGCAACTCGCGCACCGCGGCCGCGTCCTGTAGCGGAAGGCGACGCTTCACTCCGTCGCGGTTGAGGAATACCAACGACAATCCCGGAACTTCCTCGACCTGCGGCGTGAAGCCCGCGGCGCTGATCTCATCGTTTCTGCGACGCAACACACCGGCGAGCGCTTCGCCATTGTTCGCCGCACGGCGCATCAATGGAGCCGCCGCCCGCGCGACGCTTCCATGCGACACGTCGAGCACCGCCATCTCGAGCGGCTCCAAAATCCGGCGGAGCACCGCGACGTAACTGTCGCCGATCGTCGCGCCGTCATGATACGCCGCAAGTGTCTCCTCCAAGTACGCTGCGTGCGCACCGGAGCCGCACGCCTCGCGAAAGAGCGCAACGTGGTGATCGATATCGTGGTCGATCGGGATCCGCGCCATCGGCGTACCCGCCGGCGCTCGTGGATCGAGACGCAGCTCGCGCGCGCCGCCATCGAGCGCGACGGAAACCGCCGCCGCTTCGTTGAAATCAGCGTCGTCTGTTGCCGCCCAGAAGAGCGGCGCGACTGGAACGCCGAGCGATGCTTCGAGTGCGTCCGCAAGCGCGCGCGCGGTAATCGCCTTGACGAGCGTCATCAATGGTCCGCCAAACAGTCCCGGCTGCTGCCCGGTCGTGACGATGAGCCCCTGCCCCTTCACCACGCGCGACAGGCGAGCCGCCGCGGCGCCGGTGGGAGCGATCGCACCTTCGAGATCTTTAAACCACGTTGTTGCAACCGTTCGGGCGACGTCGCCGGTATATTCACGCCATTCTTCGACACCGCGAGGGAGCGGACGATACCACTGGGGCAGCTGGCCGGTCCGCGCCGACTGCGATAGTGCCGATCCGCCAAGCGGCTCCGTACGAACGATCGGCTCGCTCATCGACCTGGCTCCGCGCCCCTCATTTGTGATACGGCTCGCCGCGCACGATTGTCCCAGCGCGATACAGCTGCTCGGCCAAGACGAGCCGCGCCAGCTCGTGCGGCATGGTCCACGGCGCCAGCGAGAGTGACGATGTCGCTCGGCGCCGAACGACATCGCCCAGCCCGAATGCGCCGCCGATCATGATGCCGACGTCGAGCGCCCGCTCGCGCTGGGCTTGCAGCCATTGCGCGAACTGCTCGGAGGACATGGCGCGTCCCGTCAATTCGCACGTCACGACCTGGGCGTTGGGTGGAATCGCGGCGAGCAATCGCTCGCCTTCCCGCTCACGCACGAGGTCCGCGGAGCCAGAACGAACTGACTCATCACGGACCTCGCGCACTTCGAGCGGCCAGTAGCGGCTCGCACGCGTCTCATACTCGCGAATCGCTCCGGCCAAGTTGGCGTCGCGCGGCTTGCCGACGACCGCAACGACGAACCGCATTCAGCACGATCGACAACACGACGTCCCACGCGCCGCGCCAGAGACTGCGCTATGCATAGATCCCGCGCAAGCGATGCACCGTGGCGACGCGGCTGATCGAGACCATGTACGCGGCGGTGCGCATGTTGACCTTGTGTTGCTTCGAAAGTTGCAGCACGTCGGTGAAGCTCCGGCGCATGATGTCGGTCAAGCGGGCGTTGACGTCGTCTTCCGCCCAGAAATATCCCTGGCGATCCTGGACCCACTCGAAATATGAAACGGTGACGCCACCCGCGTTGGCGAGGATGTCCGGGATGACGAAGATTCCCTTTTCGTCCAGGATGGAATCGGCGCCCGCGGTGGTCGGACCGTTCGCCCCCTCGCAGATGATCTTGGCGCGGATCTTCCCCGCGTTTTTGCTCGTGATGACGTTCTCGAGCGCGGCGGGCAGCAGCACGTCGACGTCCGACGTCAGCAGTTCTTCATTGGTGATTTGCTCGCCGCCGGAGAACCCGTCGAGCGAGCGCACGGTGCGTACGTGCCTGATCGCCGCGTCGATGTCGATGCCATTCTTGTTGTGGTATCCGCCGGTACGATCGCTGATCGCGACAATCTTGCATCCTTCGCGTTGAAGCAATTGTGCCGCGACAGAGCCGACGTTTCCAAAGCCTTGTACGGCCAGCGTCGTTCCCGAAACATCCATGCCGAGATGCTTGAGCGCTTCCTTCACGACGATGGTGCATCCGCGGCCGGTTGCTTCTCGTCGGCCCAATGATCCGCCCATCTCGATCGGCTTGCCGGTCACCACGGCGGTCACGGTGTGACCCATGCGCATCGAGTAGGTATCCATCACCCACGCCATGACGCGCTCGTTGGTGTTGACATCCGGCGCGGGCACGTCTGAGTCGGGGCCGAGCGTTTGGATGATCCCCGCCGTGTAGCGGCGCGTCAGTCGCTCGAGCTCCCCGGCGCTCATCTTGAGCGGATCGCACACGACGCCGCCCTTCGCGCCGCCGAACGGAAGATTCACGACGGCGCACTTCCACGTCATCCACGCCGCCAGCGCCTTCACTTCCTCGATCGTGACGTTCATGTCGAAGCGAATTCCGCCCTTTGCCGGACCGCGCGACGTGTTGTAGAGCACACGATGTCCGATGAACACTTCCACTTCGCCGTTGTCCATCATGACCGGAATGGAGACGGTGATCTGTTTTTCGGGGTGACGCAGCACCTTGTACAGACCGGGCTCCAGATCGAGTAGCTCCGCCGCGCGGTCGAACCGCGACATCATTGCTTCGAATGGATTCTCTTCGTCGAGAAAATGATCCTTGTCCGGTCGAACGATTTTATCGGTAGGGAGTCTGAGATCGGTGGCCATGGGGAGAAATACCGGCCGGCGCTAGCCGGCAGTGGGAGAATTGGAAGATCGTGACACCACGAGATCATCGAGAACTCGCTCGAGACCACCGACGCCGCGCTCCACCATCACCTGCTGAGAAACATACCACAATGGAGGCGCAAGGCGAGGCCAGTACGGGGCGAGCTTGACTGCATCCTTCAACGTACAAACGACTACGTCGCTCGGGTCGAAACCACGCGCGAGTTTGGAGACCTCGTCAGCGGTGAACGCGTAATGATCCGGAAATATGGATGCGCTCACGCGAATTCCGCGCGCCTCCATCTGGCGAACGAATGACGCGGGGTCGGCGATCGAAAGGATGGACCGAACGGTTTTCCCTGTGAACGAATCGATCGGCGTCGTGCTCGGTTGATCCCCCGCCTTCGTCAATTCTCCGGGGTCGAGTCGCACCGACACTCTGGGCACCCCCGGCGCAACGCGAGCGAGACGCTCGTGGACTGCTTCGACGACGCCGTCCGCCGCGGCCTTCCGCGTAACGATGATCAACGTCGCCCGCCGAACCGCGCGTAGAGGCTCACGCCACGGACCCGCTGGCAATAAATGAATGGCCGGTGTCCACTGGTCTGCACTGATGAGCACCAGGTCGGCCAGGCGCTGCACGCGGCGGTGCTGGAACGCATCGTCGAGCACGACGAGATCGGCGCCACTGCGCGCTGCATCGGCGATCCCCGCCGCCCGATCCGCATTGACGATGACAGGAATCGCCGGGTTGAGCGTTTGATGAACTAGTGGCTCATCCTGTCCGTAGCCGCGCAAGACGATCGCGGGATGAGCGCCGCGCGCTTGCAGTCCGCGCGCGATCCACGCCGCGATCGGCGTCTTGCCCGTTCCGCCCACCGTCAAATTGCCCACGCTCACCGCGGGGACAACGGTGTCGCGGGCCGGAAGCCAGCCAGCGTCGTACAAGATGTCGCGCGCTCCGACCACGCCTCCGAAGATGCGCTCGGCGGGCATCAGAACCATGCGCGCCGCAGACGCGACGGCATCGTCTCCATACCACACACGCTCGACGAATCGGCGCTCACTCACGGGCCCGCCGTTCCGCGACATCGAATGCCTCTCGCATCTTCTCGACTTCGGTCAAGGCATTGCGCGCATCATTTGCGGTCACCGTCGTCGGACTCGAGTACGCGACCTGCAGCCGCGCAAACGGCTTCGGAATCACGAACTGATCCCAGCTCTTGAGGTGCCAGGCTCGGCTGACTGACACCGCCGCCGCGATGAGCGGCGCTCCGCTTCGTTGCGCGATGATGACCGGGCCCGGAGCCAACGACTTCGCGGGTCCACGTGGTCCGTCCGGAGTGATCGCGAGATCATGCCCTTCACCGACGACCCGTGCGAGTCCGAGCAGCGCCCGAGCCGCACCCCGTGACGTCGATCCGCGTACCGTCTGATATCCCAGCCGCGTCGCGATGCGCGCGATGATCTCTCCGTCCGCGTGCTCGCTGATCAAGACGGCAACATGCTCGTTGCGATGATGATACAACAGCGGCAGCATCTGCCCGTGCCAGATCATGAAGACGATCGGCTTGCCCTCGGCGCGCAAGCGGCGAACGTCGGCGTCGTACGAAACGCGAACACGCCACGTCCAGCCGAGGGCGCGCACGAGCAATGCTCCGAGTCGCGACAACCACTCGATGCGACGCTCCGCCCTGGCATCAGCGGCCATTTCCACCCGGGCCGGCCAGCTGGATCGCCATCGTGGCCGCTCTCGCCGCCGCGCCCGGAACTCCGAGCGCCGTGCGAACCGCGGCCAGTCCGGCGAGCATCTTCCGTCGTTCTTCACTCGCCGGATCGAGCAACGGGCTCAGTGCGTCGGCAACCGCGAACGGCTGGAGCGCATCCTGCACGAATTCCGGCGCGAGACGATACCCGGCGACGACGTTCACCAAACCGATATTAGGGATCTTTACAAGCCATTTGGCGGCCGCATACGTGATCGGACTCGTTCGATACGCGACCGCCAGTGGACAGCCAGTCACGGCTGCCTCGAGAGTCGTCGTGCCGCTTTTGCAGAGGGCCGCGTCGGCGGCACGAAAGATCGTGAATGACGCCGAGCGCACCATTGGGAACGGGCAACGTGCTTCGCTCACGGACACGTGCGGCGCGACACTCACCACGACTTTCAAGGCGGGATCGCGGCGTTGAAGCTCGCGTGCGGCGCCGACAAAGGCGTCGAGATGTCGCTCGATTTCCTGCTCGCGACTTCCGGGAAAGAGTGCGAGCACACGATCGTTCGGCGACAACCCGAGCGTCGCGCGCGCGGCGTCGCGCTCGGGAAGCTCGGCAACACGATCGAGCAGCGGATGGCCGACGAAGGTCGCGTCGATCTTGTGACGCCGCAGCAACTCTTCCTCGAACGGGAGAATCACCGCGGCCTTCGTGACCGTGCGAGCCAATCGCGCGAGACGTTCGGAGCCCCAGGCCCACACCTGTGGCGTGATGTAATACAATACCGGAACGCCAGCGGCAGTCGCGGCCTCGGCAACCTTCATGTTGAAGGTGGGATAGTCGATCAGGATGACGAGTGCGACGTTCCCACTGCGAATGCGCCGCGTGAGCTCGCGAAGCAGCGCCCAGTGTTTCGGAACGTGCCGCAGCACTTCGACGAATCCCATGACCGCAAGCTGCTCGACATGCTCGATGAGCTCGACGCCGGCGGCGCGCATATCGTCGCCGCCAATTCCCGTCAGTCGGAACGGAGCACCGCGCGCCGAGAGCTCGCGCGCGACACCGGCGGCGTGCGCGTCGCCGGACACTTCTCCGGCGACAAAGAGAATGTCACGCACGACTAGATGCCGGCACGCGTCCGGAGAGGCTTGGAAACGTGCGCTCGATATCGTGAACGATCGTCAACGCGACCGCCAACGCCTCACGGCCGTCCTCGCCCGTCACCGCGACTGGAGCATCACCGCTCACGGCTTGCACGAAGGCCTCAAGCTCGAGACGCAGCGGTTCTCCTTCAGGAGCCTCGAGAGGAATCCGTTCAACGAATGACTCGAGCGCTTGAGCACCCTGCGCGTCGCGCACGAGCGCAAGCAGATCGACGTCGCGACGAAGGCGGTAGAACTCGCCGGTGCCGGCAGCGAGATCGAGCGAGAGGTAACCGCTCTGCTGGAAAATGCGAAGCTTACGCATTCGATCACGCGAGACACGACTGGCGGTGATGTTTGCGACGGCACCGGCATCGAACGAGATGCGGGCATTGGCGATGTCGACGAACGGCGTCAGCACCGGCACACCGACGGCCGACACCGCACTCACGCCGCCGCCGACAAAGGTCCGCACGAGATCGATGTCGTGAATCATGAGATCGAGCACGACGGCGACGTCTGATCCGCGCGGATTGAACGGCGCGAGGCGATTGCTCTCGATGAAGCGCGGTCCTTCGACATACGGCAATGCAGCCCGTACCGCGCGATTGAATCGCTCGACGTGACCCGTCTGTACCATCGCGCCCGTTCGTGCGGCGATCGCAAGCAGCGCGTCAGCCTCCTCGAGCGTCGTCGCGATCGGCTTTTCGATGAGGACGTGCAAACCACGCTCGAGCGCCGGTGACGCGACCGCGAAGTGCGCCGGTGTCGGCACGACGACGCTTACTGCGTCCACCTGGTCGAGGAGCGCGTCGAGCGTCGCAAAAGCGCGCACGCCAAGCTCCGTGCTCACATGCGCGGCGCGCTCGGTCTTTGCGTCGTGAAAACCGACGAGCTGCGCGCCGGGCATGTCACGCAAGATTCGCGTATGATGAAAGCCGAGCGCGCCCGCGCCGACGACACCGATGCGCACCGCCATCAGACGACCGATCCGCGATCGCTGCGCTCGAAGAACGCCAAGAATTCCTTGATCTCGGGATACGGATGGAGCTCGGCCTCGGCACGTGCCCGCGCCTGTGACAGATTCAGCTCGGACTTGAAGAACATTCGGTAGGCACGCTTGAGCTCTCGTCGCACTTCCTCGGGGAAACCGTTCCGCTCGAGACCGACGACGTTGAGGCCATACAGCTTGATCGGATTGCCGACGGCTTTCACATACGGCGGAATGTCCTTGTTCACGCGAGAACACCCTCCGATGAAGCAGTAGCGGCCGATCGTGGCGAATTGATGTATCCCGATCTGCCCCGACAGGATCGCTTTCTCATCGATCGTCACGTGGCCGGCCAGCTGCGTGTTGTTCGAGATGATCACGCCGTCCCCGACATGGCAATCGTGCGCCAGATGCACGTACGACATGATGAAGCAGTTCTGGCCGACGGTCGTCTTGAACGACTGCGTCGTTCCGCGATTGACCGTGCTGTATTCGCGAATTGTCGTCCCATCACCGACTTCGACGCGCGTGGGCTCACCCTTGTACTTGAGGTCCTGCGGATCACCGCCGAGGACCGTTCCGACCCCGACCGCAACACGCTGACCGAGCGTGACATTTCTCTCGAGCGTTGCGCGCGCGGCGATCTTGCAGCCATCGCCGACGACGCAGTTCTCCCCGACGATCGCGAACGCGCCAATCTCGACGTCGTCGCCAATCTCCGCGGTCTTGTCGACCAATGCGGTCGCGTGAATGGTTGCGCTCATTTCTCTCGCACCACCGCGCCCATCTCGGCTTCTGCGACCACCTGACCGTCGACCTTGGCGACGCCCGCCATCTTGCACATCATCCCGCGCACTTGGAGCAACTCGAGCTCGAACCGGATCTGATCCCCGGGTTTCACTGGGCGGCGCCATTTCACGTTGTTGAGCGATGTGAAATAGACGACTTTGTCTTCGCGATTCGGCACGGCTCCCATGAGCAACACGCCGCCGACTTGCGCCATTGCCTCGATGATGAGCACACCCGGCATGATCGGATGTCCGGGAAAGTGGCCTTGAAAGAACGGCTCATTGATCGTCACGTTCTTCACGCCGACGATGCGCTTCCCGTCCTCGATCTCGAGAATGCGATCGACGAGCAAGAAGGGATAGCGATGCGGCAACACCCGCATGATGTCTTCGATCTCGAGCACGGTCGTCTCCTTCGCGATTGCCTCTTTCATGGCGCGCACCAGTCGAACGGTTCCACGATGACTCGGTTTTGATGCCGTGACCCGCGCGCGCACGCGCGCGCCGGCTAACGCAAAATCGCCTACACAGTCGAGTGCCTTGTGTCGCACGAACTCGTCGGGCCAGCGGAGCGTCGTACCGATGACGCCATCGTCGTCCAGCACGATCGTATTCTCGATCGACGCGCCTTGAATCAGTCCCTTGCCGCGCAGTGCGTCGACCTCATGGACAAACCCAAAGGTGCGCGCCGAGGCAAGCTCCCGTACGAAGCTGTCGCGCGTCACGCGGTAGCAGCCCTGCTGCCGACCAATCGACGCATGCGGAAAATCGATCGAGACGTCGAGCTCAAAGTCCGGCGCCGGCACGGCTTCGTAGACGGAGTCGCCGTCCGTCAGCGAGATCGCTCGCCGCAACGCGAGATACTTTACCTCACCCGGCTGGTCGATGATGCCAGCGGACAAGAGCGCTTCAACGAACGGCGCGGCGCTCCCGTCCATGATCGGCGGCTCGGCGGCATTGAGCTCGATCTCGACGTCGTCAATGCCACAGCCGGCGACGGCCGCGAGCACGTGCTCAACGGTGTGAACGGACACGGGATCTTCGCCAAGCTGCGTGCGACGCTCAGTCAGCACGGCGCTCTCGGCCAATGCATAGATGAGCGGCGCGTTGGGTAAATCGGTTCGGCAGAACGTGATTCCCGCGCCGCTCTTCGCGGGTCGGAACGAAAGTTGGCACGCTGCGCCCAGGTGCAACCCGATTCCCTCGAGTGACACCGCGCGCGCTATTGTGCGACGACTCATTTTGATTCGGGCTTCGGGTCGAGCAAACGCTCGATGCGTCGGAGAAGGCTGGGAAGTTTGAACAACGCGGCCTGCGCCCGGAGCGCCTCCTTATGAGGTCGCGCCGGATATCCTGACCACGTTTCGCCGGCCGGAATATCGCCAAAAACTCCCGCCTGCGCAGCAAGGCGCGCCCCTTTTCCGATCGTGTGGTGTCCGGAGATGCCTACCTGGCCCAAAATCATGCAACCGTCCTCAATCCGCACGGAGCCGGCAACGCCGGCTTGCGCCATGATCAGACATGCGCGTCCGATGCGGACGTTATGCCCAATTTGGACGAGATTGTCGATCTTGGTGCCAGCGCCAATCACCGTGTCGTCGATGCTGCCGCGATCGATCGTCGTGTTGGCACCGATCTCCACATCATCTTCGAGAATGCACCGCCCGACGTGTGGAATCTTGAGATGCTGGCGGTCGCGCTGAACATATCCGAATCCGTCGGACCCGATGCGCGCGCCGGCGTGAACCGTCACGCGCTTGCCGATGCGGGAGCCGGAATACACGGTCACCGACGCAACAAGCTGGCTTTGCTCCCCCACGACAACGCCTTGCCCGAGCACGCAATGCGAACCGACGACGACTCCGTCGCCCAACTCCACTCCATCGCCGACGACGGCGTACGCACCGATCGAAACGCCCGCGCCGAGGCGCGCGCCGGCTCCAATCACTGCCGTCGGATGAATTCCGTGCAGCACGGTTGTCGCTCGCTGAAAGCGCGGCAGTAGCGCCAGAAGGGCTTCCTGCGGCCGTTCCACGATGACGCGCGCTGGCGTCTGCCCAGGCGCGTCCGCAAGCTCAGGCAGGATGAGCACAACGCCAGCGCACGAAGCGGCGAACTGCGGAGCGTACTTGGCGGCGCCGAGAAAGCTGAGGTCGCGCGGCGTCGCGCGGTCGAGCGCAGCTACGCCGCTCACCGCCACTGATGCATCGCCCACAAGCTGTCCGCCAACCGCCTCCGCAATAGCCGCAGCGGTGAGGACGAATCCGCCCTCACCGCCGTCGGCTTGCGTCGACGTACCAGAGATCACTGAGTCGGCGGCTTCGGACGCGTAACGCCCGCCGGGCTGGATGGTGCACCGGGCTTCGCCGCCGCCGGTGCAGCCTTGACTGCCGACGCAGGCGTCGCGCGGAGTCGCGAGACAACCCTGTCGGTGATGTCGAGGTTCTTGTCAGCCGATACGATGTTCGACGCGCCCGGCGCGTTGTCCAGGATCATCGCATAGCCGCCTTCTTCGCGGATGTCGTCGAGGACCTTCTTCACGGCGTCGGTGATCGGCGCCATGACTTCGTTTTGGCGCGCCTGGAACTGCTGCTGGAACTGGAGCTGCTTGGCCTGCAAATCGGTCTCGAGACTTTGAATTGCCTTCTGCCGCGAGTCCTTCGTCGCCGCGGATAGCGTGGGCTCAGCCTTCTGGTAATCGCTGAGCAGCTTGTTCACGGAGTCCTGCATTTTTTGCAGCTGGGTCCGGAACCCCTCGCCTTCTTTGGAGAGCGTGGACTCGGCGGCGGCGTAGCCCGGCGCCGCCGGCATGAGCGCCTGGCTATTCACGAACGCGATCTTGAGAGCCTGTCCGTGGGCGACGTTGGCGACGCTGGACAACACGAGCGCGATCACCGTCGCGCGAAGCATGGAACGCATGAAAACTCCGAATTAGAAGATCTGACCGAACTTGAAGTGGACCTGCCACTTGGGATCCTTGTGGCCGAGAGCGTCGACACGATCGAAGCCGTAGCCGAGATCGACGCCCAACGGACCTAGCGGGGTGACGAGCGAGGCCCCGAATCCGGCACCACGGAACAGTCTGGTCGGATCGAAGTCCCGCGGACGCTCCCACAGGTTGCCCGCATCGTAAAACGCATCGATGTACATCTGCTGATTGACTCGAAGCCCGAGCTCAGCGGTGCTCGTATAGTACGCATTACCGAAGGAGCTTCGTTGCGCTTGAAACTGATCCGCGTTCGGGAGATAGCCCTTTGGCGTAATCGAGAACTCCTCGTAGCCTCGAAGCGGCTGACCATACTGGACGCCGCCTAGCGAAAATGCCTGGGACACAAAGAATGGACCCGGGTCGCCGAACAGTGCGCCAGCGCGCGCGCTGAGCCCGAGCACGAGCGCCATTGGCTCAGGGCCGAGCCCTTTGCCGAACGTCGCCAGCGTCGAATACCCGCGCATTTCCGTGGTCAACCGTTGGAACGCCGAGGTTCCGCCGAGCAGCCCTCCGTTCACTTGGAGAGCAATGTCTTCGTGAACTCCCGTGTACGGGAACGGAGTTCCGAGCCGCGTGTCGTGATCCAGGGTGAGGCCGGCCGTCGAGCGGAAGCACCCGTTGCAGTTGATCGTTGCAACCAAACCGTCGCCGCCGTAAGACACTCGCTCGCCACCATAGCTCGCGTACAGGCGCGTGAAGCGGGATCCGCCGATCGGGAATCCGAACTGCACCTGTCCGCCGCTCGTATTGGATTGGCCGATGTCGCGAATGATGAAGCGAGATTTCTGATTGTAGAGCGACACTGTGCCCGAGACGTTCGATTGCCGAATCTGCGGGTCTGTGTAGCTCAAACTGAAGTCGCGGATGTACCGCCCGAATTGCCACTGGAGCGAGCCGCGTTTGCATTCGCCAAAAAGATTCGGCTGATCGAAACCGACGAATCCGCCGACACCGGTTCCCTGTCCGACCGACGCACCGAAGTTGACGTTGCCGGTCCGCTTTTCTTTGACGTGGAAGATCAGGTCGATGTCGCCATTCTCATTGGCCTGACGTGTCTCCGGCGGCGGCATGTCCTGCTCGAAGAACCCGAGATTCGCGATGTTGCGATAGCTCTGGATCAGCCGTTCCTTGTTGAACACGTCGCCAGGAAGGATGAAGAGCTGATTCCGGATGCACGTCTCTGTGGTGACGTCGTTCCCTAAAACGTCGACGCGGTTTACGATCGCCGGCGTCCGCTCATCGATATCCCAACGCAGGTCGACAGTCGGTGTCGAGTCGGGACCGGTGCGTCTTCGCTCTACAATCGGGCGAATGCTCGCGTAGATGTAGCCCTCGTTTCCATACGCGTCCTGGACTTTGGAGGTGGCGTCTTCCCAGGCGTTCGCGTCAAAGACGTTCTTTTCCTGATTCCCGCCGAGGCCCACGATCCCCGCGACAGCTTGCTTGACGGACTTCGGCTTATCGC